>Ga0182024_10014017_pt1 | contig 15543 bp, 12 predicted proteins | sample P32metaG_FD_120480 | JGI IMG/M metagenome (GOLD analysis project Ga0182024, IMG submission 120480) | Permafrost microbial communities from Stordalen Mire, Sweden - P3-2 metaG (Illumina Assembly) | ecosystem: Environmental > Terrestrial > Soil > Wetlands > Permafrost | place: Sweden: Stordalen... | reverse complement strand
GCTTTCGCACAAGAGCTTCGCGATCGGTTCGCTCAACATGGGTCCTTGTTACAGATATGCGAAGGCCGTGTCAGGCGATCACTACGCGCCGTTAACGCGTCGGCCCCAAAACCTGCGCCGTCCGTACGCGCGAACCGCTCGCTCGCCTCTCGTATCGTCATGCCTTCTACGCAATCACCCGGACGGGTCTCGCCTGTGCGACCGAGAAGGACCCGACGAGAGCGGCGATGATCTCTCGGCACCGCGCGGATCGGAACGGCAGCTCGAGCCCGCATAACGAGGCACCGGGTTTTTCGCATCTTTGATGTAAAGCCGTTAATACGGATTAGTTACAAATGGATGCGGTTCGGGTGGCCCTGTTCATGTTGTGTTTACAGGTCGGCGCTTTTTGAGTAACAGCGCGCTCTTAGCGTCGATGGTGGTCAACGGCGACCGCACCTTGACCCGCGACGTACGAGGGGGACCTGATGACCGATGCCATCGCCTCGCAAGGGGAGATGAGGCGGAGCCTGACCCTGCCCGGGGTGACCATGAACGCGATGGCGCTGATCGCGCCGGGCGCGTTTTTGTGGACCACGTTCGAAGAACAAGCCGCGCTTTCGAGGCACGGAGCCTCGACTGGCGGTGAGATGTGGACCGGCCTGCTGTTCGCGCTGATCCTCGCACTTCTGACTGCGTACAGCTACAGCGAACTCGCGCGCGTGTTCCCCGACGCGGGGGCCGGGTCGAGCTATTACTTCGCAGAAGCTGCGCTCCTCACGCAAGCCAAACCGGAACATCGAGGCAGAGCACGCGCCGCGAAGTTGACGTTCGGGTGGATCAGTCACCTGTACTACTGGATCTATCCGGGGATCATGGTCGCGTTCACCGCGACTTTGTTCGGGTACATCTATGACGCGTGCTTCCATCACAACCTGACGTACCTGCCGTTAGCGGGGATCTGTGTCCTGTTCGCGTTCGGGACGGGGTATATCGCGTACCGCGGGATTACCGGCTCGACCGCGACCATGCTCGTCGTTCTCGTGATCCAGACCATCTCGCTGGTCGGTGTCACGTTGTGGTTCATCGCGTACCGTCTCGGCCACTCGCATCAGGCCTGGGCGATCGCGAACGCCGGACATGTGGTCATCCCGCACAACTACATCAACATGCTGTACCAGTCGACGATCGCGATCCTGCTGCTGGTCGGCTTCGAATCGATCACCGCCTTGGGGGCTGAGACCATCGACCCCGGCAAGAACATCAAGCGGGGCGTGATCATCAGCCTGTTGGTCCAGGGCGGGTTCTGTTACATGTTCGAGTACTTCGGCGCCAACTTCGCGACGAGTACGTCCACGATGGCAGCCTCGAAAGGCACCACCGCGTACGGGGCCGCGGGCGCGAACCCCGCGCCGATCGGCACGATGCTCCAACAGACCATCCACCACGGCGGCGTCGGGATCTCGGTCGTCGTTGCGGTGACGGTGCTCCTCGCGCTGATCGGCACCACTCTGGCGTGTCTCAACACCGGCGTACGCGTGACGTACGCGATGGCCAAAGACAAAGAGATGCCGAGCATCCTGGGGCTGCTCCACGGCGACTACGCGACCCCCCACATGGGGATCTGGATCCTGGTGACGATCTCCGCCGCGCTCGGGATTTTCGGTGCCAACCCCAAGCAGGTCGACAACCTGACCCAGATCACCTTGGCGTCGAACACCGGGACGTTCCTCGTCTACGGCATGACCTGTCTCATCGCGCTCGTCGCGTTCGCGAGCCGCCATGACCGCCATCCGATCAAACATTTCCTGGTCCCTGGTCTTGGTGCGTTCATGAACATCGCCGAGCTGTTCGGGGTGCTCTACATCTCCCTGACCGGCTCCGGTACCAGTCCCGGCGACGCGACGAAGGCCATCGGCATCGTCGTCGTGTGGTGCCTCATCGGATTCATCTGGGTCATGACCAACCCGACCAAACGTCACGCCCTACAAGTCCACCAAGACAAACTCGCCGACCCCGACCCAGTACCGACCGTCTAACCGACCCCCGGTGACGTCGTTGCAACCGCGGGCGGACGGAGACCATCCGCCCGCCCGCGGCCGTCACGACTGGATCACCCAGGGATCGACGTGCACGCGTCTACTGGCACACATCGCCGCACGCCGACGCGCCTCGAGCCTCCCGTCGCGACGGCGGTGACACGCAACCACGAGCATCGGACATGCTCGCAAGTTCCGGAGTTGACCACCGACCACATCACGACAAGGAGATGCCGGGGGCAACCACACGTTGCCTGAGACTCAGCATCCGCGTTCATGGTTCACTCCCAACAACGGGCTTCGGCTCGATCACCGAAGTCCGATCCTGCGGGCGGAGTGTGCGAGGCGCGCACCACTCGACAGATCGGGAATCACATATGAGAGCCACGACACGGCGCAGGCGGGAGGAGATCACCGGACCGGACGCGATCGTCGTAGACCGGAGACCGGCGTCACGATGCTCGCATGGCCTGAACGCCAGGCCGACCTCGAGGACCTCGCCGGTCGCGGTATCCCGCGTCTGCTCTTAGTTTCGCCACACAGCGCGCCGCCAGTATGCACGGACTGTCTGGAAGACTGGGTGCGGCTTCCCGTCGATGACTTCGACCGCCGCGCCCGACTCCACACCCTCGCGGAACGTCACCACAACCGCACTCCGCCGACCGTCGACGAATACGGAGTTCTCCGGCAAGACGACACGATCGTCTTCCTGTCGCCCTACGAGCAACGGCTCGCCGGAATCCTGATCGAGCGCTTCGGCGAAGTCCTCCCGTCGGAACTCATCGAAGAGAAGCTCGCCGACGACCACAACCTGAGCCGCGTCGCGTTACGCGTGCACGCCTCACGGTTACGGAAACGCATCGCGCCGCTCGGCCTCACGATCACCTGCATCAAGGAAGTCGGCTACGTCATGCATCGCGAGACCACATCACCGTGAGACGGAGATCGACGTGGGAAGTCAGCACCGGCGCCCCGGCGAAGTGCACGCATGCACTCGCGACAACGGGTGGTATTCGCTGCGCTCGTTTGTTCACTGCACGTGACGATCGTCGAGGCGGCGCTTTCGATGCCGGGAAGTTATGGCGTGTTCATGTTGAAGGAAGTTGGCTCCGCGAATCGGTCGAGTTGGTCGCGTTCGTGGTCGAGGCGTAGCCTTTTGACGAACGATTCGAGGAGCTGAACGTCGCTGCCCGCCGTCGGGTTCGTCATCAGCACGAGAACTCGGCCGCTGGACAAATCGGCGCTGAAGGACGCTTCTTCCGGCCGTCCCGGCACGGGTTCGCCGATCACGAAGTCTGCGCTCCAGTCGTCGTCGACACGGTGCAGCACACCGACGGAAGCTAGGCCGAACGTGTTCCGCAGCGTGTCAGCGAGCTGTGGCAAAGCTCGCGGTGCCGCGCTCAGAGATTCAGCCGCGAGACGGGCCAGTCCCTCAGCCGCGCCGCGGGCTCCGGCGACCTGCACGCCTTGGCGGGCGAGGATGTCGACGAGTACGCCGACCACGCCGGCGACGACCGCGAACGCGACCAGGCCGATAACGTCGATGAGCCGGTCGACGCGCAAGCTGTAGTAGGGAAGGGTAAAGCAGAAATCCGCGGTCAAGAACCCAGCGACAATGGCTACGACCGCCGGGCGAACACCGCCGATGGCAGCCACCGCCACCACTCCCAAAAGTGCGGCGAAGAGGGCCCCGGCGATTCCCACTGACGCCCGAACGGGAATGAGCGAGACGGTCAGCAGTACCGGCGCGACAACGGCGAGAGCCCACGCGACCTGTCGTCGGCGCCGGGGAAGCGTCACACGACCCCGACCCACGCGCGCCCAGCGACTTGTCGGGCGAGCGAGGCCTGGGCGCGGCTGGCGAGACGGGATCACGTGCACCTCAACTGATCCCGCGTCATGCACGACCCGTTGAATGACCGAACCGTGCAACATCGCGTCTCGACGCGTGCGGCGCGAAGCCCCGAGGACGAGGTGGTCGGCCTTCGAGGATCGGCAGACATCGAGCGCGGCGCGGGCCACATCGACACCAGCAACTTCCATAAATCGGCCACCCAACTCGGCGAGTAATCGGCGCTGCTCGTCCAGCCACGCCGGCTCAGACTCGACGAGTCCGCTCGGTTCCCGGACGTGCACACCAATGACCCCGCCACCCAGACCGGACGCGATCTCAGCGGCGCGGCGCACTACATGGCGACCCTCAGGCGCACCGGTCAGCGCGGCAACCACCCACATCGGCTCCGAAGCGACCACGTCCGCGCTGACGCTCAGACCATGATCGGCGAGCCACCGCAAGGCCAGGTCGCGCAGCGCCGACATCTGCTCGGCCCGGTAGTAGCCGTCCAACGCTGCCTCCGTGGCAGCAGCCGCGAGCACCTCACCTCCGGAGAGACGCGCCCGCAACACCTCAGGACTCGTATCGATCAATTCGACGCGGTCAGCGGCCGCGATGACCATGTCGGGCACGGTCTCGTGCTGCGCGACGCCCGTGAGCACCTCCACCGCGTCATTGAGGCTGTCGAGGTGCGACACATTCAGGTTGGTGATGACATCGATCCCAGCCGCGAGGAGTTCTTCGACGTCCTGCCAGCGCTTGTCGTGACGCGACCCAGGAACATCGGTATGTGCAAGCTCATCAACGAGCGCCACTTGCGGATGGCGGCGCAGCACCGCGTCCACATCCAGCTCCTCGAACGAGGTACCCCGGTAACTCGCCGCACGCAACGGCACCCGTTCGAGCCCTTCGAGGAGTGCCTCAACACCGGTACGGCCATGCGACTCGACCAGCGCCACAACCACATCCGCACCAATCCCCGCGAAATGCGCGCCGTCGGCCAACATGGCGAACGTCTTACCCACACCCGGCGCGGCACCAAGGAACACCGTGAGCCGTCCCCGCACGCTCGCTTTCTCGTCCATATCGGGTCCTTAGAAATGAGCAGGTACGAACAGCCGTTTCAAGTCGGACGAGTCTTTGGCATGATTCCTCCGGGAACGAACCCGAAGGCCGAAGTCGAGCACCACGACGTCACGCTGCTCGCCGGGCCGTGTCGCTCGCGACCCGTCCCGATCGTGCGAGGAGCATGTCGTAGCCGCCAGCCGGCTGGCGGCCAGTGCTCGGCCGATCGGCGGTTCGTCGTCGACAACGAAAACGGTTGTCATGAGGCCGAGTGTCGTTCGGTGGCCGGTTGCGGCACGAACCGCAGCCCGAGGCCGGGAACCGTCAAGAAGTAACGCGGGTGGGCGGGCACAGGCTCGATCTTGCGTCGGATTGCGGTCATGTAGACACGCAGGTACTGCGTCTTGTCGGCCCGGCTCGGTCCCCACACCTCCGCGAGCGCGTCCTCGCGCGTCACGAGATGGCCGGCGCGCTGGACGAGTACCTCGATCAGGCGCCACTCGGTCGGAGAGAACGTGACCTCGGTGCCGGAGGCGCGTACGAGGCGTCGATCAGCGACGTACAGCGTGAAGTCGTCCGTGACGATCGGCGCGAGATCGCCTTCCTCTCCACCGCGATTGCACCGTCGCATCAACGCGCGTACCCGCGCCAACAGCACCTCGACCTCCACCGGCTCGTAGACGACGTCGTCAGCACCGGCGTCGAGCAGAGCGACAGTGTGCAACTCGTCGACGGGGGCCGAGATCGCAATCAGAGGCCGCCCGGTCCGCGACCGGACATCGCGCACCGCGGAAACGCGGTCCGACCCCGCGGCCGCGAGCAGGACGACGTCGATGGTGCGCCGCTGCAAGATGGCCGCGGCCTGAGCGTTCGAACGTGCCGTGACAACCTCCATGTCGCCGTAGCGCATCGCGGCAACGAGCCGCCGGCGCTCGGTCGCATCGCGGCACACGACAAGCGCGGTGGTCATGACGCCGTCCGGCTTGGGCGGAGCACGACCGCCGCGTCTCCTCGGCGCTCGCGGCTGCGGCGATCGTTGATAGAAGATCGCACGCAGGCGCTCGGCCGATCGCAGAGGTCCGGCGGAACTCGCGAAGGATTCGTCCGGCAAACGCAAACGCGTGCGGCGAGGAGCACGCCGTCTGGTAGCGCCGAGGGTGAGGCGAGCCGGTCGAGGGTCCTGGCAGTCATTGTCGGTCAAAGCACGGGCGCAGGTGGGTACTCAACCCTGGCGTGGGAGAGGACCGCCGCGACCCATGTTCCCGTGTGGAACGGGACCACCAGGTGGTGAGCGCATCGTTCACGCCGAGTCCCCCACGGGTTGCGCGGCGATCGTGACACCGAGTTCGTCGGCGATCGAGATCGCGACGCGACGCTGGAGGTCCGAACACTGCACCGGGCGGCTCGTATACAGCACGAGTCGGCCGTAGCGATGTCCCCGTCCTGTCACGGGGAGCGCCACGCCTCCGGGTGGGAGTACGAGTTCAGCCCCGTTGTTATCGGTCGGAAGGCCTTCGAGCATTCCGTCGATGTCGAGGCGAAGCGGCGGCGATGGCGAGTCGGCCGTTTCGAAGGTGCAGTCCTCGAGGTCGAACAGTCCCATCAGTTCAGCTCGAGCCGACGAGACGACATCTTCGAGGTCGGCGCCTCGAGCGGAGAGCTCGGCGACGCGGCAGAGGCGGTCGAACGCGGCTCGCGCGTCGTGTGCATCGCGGTCGCGGCGGCGGAAACGATGGCCGATCTCGGCACCCAACCCAGCGAGGACCAGTAGCGCGATCGCGGTGGCGATGTCGTTCCGACTTGTGATTCGGAGCGATAGGTAGGGCTGGGTGAACAAGAAATCGAAGGCGAGGGCCGCGCCTATCGCTGCGGCGATGCCCGCGATCCTTCCACCGGTGAAGCCACCGGCGAGGACCGGTATCACGAGCGCGAGAGCCATGCACACGTTGGAGAGATGGCCGCGCAGCGGCAGCATCGCCGTCGAAAGCACCAAGACGCCAACGACGCCGATCGCGACGCCTGCGATCCGACCGTCTCGGACGAAGCGGCCAACGCGCGTCACGGTGGCAGCTCGCCGTCGTCAGCACTGCCCCCTGGAACGAATCGTACGCCCGCGCCAGTCTCGGTGAGGAAGTAGCGAGGATGTGTCGGATCGGGTTCGAGCTTGCGCCGGATTCCCACCATGAACGTGCGCACATAGTTGTTGGTCTTGACGTCGCGTAATCCCCACACCTCTTCGAGCAGCTGTCGTTGACTGATCAGGCGTCCGGGATTGCGGGCGAGGATCTCGACGACCTGCCACTCCGTGGCCGTGAGGCGGACGTCTTGGCCGTCACGCTGGACACGTTTTGCACCGATGTCGATGGTGAAGTCGCGGGTCTCGACGAGTGGCTGGGCGTCGGCGTCGATGGGCGCACGGAGCGCGACTCGCACCCGTGCCATGAGCTCGTCCATCCCGAACGGTTTGCTGACGTAGTCGTTGGCTCCGGCGTCGAGCGCGGCGACTTTCTGGGATTCGGCGGTGCGTGCCGACAGCACGATGATCGGCACAGCCGTCCAGTCGCGAAGTCCCTGGATCACGTCGATACCCGCCATGTCGGGGAGACCGAGGTCGAGCACGACCGCGTCGGGGTGGCGGCGCGCGGCGAGCGCGAGCGCCTGGGTCCCGGTTGCGGCCAGCTGCACGTCGTAGCCGCGGGCGCGCAGGTTCACGCCGAGCGCGCGCAGGATCGCGGGTTCGTCGTCGACAACGAGGATGGTGCCCTTGGATGCGTTCGCGGTGGAGCTCATGACCGACTGACCGGAAGGGTGAACACGACTGTGGTTCCGCCGCCGGGGGTGTCGTCGACCGAGACGTCTCCGCCGATCGCGTGCACGAATCCGCGGGCGACCGCGAGCCCGAGACCGACACCGTTTGGTGCGCTCCCCCAGCCGTCGCCGAGACGCTGGAACGGTTCGAACACCTGTGAGCGTTGGTCTCGGGGGATGCCCGGACCGTGGTCGATCACGCGGATGTCGATGTGATCACCGACCGCGACGGCCTCGACACGGACCACCTTCCCGATCGGTGACCACGCGAGTGCGTTGTCGACGACATTGGCGACGGCGCGCTCGAGCAGCCCGGCGTCGACGTCGACGGGGGGCACCGGATCGCCCACGTCGATGACGACACGCGCCGCGCCGCTCCCGAGCGAGCCGACCGCGGTGTAGAGCACATCTTCGAGTTTCGTCGCCCGCGAGACGACCTGGAGTGCGCCGGTCTGCAGTCGGCTCATGTCGAGCAGGTTGGTGACGAGATGTGTGAGGCGGTCGGCCTCGACGTCGATCATCTTCACGAATTCCTGCGTCTGATCCGGAGCCCAGTCGACCTCGTGGGAGAGCAGGCTTGTCGCCGCGGCTTTGATCGCCGCGAGTGGAGTACGCAGGTCGTGCGACACGGCGGCAAGGAGCGCTGTACGCAGACTGTTGGCTTCTTCGAGTTCGGTCGCTGACGCGGCCCTCGCCTCAAGCCGGGCGTGCTCTTGCGCGAGTTGGAGCTGGGCGACGAAGGCGCTGAGCAACCGGCGGTCGTCGGCGCTGAGCGTCTCCCCCGACAGCACGAGCACGGTCCCTTCCGCAAGCTCGGCCGAGACTTGTGCGTCCTCGGGTCGGGCCGGCACCGGCGTTCCTGCGACCGCGACGGGCCGCCAGACGTCGCCGTCGGACTCGAGCACCGCGACCGCGTCGAGCGCGAAGGTGCGGCGAAGCTCGGCAACAAGATCGCTGAGCGGCTCCGCGGCCGCCAGCACTGCGCCGCCGGCGAGCCGGGCCAGGGCTTCGGCCTCTGCTTGCGAACGGCTGATCTGCAAGCCTCGCCGAGCGAGCCGGTCGACCAGTGCGCTCACCATGGCCGCGACTGCTGCGAACACGACAAGCGCGGCGATTTCGCTCGGCTGGGTCATGCGGAACGTGTGGTACGGCACCGTGAAATAGAAATCTCCGAGGCCGAGCGCGATGACGACCGCGACGACGGCCGGCGCGACACCGCCGACGACAGCCACGATCACAACAGCGAGCAACAGGATGAGCAGCGTGCCGGGAAGCGCCAACGACGACCTGAACAGGATGAGCGTCAGCGCGAGTCCGCCAATGCCCACCGTGCCGAGCGCCCATCCGGCCCACAGCCGCTCCCGCGGGAGCGCGGCCAACCGTCTCGGTCGCGGCGTACGCGGCAACGCAGTCGTCTCGGGTTCTTCAGCCGAGATGACGTGAACGTCGATGTCGCCGGCGGCCCGGATGGCCCGGTTGATGACCGAGCCGCGCGCGAGTTCAGACCATCGAGACTGACGAGTCGCGCCGAGGACCAGCTGGCTGGCGTTCTCCGCGCGGGCGAACTCGACCAGCGCAGTCGCGACGTCCGCGCCGGTCACCTCGGCGTAGCGGCCACCGAGCTCACCAAGCAGCTCATGCTGTTCCTGGAGACGTTTGGAGTCGGTGCGGGCAAAGCCGTCGGTGGCACGGACGTGTACCCCGACGAGTTCCCCGCCGACGCGGGCGGCCATCCGCGCGCCGCGCCGGAGGAGCCGATCGCCGTTCGGTGCGCCCGTGAGCGCGACGACCACGCGTTCCTTCGTCTCCCACGGCTGGGTGATGCCGTAACGTTCTCGGTAGTCGTGGAGTTCGTCGTCGACGCGATCGGCAACCCACAACAGTGCGAGCTCGCGTAGTGCTCCGAGGTTGCCGACCCGGAAGTAGTGCGCGAGCGCGGCGTCGACGCGTTCGGGCGGATAGATGTTGCCGTGCGCCATGCGGCGCCGGAGCGCCTCCGGGCTCATGTCGACGAGCTCGATCTGGTCGGCGGCACGGACGACCGCGTCGGGTACCGTTTCGCGTTGTGTGACGCCGGTGATTTGTTCGACGACGTCGTTGAGACTCGCGAGGTGCTGCACGTTGAGAGTGGTGATCACGTCGATCCCCGCGTCGAGGATCTCGTCGACGTCCTCCCACCGCTTCTCGTGGCGACTGCCGCCGATGTTGTTGTGCGCGAGCTCGTCGATAAGCACGACGGCGGGTTTGCGCTCGAGGACGGCGTCGGTATCCATCTCCTCGAACGACTGGCCGCGGTATGGAATCTCGTGGCGTGGGATGACCGGCAGGTCGCGCAGCTGTGCGATCGTCTTGGCGCGTCCGTGTGTCTCGACGTACCCGATGACGACATCGGTGCCGCGCTGAAAGCGCCGCCAGCCCTCATCGAGCATGGCGAAGGTCTTGCCGACCCCGGGTGCCGCGCCCAGATAGATCCGCAGCTTGCCCCTCGCCACCGCGCGCCCCCGTTCAGCGTCCCAGCTTGTCGAACGCCAGGTTGAGGTCCGACACGTTCACTTTCCTAGTTTGTCGAGCGCGAGGTTCAGGTCCAACACGTTCACCGTCTTCTCACCGAGGAATCCGAACTGCGGATCGTCGGTGTGGGCTTTGACGAGGGAGATCACCTCGGCCAATGGTAGGTTCCGGGCTTGGGCGACTCGTGGGGCTTGGAGCATCGCGTTCGCGGGTGTGATGTCGGGGTCGAGCCCGGAATCGGACGCGGTGACGGCGTCGACGGGCACTTTGACGTTGGCGGGCACGTGGTTGAATGCGCGGTAGGCGAGCAGCCGCTGCGGGACCGTGTTCGCGTTGCAGACGTACGTGCCATCGGGGTTCTTCTCGTACACCGGGTTGCCGGCTTTGTCGGTGACCGGCTCGTTGTTCTTGGTGGTCTCCTGGACGGGCACGCAGGTCGGATCGGTCGGCGTCGCGTACGGGTTGGTCTTGGTCGTGATGTTCACACCGGGAATGAAGCCGATGAGCCGGGCGTCGGCCGGGCCGAGGTTCGACGCGCCGCTCCCGGCCGCGTTGTAGTCGACGGCCGACGGCCGGGGTTGGAAGTAGCGCGGGTCGGGGTTGCCGGCCTTGTTCTCCCACGACTGGCCGATAATCGACGAGCCGATGACCTTGCCGTTCTGCTTGATGAACGAGCCGTTGGCGCGATGGTTGAACGCGACCTGGCCGATTGCCCAGACCGAGATCGGGTACACGAGTCCACAGAGGATGGCGAGCACGAGCGCGAGGACAACGGCGGGTGCGAGGATTCGGCGGATCATCAGCGCACCCCCAGTGCGGTCAGGAGCAGATCGATGAGTTTGATGAGCACGAACGGGGCGATGATGCCGCCGACGCCGTAAATCAGGATGTTGCGTCGGAGGATCGCGCTCGCGCCCACGGCCTTGAACTTCACACCCCGCAACGCCAACGGGATCAGGATCACGATGATGATCGCGTTGTAGATCACCGCCGAGAGGATGGCCGTGTGCGGGTTGTGCAGCTTCATGATGTTCAGCGTCTTGAGCGCCGGGAACACGCCCTCGAACATCGCGGGAATGATCGCGAAGTACTTCGCGACGTCGTTGGCGATCGAGAACGTCGTGAGCGAGCCGCGCGTGATGAGCAGCTGCTTGCCGATCTCGATGATGTCCATGAGCTTCGTCGGATCACTGTCGAGGTCGACCATGTTGCCGGCCTCTTTGGCGGCTTGCGTGCCGGTGTTCATCGCGACACCGACGTCGGCGACCGCGAGCGCGGGAGCGTCGTTGGTCCCGTCACCCGTCATCGCAACGAGGTTGCCGCCCGCCTGCTCGCGCCGGCAGCGATCCATCTTGTCTTCCGGCGTCGCCTCGGCCATGAAGTCGTCGACGCCGGCCTCCTTGGCGATCGCCGCCGCGGTGAGCGGGTTGTCACCGGTGATCATGATCGTGCGGATACCGAGCGCGCGCATCTCCGCGAACCGCTCGGCGATGCCCTGCTTCACGGTGTCCTTGAGGTGGATCACGCCGAGCGCCCGATTGCCCTCGGCCACCACGAGCGGAGTACCGCCGTCGTTCGCGATGCGCTCCACCACCGGTGTCATATCGGCGGGAACCTCACCGCCCTGCTCGATCACCCAACGCTGCACCGCGTCGGCTGCGCCCTTGCGGATCGAGCGGCTCTGCCATTCGATCCCGGACATGCGGGTCTGCGCGGTGAACGGGATGAGCTCGGCGCCGGGCATGTCGACCGGCGTGAGCCCGTACCGCGTTTCGGCGAGCTGGACGATCGAGCGACCTTCCGGCGTCTCGTCGGAGATCGACGACAGCAGCACGACCTCGGCGAGCGTGCGTTCGTCGACACCGCCGGCCGGGATGAACTCGGCCGCCATCCGGTTCCCGTAGGTGATCGTGCCCGTCTTGTCGAGGAGCAGCGTCGACACGTCGCCGGCAGCCTCGACCGCGCGACCACTCATCGCGAGCACGTTGCGTTGCACGAGACGGTCCATCCCCGCGATCCCGATCGCCGAGAGCAACGCGCCGATCGTCGTGGGCATGAGGCACACGAGCAGCGCGATCAGCACCGCAATCTCCTGCCGAGCTCCGGAGAACACTGCGAACGGCTGGATCGTGACGACCGCAAGGATGAACACGATCGTCAGGCCTATGAGGAGGATGTTGAGCGCGATCTCGTTGGGCGTCTTCTGGCGGTCGGCGCCCTCAACGAGGGCGATCATCCGGTCGATGAAGCTCTCACCCGGCGCTGCACTGATCTGCACCACGACGCGGTCGGAGATCACACGCGTACCACCCGTGACCGCTGAGCGGTCGCCGCCCGACTCGCGGATTACTGGCGCGGACTCGCCGGTAATCGCCGACTCGTCCACGAACGCGATGCCCTCCACCACGTCGCCGTCACCCGGAATCAACTGCCCGGCCACAACCACGCACCGGTCACCGATCACCAAACCCGTCGACGGCTTCTCTAGTGTCGTGCCGTCGGCCTGCAATACGTACGCGACCGTCTCCTGTCGCGTACGGCGGAGCGTGTCGGCCTGTGCTTTGCCCCGGCCTTCGGCGACCGCTTCGGCGAAGTTCGCGAACAGCACCGTGAACCACAACCAGATCGCCACCAACCCGACGAACACACTTTCCGAACCCTTCGCGGACGACAGGTGCTGGAAGAACAGGACGGTCGTCCACGCACTCCCGATCAGCACCACGAACATGACCGGGTTGCGCGCCTCGGTGCGGGGGTTGAGCTTCTTGAACGAGTCCAGAATTGCGCGGCGCACGATCGCCGACTCGAACAACGGGCTCGCCTTGCGCGTCTGGCCGCTCTCCGGCGCCGGAGTGGGATCGAGGACGGCAGTGTCGGGAGTCATCGACGCTCCTTAGAAGTGACCGGCGAGGTGCTCGACGATGGGGCCGAGCGCCATGACCGGGAAGTAGATGAGGCCGACCAGGATCAGGGTCACGACCACCAACAGTCCCGCGAACAACGGCGTGTCGGTGCGGAACGTCCCCGCCGTCTCCGGTGCGACTTGCTTGCGGCCGAGGGATCCGCCGATCGCGAGCACGGGAATGATCAGCAGATACCGGCCCGCGAGCATCACAATGCCCAGCGACGAGTTGAACCACTGCGTGTTCGCATTAATGCCGGCAAACGCGGAGCCGTTGTTGTTCGCCGCCGACGCGTACGTATAGACCATCTCGGTGAGGCCGTGCTGCGCGCAGTAGCTCTGGCAGTACGGTCCCGCCGCGAACAGCGAATGGTCGGGTGTCTTCATAGCGATCGCGACACCCGCGAACACGAGCACGACCATGGGCACGATGAGGAGGTAGAGCACGACGAGCTTCATCTCGACCGACTGGATCTTCTTGCCCAGATACTCTGGAGTACGGCCCACCATGAGACCCGCGATGAATACCGACAACAACGCGAGGATCAATTTTCCGAACAAACCCGACCCAGCGCCACCGGGGCTCACCTCCCCAAGCAAAATGTTGATCAACGGAATCGAGCCGCCGATCGGCGTATAGCTCTCATGCGCGGAGTTGTTCGCGCCGGCAGACGTCGCAGTGATCGACGCCGCGCCAAGTGTGGAGCCGCCGATCCCTAAGCGGGTGTCCTTACCTTCCATGTTCCCGCCGACCTGTGAGGCCGTCGTCGCCTGCGACACCCCGGCCGGATACTTGTTGTTCCCGGCGGCCTCCACGGGACTCAGGATGAGCACCGACGCGAGATACAGGATCACCATCGACGCGAGCACGACCATGCCCTGCCCCATCGACCCGACCATCTTCCCGAACGTCCACGGGAAGGCGAACGGGATCATCACTACAAGCCAGTACAAAAGGATGTTCGTGATCGGGTTTGGGTTCTCGTACGGGTGCGCGGCGTTCACGTTGAAGAAACCGCCGCCGTTGTCACCCAACACCTCGATTGGCTGCTGACTAGCGACGGGGCCGCCCGGGATCGTCTGGGTCTGAGTTACCTGGCCGGTGGTCGGATTGGTCTGGCTCGCAACCGTCGTGACCGTCTTGCTGGCGTGGAAGTTCTGGATCACGCCCTGGCTCATGAGCACGAACGCGAAGATGAACGAGATCGGAATCAGGACGCGTGTGGTCGAGCGGACCGTGTCGACCCAGAAGCTGCCCATGGTCGTCGAGCGGCGTCGGACCAACGCGCGGACGAACGCGACGGCAACCGCCATGCCCACTGCTGCGGAGAGGAACTGCTGCACCACCAGCGCGAACATCTGGCTGAGGTGGCTCATCGTCGACTCGCCGGCGTAGGCCTGCCAGTTCGTATTGGTCAAGAAGCTGATCGCGGTGTTGAACGACAGTGCCGGGGGCACACCCTTCATATGGTCAGGGTTGAACGGCAGATGCCCCTGGATCCGCAAGAACAGATACGACAGCAACACGCCCGCAAGGCTGAACGCGAGCAGGGAGAACGCATAGATGTTCCACCGCTGTTCACCCTCAGGATCGACGCCGCACATGCGGTACATCGCGTTCTCGACCGGCAAGAAGATACGGTCACCCGGGGCTTTGCCGCCCCGGTACACCTTGTACATGTAGCTACCGAGCAGGGGCGTACTGATCGCGCACAGCGCGATGAACGCCAACAACTGGATCCAGTTCGCAGGAGACATCAGAGCTTCTCCGGATTCAACAGCCCGAACACGAGATACCCGAGCACGAGCGCCGAGATAATCAGCGCGATGAGGTCACCGCTCCTCATGCCGCAACCTCTCCCGCCTCGGACTCCGCCAGCGCCGGCAACGTCTGCGACAACGCCTCCTCGTCCGAACCGATGATCTTGTCGCACCCCACTACGAAGAGTGCTGACAACGCGAAAAACGCGACCATCACCGCGACATAGACGACGTCTTGCATCGCGCGACTCCTCTAACTTGAACGAGCTGCCAATCTTGGATAGGTCTCGCGGCGTCTGTGAACAACGCCACAGCCGGTATAAGCCCCGAACACGGAAAACGAAAGCGCCTTAACGCTGCGCTAGCGGCCTACGAATTCGTTATGCGCTTTCTCTACACGAAGACCGGAAACAGACTCGCGAACAAGACTCCGACAGGCGCGCGTCACGGCCATCCTCTATACCTCTATACCCTGGGCCAACCAGCGAAGACTCCAAGGCGAGTACGGGGAGAGTGCGTATGGACGGCGCAGGTTTTGGGGCCGACGCGTTAACGGCGCGTAGTGATCGCCTGACACGGCCTTCGCATATCTGTAACAAGGACCCATGTTGAGCGAACCGATCGCGAAGCTCTTGTGCGAAAGC
>Ga0182024_10014016_pt1 | contig 15543 bp, 14 predicted proteins | sample P32metaG_FD_120480 | JGI IMG/M metagenome (GOLD analysis project Ga0182024, IMG submission 120480) | Permafrost microbial communities from Stordalen Mire, Sweden - P3-2 metaG (Illumina Assembly) | ecosystem: Environmental > Terrestrial > Soil > Wetlands > Permafrost | place: Sweden: Stordalen... | reverse complement strand
GCTTTCACCGGAGCCGACAGAGACCGCGTTGGCGTGTTTGAAGCCGCGCATCGCGGCACGGTTTTCCTGGATGAAATCGGTGAAGTGGAACCGGAATTCCAGGTGAAGCTGCTGCGCTTTCTGCAAGAGAAGGAGATCCGCCCGGTAGGCGCGTCCCGAACCAAGGAAGTGGATGTGCGCGTGGTGGCGGCCACTAACCGCGATCTACAGCGGTTGGTGGATGAAGGTAAGTTTCGCGAAGACCTGTGGTACCGGCTGAATACAGTACGCATTATGATGCCGCCCCTGTGCGAGCGGCGCGATGATATCCCAGTGTTGGCGCGGTTCTTCGTGAATAAGTACGCCGAGCGGTACGATCGCGACGTGAAGTTGATGGATTCGGGAGTCAAGGCGCTGCAAGATTACACATGGCCCGGCAACGTGCGGCAGTTACAACACATGATGGAGCGACTGACTATTTTGGCGGACCGAATCGATGCGGACGCCGTACGCGATGCGCTCACCATTATGGAGAGCCGCGAAAAGCCCGTGGAGACGCTCGCGGAGGCCGAAGAGGACCAGATCCGCCGGGTGCTGGCCGCTACCGGCGGCAATAAGAGCAAGGCTGCTCAGATTCTGGGGATCGAGCGCAAGACGCTCTACCGCAAACTCGAGCGCATGAAGCTCTGACCATGGCGCTCGCGGCTGATTCCCTGCGGGGTAAGGAGATCATTCTTGCCGGTGGAACTGGCGGCCTGGGGTCCGTGGTTGCGACGCTACTCCAGGAAGAAGGCGCACGCCTGACGCTCAGCTTTCTCTTGCAGGAGATGCGCGCGCGTCAATGGGAAGGCCGAGCAACTATTGTGCAAGCCGATCTCGCCTCTTCATCGGACCGTGTAAGACTTCTCGATACTGCTCCTTCACTCTATGGCCTGGTGATTCTCGCCGGCAACCCGGCGCGAGTAAGTGAGGCTTCCCAAATGGAGTCGGCGATGCTGCAATCGCACACAGTTAACTATCTGGGACCGGTCCTGTTGGCGCGAGAAGCGGCAGAGCGAATGAAAGCCGCTGCGATTCCCGGAGCCATAGTGCTCATTTCCACTATGCAGGCCAATGCGCTATTTCCGGGGTCCACCGCCTATGCTGCACAAAAGGAGGCCTTGCAGCACGCCGCTCGCATACTAGCAAAAGAGTGCCGCGGCGCCAGGAACGTTCGCGTCAATGTGGTCAGCCCCGGCGTAACAGCGGCGGGAATGGCGGAAGCCAGCATCGCATCCGGCAAATATGACCGGTTCATCATTGAAGATGTCATCTCGCGTTTCGGCCGGGCCGAAGACATCGCCCGCGCAGTGCGTTTTTTCCTTGAGCCCGATAATTACGTTACCGGTCAAGTGTTGTGTGTGGATGGTGGCGTCACGCTCTAAGAGCCCATAAATCGCGCTTTTCGGGGGCCGCCACTCAACGGCAGGCCGTAACCGATCAGGCAGAACTGATCGAGAGCGAACAGAACCACCGACTCGTCCCCGGCAGCGATTGCGAGTGAACGCTCCTTAGCCCAAGGAGTCGTGTAATCGGTGATTCCGATCAAGTGACTGGATTGTGCCGGCGGAAACCCGTTCTGCGCCGGAAACTGAATCGATTGGCGTGCTTCATCCAGGTTGCGATTGCCTGTATAAGTAAAGTTCTCGGTCTTGAGACAAGCCAGGTTGGCAGGAATCCAATCATTCAGCGGAAAATTTACGATCCGATTCAGCGCGGTATCGTTGACGTCGTGCGGGTAAAGAACTTCGAACTCCGCCGCAGGATAAGTCTGACGCACGAACTGCCTGATTGCGCTTGTGAACTGCCCGATCAAGCTGGGTAGAAAAACACACTCTTGCGTTAAGGTGGAGGGGTCTGCATTCTGGCTCAAGATTATGGACATCGCTCTGCTATACTGCGCTTGAAAGGCGCTTGTAGCATAGGCGTCATAGAACGGCATACCCGATGCCGCCGCAAAGTACCACCACTGCACTTCACCAAATTGCAGATAGGGCGTGACCCCCGCGACAGCCATCAGCCCTGCCATGTCAGCGTAGACCTGCTGCCAAAAAGCTAGGCTGGCTGGGCTAAAGTTGGTTTGCAACGCGGGCGTATTTACCCATACAGGGTCGCCGCTCGGATACCGTTGCGCGATGCCGGTCGTCACAGTGTCGTCGCCATTGCCGATTTCCGTGCTGAACGAGGTCGCCACCGATATTCCATACCCTTTCAGCGCTTGAAAGAAGCTTGTACTCCAGTCGCGCGCCGCCCGATTGATTCGCGGCGTGGCGGTCAGATCGGTCAGCCAAATCCCATCCTGCCCGCCGGCAAGCGCGGCACTGCTGGATTGTGCAGTGAACTGCGTGCTGTTTGTACTTACCGTAATGGTGATGCTTTCGCCTTGTGTGCCCATGGCGCGCGCCGTAATCGTCAAGGCGGAGCCATTCGCCTGCGCCCAAACACCGGTCGAACCTGCGTTGATCAGTAACGCAAAACAAGTGGCAATACTCTGGGCGGTGTCGCCGATCAAGGTCAAATGAGAGATCGAAGTCGCGCCAAGCGATATCTGCGTGGTATTCCCGAATTCCGGAGCTCCGCTGAAAGTAACCGTCGCCCACGAATACTGTTGCCCAGGCTGGAGCAACTCATAAAACCACAGCGCCCCGGCATAGTGATTCGCGCGGCCCTGAAAGCCCAGCGTTTGGATTAGCCATGCAGTCCTTTCGGGCGCCAATGCCTGCGAGTGGAGAGTATCCCAATCGGTTGCCAGCGCCGTCGTGGACATTGGCGTGAAACCAGGAAGCCCGGTAGCCGGAATGGCGATCTCCAAAAAATCGAAGTAAAAGTACGCCCCCGCTGCTCCTGTATGGGAAATGGCCACCTGATGGCTCCCGCCGGCGGAAAACTGACCCAGTAAGATCCGCGTGAGCACATCTTCACCCGCCAATTCAAGGTTAATCGTAACTGCCGCGCCGCTATCTACCTGAACCGAGACCTGTGCTCCGCCATCGGCGCACCTGGTTCCCAGGTAAAGAGAGTGCGCCCCTACAGCAGTGTAACCGAAGCTGAGAGAGTCTCCTGGAGTTGTTGTCCAGTGGATAGATCCGCCTGAGAAGTTACCCAAAGCGCTGCTCCAAGTACCGTGATACGAGATCTCATCGCCAGCTGAGTCCTCTGCCCGCCGGCTACCAGGCCCGGCCACGCTATATTGCAGATTGCCTCCGCTCAACGTCCAACCGGAAACCAGCACCGAGAATTCAGTGTGCTGGAAAGTCCCGGGCTGCAAATCCGCGGCCCAAGTCCATCGCATCTTTCGGACATTGGTAACTGGTACAGACACACCGGTCACATCCAGCAGGTTACTGAAGTTGAGGCTTATTTGCCAGGCTTGCGGCGATTGGCCGCCGCTAAACAATGCAGAAGCGGGCGACCAGGATTCGGTGCCCGACCCATGAACCGTTCCATAGACGCCAATCCGATTGCCATTCGACCCCGGAGCTCCCAAGTAGGTCAAGGTGATCTGGTTGCCGCTGGCAGTTGCCGTGACCAGACCGGCTGTCTGGTTTACTGTAATGGCATATGCCAAGCTGTTCACAGCGGTGGCCAGCGTATCGCTTGACGTAATTTGGTAGTTGAAGTGTTGGTCCAGCCACGCCAGTTCGATGTAGTCGCCCGCGGTCGGCGTTCCCTGCAACTCGAACTGGGTCGTAGCGGCAATGGTCGATCCAACGGCCGATGCGTAGTTTTTAAGCGGCACCTGATAAATCGTTTCGGCGCCACCCACGTCGGCCCAGATTCGCAGGTACGGCCAATCCACTGTTGGGAACCAGAGCGAGTCAAGCGAAATGCAATTGGTGCGTGTTTCCGTATAGGAAAGACTTATGCCAGCCAGATCGCCATCCGGTAGGTTTCGTAGCGCCGGATGCTCAAAGACATTGTCCCGGTTCCACTCAACCACTACCCAGTCGAACTGCTGCCGCCAGGATCCTGAAACCGTGAAACCCGACCCACTGGTTTGACTCAGCGCCGCCACCGCCGAAGGCTCTAGGAAATAGCACTGCAGATCACGGTCTGGCTGTAGTTTCGTAAGTGTCTCGGCCATTAGAGTCGAATCAGGACGGTAAGATCGGCGCCAGGCAGCGTTTGACCCACCGCCAGCACTGCAAGCGTAATCTGTGCGCCGGAAGTTAATGGCGGCAGTGTAACGCCGTCGACGCTATTGGAGATGAATAGTCCTATCGGAATCGTCAACTGACAGTAGGAAGCGCCATTAACATTTACTTGAAGTTGCACCGGTTGGTCGGCCGAGGTCCCCAAGACCGCAAACACGTCCCGTACGGAATGCGCCGCATCCGTCACCAGAGCCGCTGCCGCCGATTGGTCCACGGCGAGGAATCCGTCTATCTGAATCGAGTATTGGCCGCCGGAGAGCGTTCGAAGCCCGTTATCCACGTTGTGAGTGACGCACACGCTGGCGATGGGCCCGCTACCCTTCTCGTTGGTGACAAACATCTGGGCGCTGGCCACCCGCACATCGGGCAGTAAGATTGGGTACGTCCAATTGCCGCTGTAAAGGCTGCCGAAGAATTCGGGAGGGAATGGAGCTATCACCGGCAGGACTGAGAGTTGATAAATTAGGGCCTGTACGGAATGGGCCGCCACCGGACTTCCGTGTAAGCCGCGAGTAACCGTGTATTGAGTACCGTTGGTGGAGACCGCCGTGACCTGCATCACTTCTGCATCGATCTGAACGACGCTCCCCGCCTGCGCCGACCCCGCCGAATTCAACGTTAGAGTTGTGTCGGTCGCGGCCATCGCGGCTGAAAGCAGAGTCGTGGGCGTACCTTGAATCTCGTTCCAATAGAAGAGCGATAGAGTACCCGACGAGACCGTTTGGGTGTTGGTCAGATCGGTAAACGACACGCCGCTCAGGACTATTGTGCCGCCGCTCGGCCCAGTGCCCAGACCGAATTCGGGCGCGGGAGGAGGGACACTGTCGGTCGTGCCCGATCCGCCGATCTGCCAGCGCGTGACAATTGCAAGCTGCGGCGGGCACTCCACGTCGCTCGCGTTGGCCGAGCGTCCCGTCAAATGTACCACTTCGCCTGCGAAATTTGGAATCGCAAACTGAATCGGGCTGCTGGCGGCCACTCCACCAAAATGCCATGCCGACTCGGCCACTACAAAAAAGCTCGTCGCGTCTGGTTCTACCACCCACGTCGAAGTCAGAGTGACGGTAGTCGTGCTGTTGGAGGAAATACTGGCCTCCTGGCCAGCGCCGGTTCCCCTGGTAATGCGCACCGTCATGCCCAGGTAGGAATTCGCCGCCATCTGCAGCGTGCTGTTGCCTACTGTGTTCGCGGAATAAATGGCGGCGGCGGTTTCAGGCTGCGCCTCCATTCGCCAGTAGAAGTTTGCATGATCGAAGTTAGGATCGGGTGGCGCAACCAACTGGTCTGTCAGGCCGGTATCGCTAAACTGCGCCGCGATGGCCTGTCCCGTGGCGATTCGAAACAGTTCGGATGGCGTCGGTCCGCGGTACACGTTGAAGGTTGCGGTGTCCGGGGTGAAGCTCAAACCTGTCAGTGTCACGCTGCTTCCATCCGCCGGAATGCTCGCTGTTACTATGAACGAAAGCGCCCCTTCTCCGCTGGCGCTGTTGACGCCCGAGACCGCATAGTACAGGTTCTGTCCTGAAGTCAACGTTCCGCCCGTAGTAATCTGCGGGGAGAAACTCAAAAGAGGGATTCCCGGACCGGTGGCGGCGATGGTGGCCGGAGCCACAAAGCTCACGGACACTCCAACCGCGACAGTGCCGTCGCTAGCCGTCGTGTCGGTCTCTTGCACGCCGAATTCGATATTGCCGTTGCTATCGATGGTCGTCCCGATTAGTGGATTTGGCGTCCCAATCCCGGCGCTGCCATTCGGCCCTGTCCCGGAGGGTGAATTCGTCTGCCCATTAGTGTCTGCATACCAGGCGTCATCGTGGATCTGGGCCGTAATAGTGGAAGTCCTATAATTGGTCGCCGGGGAAATCTTCAGAACCCGGAATGCCTGCCGGGTGAAACCCTCTTTCAGATAGGTGAATGTGATGATGTCGCCGGGCCGGATCCCAACTGCTTTGACGCTGGCATCAAATTGAATATAAGTATTTCCAAGTATGGATTTATCCAGGTTGAACTGCAGAATCCGGCCGGCCTGATCATAATTCGGAATGCCGACGGCCATTAATGCCGCAGTGACCTCCTGGCCGGACAGCACAATATCCTCAGGATTCGTTACCGAGAAGCTGTCCTGTTGATACCCATTGAGACTGTCTTGATATTCGACATTGTAGGAATTCGGCGTGTCCGCGATGGGGCGGCTTGTCACCGTCACGCTGGGGTCGCCATTCTGCCGCCGCATTATGCCCGAAGTCCCATTGCTTCCATCCCCAAATTCGTAGCTCGGCCATCCGCCATTGAGGGACGCAGTACTGTTCGACCATGCCAGTTGGGCAGGCTGCTGGAGAGCTATCGTGTTTTCTACTTGTAGTTGGAGTACGCCGCCTGGTCCGTATGTAAGGAACAGCCGGGCTCCATTGCGAATTCCCCTAACCAAGTCCCCGGCGCTACGTCTCTTTTGCAAAACCAGATTGCATTGAAACCGCGGCAAGGTGATCGCATTTCCGTTCAAATCGGTCGAGTTGATCTGCTGATCGCAATATGCCGCCGCCGCGGCAAAACTGGTGAAATCGAGCTCTGACGCCGTCCAACCGCTCCGCTGCAGTACATCAAGGAGTATCCATGCCGGATTGTTTGAGAACTGACTCGCCAGCTTGGCGCCGGCCACCGAATAGGTTGGTACAATCAGGCCCTGCGCCAGCACCTGGATGCTTGGAATCGAATTTCCGTCGCTCAATTGGTTCGGCACAACAACAGAGAGGTAAGCCATGCTGCCATAGGGATCGCCCACTGGTTGCCCGCTCCCGTTTACGAAATTCATGTCGAACGCGCCGTCCCGTGATCCCAGTGTCACTACGTTGTACCATCCGGTCCCCGTCATGTTAGTGCCGGAAACGCCGATTGGGATTTGAACGTCATTGACTAGGACCGTGACTACCCCTTGCATCACGCCGATGCCCAGCAACACTTCCATCCGTGTCAGATTGCCGTCATTGCGCGCAAATACCACCAGCGGCTCGTACCACGCCGTCCCATAGACCATGGGGACGAAGTCGTTATAGCGCGCCTGATTTACCGAGAGATTCGAACTCGTCCAGGCACTGCCGTAGCCGCGCACCGAGATCACTGGCGGGACGAATTCCAGACCGCCGAATCTCGTGAACATGCCGCGCGCCTGGCAATCGGTGCGCACATATCCGCAAGATGTAAACGGCGCCCCATTATTCAAGTTGCCCGTCCCGCCCGGCAACCCCGCCGAGTAGCCACAACGGTAGTACATGGAATACTGCCCGTCTGTTCCGCCGCTCACGGCTTCAGCTTGTTGCGCCGGCGTCGAGGGAAACTGCCATGGGCACCGGCTCTGGATTCGAACCTCGGGCAGCAGGAGCCTCTGCAGGTTCATCCGGTTCGTCGCGGTAAGCCTGAAGGTCGCCTCCTTAATCTGGTCGGGTGGATTGCAGATACCCTGGAACACCACCGTCGTGGCGGTCAGCGGCACATTGTTCCGGAGATCGTAGAATAGGAAACTCGCAGTCAGTTGGGCGCCCTTCCAACCAGTCGCTTGTTGGATTTCGGAAAAGTGCGAATCCGCGTTCGCCAAGGTTACCGATATGGCCGGGCTTCCGTCCACGCCTTGATCGGACGCCGTCTGAATGTCGAACGAGCTTTGCTGAAGCACGCGCGCCGCGTACACGGTTCCGCTGATCGTGATGGCGTGCGTGCACCAGTGTTCGGTGTCGCCATTCGAAAGGGCGCAGTCGAACACCATCAGAGGCGTATCGGTTACGGCCTGTTCTTTCAGGCTAGAGATGGTTTGCATAAACGACATTCACGGTGACGGAGTGCCTGTTCACGTCGGTGGTGGCAAACGAAAACGTATCGTCGCCAAACCGGGCATCGCCATAGACTCCGCCAGTTGTGCTCTTCTGGTAAGCGGAAGGCGCGGCCTGGGCCTCCACCTGCGGCCCGAATACGCCAATTGCTCCGGGCGGTAGTTCGACGCCAAACACAATCGACGCCGCCGTCGGATCGCCGCTCCCGGTGAAGCCGATCCTGGTCCAGTTTGGACCGGCCGTCGCTGGGGCGCGATTGCTACCGAGCAGTAGAGTGACCGTAGTAGGCTGCGCGGCCTGGACGTAAACGCTCAATGAGTATATGTACCCGGCTGGCACGTTCAGAGTTTGGCTCACGCTCTGTGCGCCTTCGCCGGAATTCGTCAAGTGAAACGCCCCGCTTCCACCGAAAGGATCCGTCGCGCCGCCGGCGCTTGCCAAGAACGGACCAGCCTCCCAAACTGCATTTGTCAGATCTTCGCTCCACGCCAAAAGGTTGCCGGCTGGATCGAGGAAAGTAAACCCATTCAGCGATCCTTCCGCTGCCGCAAAGAACTGCTGCAGGTTGCTCAACTCAGTGTCGCTCAGCCCTTCATATTGCAGTTGCCATTCTGTGATGGCGCCGTTGGGATCTGCCAGCTTAATCGAGCTTCCATCGGCAGCCATATTCGTCACGGTTCGCGTCCGCCGCTGCTTCCGTAATGGAAATTGACTGTACGCTTCCTTTGTAAGTTGTGGATACATATTTACCCTCGGTTCTCGGTAACGGTCACAGATGCAGTATTATGTAGCTCTTCGACCGAGGTCAATTGCAACTGGTCGCTTGCAACACTACAATTCGGATAGGATGTGCCGTCCCAAGGATCTATAAAGATAAAGCTCGCAAAGCTGCCCTGGTTCGAAAGGAAAAAGCCCTCAAGCGATGCCAGCTCCGTTTCGTCCAGTTGGTCCAGCCGGATGACCCATTGATGAAGCGGCCCGGCCGAGTCCCGGTATCGCTGCTCGTTTCCGTCCACAAAGCGTACGATCTGGTTCTGGAAGCGGAGCGACTTGGTAGCTGGATACTGCGCCACAGCCCCCGTCTTCAGTGGTGGAAAAGTGGCCATGTCAGAGCTCGGTCACCGCATCGTCGATCAAGCTAAGGTTTAACATGGCTCCCAAACTGCCTTGGCGATCTCGCGGTTATAGGATAACCCTGTTCTACCCCTGGTTCGCTCACCCTATAGAATGTTGAAGCGGCCATACGCCCGCTGTTTCCGCTCCCCGTGCCATCTATTGCGTCCATCGGTGCAGTGTTTACTGCGTGCTCAAATACGGACGCGCGGTCCATCGACCCCTCGCCGGAGATCGGGGAGAGCTTTTCAAACATTTTATCTGCGTTTCTCTTGGCCATCCCTTATCTCCGCTGTCAACGCATTTTCTAGAATGGCGAACGCCTCCACCTGCCGTGCGCTCAACACCGAGAAATCGATCGCGCCCATTCGCCGCCTCACGAAGAACTCTTCTACCAATGTTTCGCTGTCCGGGGTAATGTAAGACCTTGGACATGTAAACAGAGCTACGTCTTTACGGGCCCAAACGGGCGGCCCCTTGACATCTCCGCTGTCAGGCAGCCACCCGCACCGGCGCTTCTCTTCCAAGCCGGATTTCCGGCATAAGTCGCACCTCCAACCAGCTTGGTTTGAAAATTGAAAGTGGAAGGCGACGATTAGTTTTTTCGTTCGGCCGCGGATAGCCCGGTCGCGGCCCGCACCGCCGCCACAGCCTCTCGGAACAATTCCTCCGGGCCAGACTCCACCAGCGACTCGGGAGTCGCCGGCTTACCATCCAGATCGAGCCCGGTAACCTCTCTTAGACCCCATGTCAGGTAGAGCCGATCGATCTCCGCGCGAAGTACCGCAGCATCCATTTTCTCACCGGCGTCTTGCCCGGCATCCAGGAATTCCGCTCTCCGCGCCAACTCCCTCACCCGCCGCATCAAGTCCATCCGCCGCGAAAACGACATCTTCGCGATCAGGTAGCTCACTCCGGCCGCGAGAGCCGATTCCACCCTATCCACACTGTCGTAAGTCATGGCTATCCGAAGGCCACCGCGATTTCGTTGTCCAACGTGCCCTGCGCCCGCGACGGCCGGAATTTCCATTGCAACCGGTTCGTGCTATCGTCGAACTCCGGCACGGCCGGGACCACGCTCTGCAGATACACACCCATCATTTGTCCCGAAACATTGCCTAACTGCAGCATCAAGCTGATCGGCGATTGCTGCCGCGCCGCCTGATACAACCCTTCCGTCGCGGCGTCGTCCTGGCTATAAAGCTCCAGCGACACCGCCACTACCCGCCGTCCTGGCGAAATCGCTAGCGGCAGACTAGACCCGAACTCCCGTGCTCTCGTCTCCAGGTTGTTCTTCAGGACTATGGACGCATTGGTCACCGTGAAGAACTCGGACGCCGTGGTTCCGAACCATGCCTGACCCAGATTCCCCGGGACAATCGAATAGTCGAAAGCCGCCAGCGCGGGCTCAGCCGGGAAGCTTTGAAGCGACGCCTCGCCCGCCGAGAAGCTACTGCTATCCAATACGTCTTGCGCCGGCCCGCTGAACTGGAATTCGTGGAAGTCCCCGTTGACCTGGATTGCCATCTCGTCGACCGCCGCCCCGTTTATCACCCTCTGCACCGCGGTCGCCGGGTCCCAATAGTCGAACACAGTGACGCTCGGCAACACAGTCGCGGGCGTGTAGGTGACGGTTGCCTGCGTCGCTGTTCCGGTCGCCGGTAAGACGGTAAATGGCGCGTTCAACACTATGTTATTGGCATCCACAATGGCGCCGACAAAGCGCAATTCGCTGCCCGATGCCACCGCTTGTCCAATTGAAAGCCCATGCGCTGCCGAGAAGCCCAGGGCCCCGCCGGCTGTTGCCGCTGACACCGCGCCCCCGCCCGATTGCGCGGGAGCACCCCCCAACGCCGCTTGGAAGAGCGGCCCATACGATGGCCCAGGCGACGTCTTCAGCCAGCTCGTCAAGTAGGTGTTCAATGCAAAACTCGTCTGCTTCCGTCCGCCCGCCGGGACTCCAGGAAAGGTGCGGCTGCCGGTCTTGTCCTGCCGACTGCTTACTACCAGCTGCTGTTTCACCGATAGCTTTACGGCTGGTATCCGGTTGCCGGATGTTATCGCTCCCACAAATCCATAAGAGCTCTCCAGCGCCGCATATAAGCGGTTTGAATTAGAAAGAATGTAGGACATATCAACTAATGCTTACTCCAATCTCGAACGTAACTTTCGCGGTCTGAATAAAGTTCCGGCCGCCATGCTTCACCGGCCCGAACGCCACCTGGTAACCACCCGCGTAATACATACCGCCGCCCCAATCGCCCAAACTCGCGCCCAACACCCCTATGACCGCATCGGCATAGGTCTCAAGGTTTGATTGAAGCTGGTCCAACCGGTCCTCGGAGTGGCGCAAGTCGATCGCCATCTGAAGCTTTCCCGAGAATGTCCGGAACTTCTCGATCTGGGTGTTCATGATCTTTTCGCAGTAAATATTCGCTGCCGGATACTGGACCGTGTCGCTTCGCTCGGCCAGATCGGCAGCAATGTTTCCAGATCGAATTTGCGCTGGGTCAAGTATTCCCGGAATCGTCAGAGCGCCTTGGGTCAGCGCCGCCAGGTTAGCGTTCACCCCGCCAGCCGGCTCAGTCAGCCGTTGGATTACCTTGCCCGTTATTACGCTCCCAATTTGTGGCGTCATTTATCCCCTTTGAAGAATTCGCGGAAGCGCTTGCAGGTAAGTCGGCTTCTGCCCTTTGCCTGGAAGCGCGCCGGTCTGCACCAGCACGGACGGCTGCTCCCACGTCTGACCCAAAGTCAGGGGAGACGTATTCTGGCCGAACATCGCATCCGGCGAAGCGCCTGCATAAACGTTCCATCCAGCTGAGGTCTGGGGCGCAGTGGCTGTGCCAACCAGAAAGGTGCTTGCGGTCGTGCTGATCGCCGTCTCAGTCGCCGCCGCTCCTTCTTCGCCGCCTGCGTTGACCCATGCCATAGTCACGTAGTACAGCCCGTCGGCCAAAGCCCCTGGAAATGCGGTTACCGTCGGCATCGCGGCCCGCGGGACCGGTTGCCCCGCTATTCCAACCCCGATCTCGATCAGCTTCTCGTACGCCCATTTCGCCAGGGCGTGGAACTGGTCCCTCTTCCCCGAATACCGGTCGTTGAGTTGACTGTTATATGCATCGCTGTAAACCAGTTCCAGCGACCGCGCCGTGTGCCATAACTTCAGAGGAGGGGTTACCACTACGCTGTCCAATTTCGGCTGCGCCGCCAGCCAGAATAGCTGATCCACATAGCCGAACCGGTTGAGAGCGGTATGCAGGTCCATCGCCACTTGTTCCTGTGCGATGGCGATCTTCTGAGTCACATCGATCCCCTCCACGCTGGCCACGTTGGAAAGCTGTGAGTCCTGCGCCGTCAGGTCTTCCATGCAGGAAATAGGACCGTCTGTGAACAGTGCCATAGCCCTTACGCCTTTTCTTTCTTACCGCCGGCCAATCTCGCCAACTCGGCGCTTGGCACTACAGTTATATGCACCTTGGCAACCTCGGCCTCCTCATCGGCCGCCCGCTTGGCCTCCGCCCGCGCTTCCCGGTAGGTTTTCGCTTCGTCCGCCGTCGCCAATCGCGCCGTCCCCTCGGTGATCATTTTCGCAGCCACAGCGCGCGTAACCTCGGCGCAACTACCTGCCTTGCCGCCGTCGTCTGTCTGCTGGCTGATAATCAGCGGAAACGCATCTGGAATCTTGAATTCCGTATCCCGTCTCTTTTGGTAATAGAGCTTCAGATCCATCCCATTCTCCTTGATCTAACCTTCGCTGGTCTAACTTTGGCTAAGCCGGGGAGCAGGCCACCATCGCTGATCGGCCTGCCCCCGACTTATCGCCTGGGTAACTAGGTATTGACTTGTACGCCCAACGCGTTCCGCAGAACGCCGCAGCCGTACAATACATCCACCGTGAACTGCTGCGCCAGCGTATTCGGCTGGTAGCTCATTACTACGCGCATGCCGAAGTTGCCGAGTTCGGCGTACTCCGCAATCGCGCCCGTGCCCGGTAAGGGTTGCGGCAGCCGGCGGACCACCAGGCCGATCGCGTTCTTCGTGAACGCAAGGTTGTGAGTGTTCACCGGCGCGGTACCGGTCTTCGGCACGAACTGCGAACGGAATACGAAGAAGTCCTTCACCTTTCCGATCGTGCCGTCGACGATAGCGCGCAGGCCGGCTTCGCCGGAATTCTGGAATTCGCTGAAGCGCGGAATCTGTCGCCACGCCGAATACGTAGCGGCATCCACCACCATGTACTTCTCTTCGAGTGGCGGAGCCTTAGCCAGGAATAACGCTGTTTCCGCGGCGTCCACCACCGCTTCGGTAATCGCAACGCCCGGGGTGCCCAGCGGGCCGTTGAACGTGAAGCCGGCATAGAGGGCCAGCAGGTCGCTCTCGATCCTCTGTGCGATCGCCGCCACCGCCGGCTGCATGTAAATCTTCAGTAGGTCCGGCACCGCCAGCACCTTAGTCACGTCCGGAATCTGAAACGTCGCTTCCACGTGCGAGTTCAGCACGATCTGCGCATTTCCCAGACTCGGGTTCTGCGTCTGTACCGTTCCGCCCTCAGCGATGTTATTCGCCACCATAGTCGGCGGAATCGGGATGTTTACTGTATCGCCGGCATTCGCCAGCACGGGTTCATAGTCGCGATTGACCAGGTTCCCCATGATGAGGTTGCCGATCAGCACTGGTAAAGCGTCCACCGCCACCAGTTTCACAATCGCGCTTGCGACGTTGTTTGAGGTAATAGCTCCCATTTATTCTCCTTATTTGTTTTGCCGGCCCGGTCGGCCGGTACTTCTTTTTACAGACCCCGAAGGGTCTGCGACGCCACGCGCACGATCTCTTCTCGTACCCGCTGCATTTCGTCTGCGCTCATTCCCGGCTTGATCCGGTCGAGAGTAATCGGCTCGCCACCGGAAGGAGGCGCCTTGAGGGACGCGGTCATTCCGCTCCCGCCGGCGATCCTGGCCGGAAGAAACTCCGGGTTGTCGCTCACAAAGGATGTGAGGTATTCCTTCATCGAAACCTCCCCACTCTCTCCGCGAGCCACCAGACGGCCGTCTTCCCCGCGCACGATGCCGTCCTGCACCGCCTTGAATGCCAGGTCGATCTTCGCCACGCCGAGCCTCTGCAGCTCGGCGCGCACCGATGAGCTCCGTTCCGCTTCTTCGGCCTGCTTCCGGCTGCGTTTGTTCTCTTCGACTACTTCGTTCAGCCGACGTTCCAATTGCTCGCGCCGTTTGCGTTCTTCATGCAACTCCACTTTGTAGGCGGGTTCGCTCTTGGCAGTTTCGTTCGTCGCGTATTCCTGAATCGCCTGCCTGACGATCGCTTGTATATCGAGTCCTTCCATATCCCTCCCAAGATTTGACTTACGCTTGCGCCGGATCGTGCATCCGGTCGATCTCCTCCGACACCTGATTCTTGATCTCTTGCCGTGCATCGCTCAGGTATTTCAGCGCCAGCTTCTTATACACTTGCTTCACCAGAGTTGGCGACCCAATGCCCAGGTCCAATAACTTCTTGGCGTCGTCCAACTCGCCGCCGAATTCATCGATGTCGAATTCGTCCATCCCCGTTACGTCGATCGAAATCCCGTCCTGCCGCGCTGCGGCAATAGCCCACAGCACCTCCTTCATGGAGTTCTTGACAGTGTCGCCGTACGCACGCAGCACTTCTTCGGTCGTGCTGAAATCCAACTGCTTGCTGAGCGCCGATTGTTGCGAAGAGCCAGAGCTCTGTCCTGCCTGGCTCAGCAGATAGCACACCCGGTAGATCTCGTCTTTGAGGCTTACGAGGTTATCCGCGGCTATCTGATAGACCTTACCCTCGGGTTCGTTCCATCCAAACCTGTCCTGTGGACCAAGCTGAATGTAATATGATTCACCAACAATCTGATTCCATTCCCGGTCTGAGTAAATCACCGGCGTCGCGAACAGCCCCATCGTCAAAGCCCATGAGAGCGCATTCGCTTTGTTAAAGTGTTCCAATTGCAGCAGCGCCGACTTATTCAACAGCCACAGCCCGTCCGTTACCTTCAGCTGAAACACTGGCACACGCCGCAGACCGGCGAATCCGTGCCGGCCCTCGTCGATCAACTCCACCTGCTTCGATTCGCCGTGCTTGCAAAACACCTGAAAGTTCTCGCGGTCATAGTAGATCCACCGCGTGTCGCGCTCCCACTTGGTATCCGTCACTTTGGACTGTTGAAAACACGACGTGCGGATTACCACCCATTCCAGTTCGCCGTTCTGGTCGTAGTTCCAGTTGATGACTTCGTCCGGGCCATAGCTCATCAGATAGGCGCGCGACCGCCCCGTGGCGTCTTCCTCCGCGCGAGTAGCTGCCACGCCATCGGATCTCGGGAAATCGGCCACGATATAGCTGCTGCCACACACCAGCGTTTCCACAAAACGCTGGCGGAAGAACTCGCTCAAGCTCGT
>Ga0182024_10014015_pt1 | contig 15543 bp, 13 predicted proteins | sample P32metaG_FD_120480 | JGI IMG/M metagenome (GOLD analysis project Ga0182024, IMG submission 120480) | Permafrost microbial communities from Stordalen Mire, Sweden - P3-2 metaG (Illumina Assembly) | ecosystem: Environmental > Terrestrial > Soil > Wetlands > Permafrost | place: Sweden: Stordalen... | reverse complement strand
TGAGGAGTTGCAGGAGATTGAGGACATCGTGAATCGCGAGGTGCTGAAGAACGCCAAAGTCGAAACGCTCGAGGATGTGCCGATTGACGTGGCGGTGAATGAGTACCATGCGATGGCGCTGTTCGGCGAGAAGTATGGCGACAAGGTGCGGGTGGTGCGGCTTGCCGATGGTTTTTCGACGGAGCTTTGCGGCGGCACGCACACGGCGGCGACAGGCGAGATCGGGCTGTTCAAGTTGACGGGCGAGGAGTCGGTTTCTTCGGGCGTGCGCAGGATTGAGGCCATCAGCGGGATGGGGTCGCTGGATACGTTTAGGCGCGACTTTGAGCTGGCGCAGGTGGCGGGGCAGTTTGTGCCTTCTGTGGAGAATTTGACGGAGGGGCTGAAGGCGAAATTTGCTTCGCAAGAAGATGAGTTGAAGCGGCTGCGGCGCGAGCTTGAAGAAATGCGGATGAAGTCGGCGGCCGGGGGACTGGACGAGGCTGTTTCTCGAGCTGTTGACGTGAACGGCGTGAAGGTTTTGACGCATCGCGCGGACGGGCTGGAGCGCGGGCAGCTGCGTACGCTCGTCGACAACCTCAAAGGAAAATTAGGCGAGGGCGTGGTGGTGCTGGCGTCGGCGCAACCGGAGGGCCGGGTGGCCATCATTGCCGGCGTGACGCCGGGACTGACGAAGCGCATTCAAGCCGGGAAATTGGTGGGCGCGGTGGCGAAGCTGGTGGGCGGATCGGGCGGCGGCAAGCCGGAGATTGCCGAGGCCGGCGGCAAGGATCAGGCGCAGATTGATGCGGCGCTGAAGGCGGCGGCGGGGATTGTGGGGGAGTTGTTGGGGTAGGTTCGTTCGAACCCACATCTCAAAATCGAGATGTGGGGCACCCTTTTTTTGCTGAGTTGAATGTGTGGAAAGCAACCGCAGGTCCTTCGACTCCTCGCTCCGCTCGTCGCTCAGGATGACAGAGCAGTTTAAAAACGAACATCTGGAATAGCGGCGAGAGGCTGGGTCTGGAATAGCGCCGAGAGGCTGGGATTGGAATAGCGGCGAGAGGCTGGGTCTGGAATAGCGCCGAGAGGCGGGGTCTGGAATAACACTGAGAGACTGGGTCACTGGCGCGGATGCCGTAATCTTTCCCCATGGCGAGATTTGATGAGGATCGCGCGAAGATTGCGGCTTTACGCGTTCGCCTGCTGGAGTGGTACGCGCTGCATCAGCGCAATCTGCCGTGGCGGCAGAGTTCGAATCCGTATGCAATCTGGGTTTCGGAGATCATGCTGCAGCAGACGCGCGTAGCCGTGGTCGCGGATCGCTACCAGCAATTCATGGCGCGGTTTCCAACGCTGATCGCGCTGTCGCTGGCTCCCGAACAGGATGTGCTGGCGCTATGGAGCGGCCTGGGCTACTACCGGCGGGCGCGCATGCTGCACAAGGCAGCACAGTTTGTGGCGGCGCACCTGGGAGGGAATTTGCCGACGCGGGCGGAAGAGTTGCGCGCACTGCCGGGGATTGGCGCGTATACAGCCGCGGCGGTGGCGAGCATTGCACACGGCGAGCCCGTAGCTGTGGTGGATGGCAACGTAGAGCGCGTGCTTTGCCGGCTGGCGGGCTGGGAGGCGGGCAGCCGCAAGGGTGGCGGGGCAACGCTGCGGCACAAGATCGAGGATCTGGCAGGGCGGCTGCTCGATCGCACGCGGCCGGGCGATTTCAATCAAGCCATCATGGAGTTGGGCGCAACGGTTTGCACGCCGCGCAATCCGCAATGCCCGGTGTGCCCTCTGGCTGTTGATTGCAAAACGCGCGGCGAGCACAAGACGCCGCAGCGAGCTCCGATGATCAGCCGCGCCGTGGGCTACGCGCTTTCGGTAAGGACGGAATCGGCAGAGGGAAAGCAGCGCGGACCGGGTGGGCGCGAGGTGCTGCTGGAACAGCGATCCGCGCAACAAACGGTGATGCCGGGCATGTGGGAACTGCCGATGCTGATCCGCGCGGATGTGCCGCAAAAAGAACTGCGCATGACGCTGCGCCACGCCATTATGCAGGTGAATTACTACGTGCGCATCCGCACGGTATTTGAGGACGATATCGAGGGGATGACGGTGGCGGGCGGGGAGCGCCGCTGGGTGCCGCTGCGCGAAGCGGCGGGGATGGCCCTGACGGGACTGGCGCGCAAGGTGCTGACGCGCGCGCATCTGTTGGCGGGTCCATCGCTGGATACCATTGCGCCGACGGGGAAAGACGTTCGGTGAGACGAAGCCGGTGGGTTTAGGTGCGTGCTTTCCCACATCTTAAAATCGAGATGTTGGTTGGGTGGGGCGAAAAGCATGTCCCTCGAAAGACGATATAGCGCGATTCGCAAAGGCTCTGGTCCAAAAACCAAAAGAGCCGGTGGCGCACCGCCCGGGGTGAGTGTGCGATAGGCAAAGCCTTCATCCTTATCGATGAAGTCCGTGTATCCCACCCATATCCCTAAAAAAACGCGGAAAAGGGTGGGGCACGGGAGGGTTTGACTTCAATCGGCCAGAAAACCAACATTTCGTCAGTAATAGTCGGCGCAGCTGAGGTAGTAGCCACAGTGGGTGCAGACCAGTTTGCAGTGATGGCCGGTGAGGCGATGACTGCAGGTGGGGCAGACCTGGCAGTGGTGATCGATACGGGCATCGGCGGGCACACCATTTTGTGAGATTTCTGCCGCGGAACCGGCGGGAAAGTCGGAATTCAGGGCGCGGGGCCGCTCCGGCAACATGGAGGACAGATTAACATGGAATGAGAGCGGCTGCCGCCTGGGAATTGGGCGGCGCCGACAGTTCTCGAGCCGGGCCCCGCCGCAACTTACCGGTCGGCGCTCCCGGCAATCCAACAAACAAAGCGACCACTGGATTCTTGAATCCCCCAAGGAGGGACTATGGCAAGCAAGGCAAGCGCGGTTTGGACAGGTTCACTGAAGGAAGGCAAAGGCACGATTTCCACGGCGACGGGCGTGCTCAAAAACGCCAACTATTCGTTCGCCACGCGGTTTGAGGGCGCAACGAGCGGCACAACCCCCGAGGAACTGATTGCGGCGGCGCATGCGAGCTGCTTCTCAATGGCGCTGGGGGCACAACTGGGCGGCGCGGGCCTGACGCCCACCAGCATTGAAACCGAGGCGGCCGTAACCCTGGCCAAAGTGGATGGCGGCTTTGCGATCACCAAGATCGCGCTGAACACCAAAGCCAGCGTTCCGGGTGCCACCAAGGAAGCCTTCGACAAGGCGGCTGCGGACGCCAAGGCCGGGTGCCCGATCTCGAAATTGTTTGCGAACAACACGGAGATCACGCTGGACGCGAAATTGGTGTAGACGCGGGGCCGGTGTAAGCGCGGATCGGATGGAGAGGCCGGGTGGAGAGGCCGGGGCGAAGGGCCCCGGTCGCAACTCGTTGAGTATGCTGGCGGAATTTGACACCACGTTCCGCATTTGCGAGACTCAGAGTTGCTGCCTGCTCAGCGCTTTCTGCCTGGGCTGTCTCCCGTGCCGAAGTGGCGGAATTGGCAGACGCGCGTGGTTCAGGTCCACGTACTCGCAAGGGTGTGGGGGTTCGAGTCCCTTCTTCGGCACCAGTCTTTTAAAATCAATCACTTAGAAAATTTGTTACTATTTGTTACTACTTCTTGGTTTCCACTTGAAGCCACTGGAAACGGCTGGAAACCACTGGAAGTACTTCATTCCAAGTCACTTAGCTTCCGTCTAACGAAGGAAGGAGCAAGGACTTGGCTAATCGTTCGGTTGTCCTCTATCTACGCACGAAAATCAAAAAAAAGTGGGGCTACCGCAAGGTTACGGAGGAGCTCTCAGAACTCGCCTGCGGTGAGTACTACCTGAGCTGGTACATCAAGAGGCGCAAGCACCTGGAGCCCGCCGGAAACAATCCTGAAGCAGTGCTCCAGACACTTCATAAGAAACGGCTGGAGATGGCATACGTCGCGGTCGGCGGCGTGATCCAGGAAGCGGACAAAAAGAAGACCATCCAGGACGCGTATCTGGCAGCCGGGGGGAAAATCGACAGCGCCGAAAATGAGCGGCTCAAGGCATCCCCTGAGCCAAAGGCATCCCCTGAGGTGTCGGCCCATGACGAGATCAAACAGGGTGAAACTCTTCCGATCTCTAACAACTCTAGAGTCCTTGTGAGTGCCGCCGTCCAAAAGTATCTGTCGGTCTGCACAGAACGTAAGGGGAAGTCCGGCTACGGTCTCGCAGTCAGGACGCCCAAAACGTATGAGGACCGCCTGTGTTATCTCACCGAATTCAGGCCCGAAGCCTACATGGACCAGATAGACAAGAAGTTCATCGAGGAGTTTCGCAGCTTCCTTCTCAAACACAAGAAGGACCTTTCCGACCGGACCAGTTACAACATCATGCAGGCGGTGAGTACACCCTGCACCTCATGTCTATCCGATTCGTGGAGTGCAACGGTGCCGCCGAGGCATTCCCGAGCGTGCAGGTCCTTTTCGATGTCGACTCTAAAGTTGTTGGCTCGTTTGAGTTCGTGCGGCGCCATGAATTCGACGCGCATGACTTCGTTCGTACCCGGGATTGGCTTCTGAAACTGGAAGTTACGCGATTCCGGCGCGACTGTATATCCGAGAGCAGCTAGCTTTTCCGCGATATTTGCCGGCTTCTCGCGAAGCGAAATCGCATCAAGGAGAAAATCGAAATCCTTTGTGGCTCGGGCCTTGCCGAGCACAAATTTCAGCGCCTGACCGCCCACGAGGACAAATTCGTCCGCAGCAGGCCCGAGCGCTGCAAGCAGTTCCAGGAGATACGTTTTCTGCGGTTCGGGAATCATGCTGGCTTCCACATTGGTTCAATAGCCTTTTCAAACAGGTAATCTGCCTGCTTTTGGTCGCGCCCTCCGCGTGCAGTCAGATCGAGGTAAGCCTGCACGTCGGAAACGGTTGGAATCCTATCGGAGCGTCTGGCATACATGAATACGCCGAGGTCGTATGGTTCCAGAAACCGGAGCGGCGGTCCATCTGCCTTACGGTTCGCAAGATCTTTGAGCTTTTCAACCTGTTTAGGCGCAGACAGATATATGTCTATCGTGTCGAGATCGATAAAAGGCGCGCGGACATTCGCAGCCGCTGGGCCGGTGAAGGCAAACCGGGGGATCGCAAGCGCCTCAAGCGCATTGCTGATCGTGCTCAAATCCAGCCCGAAGGGATTGCGGTAGGTAATGCTGTCCCGCAAGCGCGAGCGATAGCGTTCGCGGTATTTCGCGGCCCAGGAGAGCAGAAGGCGCTTGGGCTCAGGCACGACTACCGACATTCCGCGTCGGCGAATCCAAAGTTGGTCTTCCAGCGTCCGAAGAGCCTTCGAGATGGTACTCAGACTGACGACAAAACGACCTGTGTCCCCATCGGCACCGGCGAGAAGAGTATTGTCGCGGGACTCCTCTTCGAGTTCCTGGGCGATTTCACTCAGCGTCCAGTCGCGAGGCTTTTGGAGGAGCACCCGAACAACGCGTGAAAACCGTCCCGAGAATACATTGACCTCGCGAGGTCCGTCCGATGCTTCAACGACAACTTTACTGCGCTGGCCCGTTCTCTGTAGGACGAATTTCCCAGGGACATTGATGGAGATGTTGCCGGCGAGATCAAGGAAATCAATGCCTGCTTCAATGCAGAAGGCCTGCACCTGCTGGGAGAGCGCGGGGGAGACGACGGCGAATGCAGCATCTTTCTCAATCGCTTTGAGACGGGCTATCCATGGAGCGATGTCTTCCAGTTGTCGGGGACTGATTGACTGCTTGATCTCCGCGTACACACGAACCTTGTTCTCTCCTGACTCGAGATCGAATCGGACGTCGAAAGGGGGACTGTCGGTGACATTAGTCAGCCGTATTCCAGGAAGCAGCGCAAAGGGGTTCTGGTCCTTAAGGGCTTGGATTATCGCGGCCTCAGTGATTTGGACAGATCCAAACATGCCCAATTTTCCCACAAAGGAAAGTCTTCGTAAAGGAAAATTTTCCTATAAATGCGATTTCCAAAACAGGAAAACTTCGTAAACCCTAAAAGATGTTAGGCTTCAAGGTGCACATCCTTCTTAAGAAAATATGAGAAAAACCGTAAAGACAATGACTGGCCGATGGTCGAATCCCTCAGTTCGCCTTTTGGCAGGGCAGAGCGATCCAGTTGAGGCCGTTCTCAAGAGGGCCCGAGAAACCGTTCTCATGGCGATAGATAAGGGCTGGTCTGGTCCGCCATTCGATCCCATTGCACTAAGCGGGATATTGGGAATCCCGGTTTTCCCACGAGCCGACATTCGCGACGCCAGAACCGTACCTCAAGGCGAAGCCGGGATCTGTATTGAGTACAATCCAACGCGCCCACGCGGCCGACTTCGGTATTCGATTGCTCATGAAATTGCACACACGCTGTTCCCAGACTGCGCAGAACAGATCCGATATCGATCCGCTCATCACGAGATGAAGGGCGACGATTGGCAACTCGAAATGCTCTGTAATATTGGAGCCGCCGAATTCCTAATGCCGATTGGCAGTCTTCAACGGCAGCTAATAGAGGACCCTTCCATAGACCGCGTATTGGTAATGCGCAGCCAGTTCGATGTGTCCACGGAAGCCATCCTAATAAGGCTAGTACAGGTTTCAGAGCGGCCGTGCAGTGCGTTCGTCGCGTCCAAAGTGGAACGAGGCAATCGAGCGGGCAGTTACCGGCTCGACTACGTCATCACTTCGCGGGGTTCGGTGGATAGCACACAAAGTGGAAGTATGTTGCCTGACCCCGCGATCATTGGCGAGTGCACTGCCATTGGATACACCGCCAAAGGGAACATCCTGTTCCCAGGACAAAGTACCCCTGCGCATATTGAATGCGTCGGCATACCCCCCTACCCCGGCAGCCTTCATCCCCGGGTCGCAGGATTTCTGAACAGCGGACCAGCAACGGAAGCTGGTTCATCGATCAGCTACCTGAAAGGAAATGCGCTCGAGCCGCGAGGCGAATCAACAAAGATCATCGTGCACATCGTGAGTGATGCAACACCCAATTGGGGTGGACGCAGTTTCGCGGTAGCGGTTAAGCAAAAGTGGCCCACCACCCAACGGGATTTTCGAACCTGGGTGGAGTCGAACCGACGCAATCTGAAGTTGGGACAGGTTCACGTCGTCAGAGCGGCCGAAGAGACCTTCGTCGCCAGCATGGTCTGCCAAAGCGGATATGGTCCTTCTGTACAACCACGGATTCGGTACGCGGCATTGGAAGAAACCCTTAAGAGTGTTGCCGAAGTGGCTAAAAAACTCCAGGCATCTGTTCACATGCCAAGGATTGGGACCGGACAAGCAGGTGGAGCATGGTTCATCGTTGAAGAACTGATCAGATCTACTCTGACGAATGCTGGAGTATCAACTACTGTATATGATCTGCCGGAAACATCACCGAATCAGCAAAAACAGCTGGAGTTGATTCCTTCTATGGCATAAATACGGAGGCATGCGCGAGATGCCGAGGCAAGTTGTGCTCCTGTCGGGGCCTGTTGCATCTGGGAAAACCACATTGGCTGAATCATTGGAAGCGAAATATGGTTTTCATCGTTTCAAGACGCGACAGTTGATCCAGTCAATTCGAGAGGTGAAAACCGAACGGCGTGCTCTACAGCGCGCCGGAGAAGCCTTGGACAGGAAAACAGGCGGTCATTGGGTTGCGGACGCACTTGGCAAAGTAGTCCAGACCTTGGCAGATGATAGCTGCATCGTTGTCGATTCCGTCCGGATCAAATCCCAGATTGATGCAGTCCGCCGCGCGTTCGGAGCCCGCGTGATCCACATTCACCTTACAGCATCCGAAGAGAAGCTCCGTGACAGGTATGAAAAGCGGGTGCGTTCTATCGAAGAACTTGGAAATTATGCGGAGGTGCGCGCGGACAAGACGGAGCGCCTCGTTGGTCGCTTGGCATCCGTGGCAGATATCGTCGTAGACACTGAACAGAGTACAAACGAGGGTGTTCTAGTTCGTGTTGCGTCCCGTCTCGGATTCTATGGTAGATCTGTAGACCGATTGGTAGATGTCCTCGTCGGCGGTCAATACGGAAGCGAAGGCAAGGGCCACGTAGCATCCTATCTGGCACCCGAATATGACTATTTAGTTCGTGCTGGCGGGCCGAACGCTGGACATACCGTCTACGAGGAACCGAACAGCTATGCCCATCATCAACTGCCCTCGGGTACCCGCTGTTCAGAGGCGAAATTAATCATCGCCCCTGGGGCTGTACTAGCGGTTGGCAAGCTATTGAAGGAAATAGCGGAATGCGAGGTTGGGGCGGATCGTCTGACAATCGACCCGACCGCGATGATCATTGAGTCCGAAGATGTCTTCTTCGAGAAAAAGGAACTCGAAGGCAAGATCGGAAGCACAGCGCAGGGAGTCGGAGCGGCCACCAGTCGGAAAATCCTCCGATCAGCGGCGAATCCTAAAGTGAAATTGGCTAAGGATATTTTTGAACTAAAGCCTTTTGTAGGGGAAACGCTAGAAGTATTGGAGCGGGCATTCGCGGATAGTAAACGGGTTTTCTTAGAAGGAACACAGGGGACGGGCCTCAGTTTGCACCACGGGCCGTATCCCTATGTCACATCGCGCGACACGTCAGTGAGCGGATGCTTAGCAGAGGCAGGGATCGCGCCCACTCGTGTTCGACGAACAATAATTGCCGTACGGAGCTATCCGATTCGCGTAGAGAGTCCGAAGGGCGGCACCTCTGGTCCAATGGAGCGGGAGTTAACTTGGCAAACGATCTCGGAACGCTCTGGTATTCCACTGTCGGAATTGGAGCAGACGGAGAAGACCACGACAACCAAGAAAAGGCGGCGCGTCGCAGAGTTTGATTGGCCGCTCCTTCGGCGATCTACCTCGCTGAACGGCCCTACTGACATCGCACTGACGTTTGTAGATTACCTCGACATCGACAACCGAAAAGCGCGCCGATTCGAACAACTTACAGCACCGACGCTTCAATTCATTGAGGAGATTGAGCGGGTCGCTAGCGCACCGGTTTCTCTTATCACCACACGATTTGACTACCGAAGCATTATTGATCGAAGGGCTTGGTGAGCACGACGGATGGCCATTACTAAGGAACAGTTTCTCTCCCTCTACCCCCGGCTCTATCACATGGCACAGGCTGGAAGTTGGCCATCCATAAGAAGTCATGGTCTCCTTTGCACTTCAGCCCTCTTAGATCGATTCGAAGTAAAGGGAGCCGAGCGGGAGGGCGTTGAGTGCAAGCACCGCCCCGAATGCGTTGAGATCACTCACCCCGTACACGGACGCGTCGTTATTCGTGATCAGAAGCCAATGAGTGAAAAAGCCCTATTGAAATGCCTCGTTGGAACAACACCACGTGAGTGGTACGTATTATTGAATAGTCGAGTTTTCTTCTGGGTAAACGAGCACCGGGTGTCAACACTATTGGGTGCTCGGGCATATAAGGACCATGAGCATGATGTCCTAACGATTGACGCCCGGTCCCTTCTGGAGCGCTACGTAACTCGCATAGCACTCTGCCCCATTAATTCTGGAAGCACTGTTTATAATCCCCAGCCGCGTGGCTTAGACCTATTTCGACCACTTGATTCTTATCCATACGAGACGCGACGGAAGTACGGGAAGAACGCCGTTGCCGAACTGACAATCGACCACTCAGTTCCTGATCTGCGGGACTTTGTGATTAAGGTCGAACGCCGCAGAGGCCAAGAAGTACATCGAACCCTTTACGAGGCTCGGTAGGTGATTCGTGTGGGAAGCGATCGCCATAATTCCTCATATTGCGGTGCCTTCTGTTTGCTACGAGTATGACCAACGTCAACGTGACGGCTGTCGCCAGAATTGCCTTTCCCGGTTTAGTCATCGACATACCGCCACCTCACTGGATCTTGAAAAATGGATTGCGCTCCGTCTTGGCGCGGTTAATCTTCTCCTTGAACAGCATCTTCAGATCGCCCTCGCGCTCAAGCGTCTCGACAATCTCCTGCAACTCTGCCAGGACGAACACTTTTTGTGCCAGGCCTATGCGGGCGTCTTCCACGGCGGCCGGCGCATATCCGGAATAAGAAATGAAGATGCCGGCGACATCGCCGCGCCCGTAAACGCTCACCAGGTGGGGCGCGATTTCCTGGCGGCCGATGGGCTTGTCCCACCACTTCATTTCGACCAGGTAGACGACGCCATCAATTTCGACGCCGCCGTCAATCTGCTCGATGATGCCGTCGCCGTCTTTTTTAACGGTGAAGGCTTCGCGGAGGAGGAACCCCGCGAAGGCAAACAAATCGTTCAGCGCACCTTCGAGCTGCTTACCACGTTTGTGTGGGTCTGTTTCCGCGAAGAGCCTGTACAGATTCGTTTTCAGTGTCTGGCGCCGCTCATTCTCTTTCTGCTTCGCCTCAACCGCCGCGTTGTAGACCGCCTGGCGCTCCTTGCGTTCCTTCTCGCGCTCCAGATTGATGCGGGTGAAACTGTCCTTGACGTTGATGACTTTCTGAACCTGCGAAACCAGCCCCTGTGCCTTAAGGCGATCGTTGTCCCAGCAGCTTGAGAAATCGTCGAATTCGCAGATGCGCTTTAGGACTTCGCGCCGCTGCGCGAGCGCGGGCTCGCCCGCTTCATTCAAGCGGCAAAGAATTGAGCGGGCCATCTCATGTTTCCGGACGCCGTCCTTGTCCTGCTTCAGTTTCTGTTTCCAATCGGCCAGTGCGTTGGCGGCGACGCCGGCGCCTGCGAAGAAGTCGATGACGCCCTGCTTCGAGCGGAACAGGACCGGGACAGTGTCGCAGAGCAGTTCGAGCAGCTCGGGAGGATAGTGGTACGAGATGTCAACCTGAGTTTGCATTCAGCGCTAGGCCTTCACTTCCTGTTCGAGTTCAGACAGATCAGCCTTAGTTTTCGCCAGCACAGCGGTAAAGCAGGTGAGGCAGAACCGCCGCGAATTCCCGAACGCCTTGCGCGGGTTTGGAACGTCGAAGCATTTGTCGCCCTTGGCGATGGACCCATCACAGCCGCGGCACGGGCACTCCTTGCCTGCTGTGGCGGCCTGGGGCAGTCCGGTCGAGCCATTGATTAACGAGGGGATGCTATTTTTTGACATCTTGAAGTTTTTTAACCTCCCGCGTCAGATCGTTGAGAATTTCCGTCAGGCCCAGCATCGCAACGCCGAACTCTTCTGTAGCCCATGCCGCGCGCTTCCTGCCGGCCCCGAATCGCTTGTCCACCTGCTCATTCACCATCTGCAGGGCGGCGACGAAGTTGTTCTGGGCGCCGATGCCCGGCTTCAGCTTTCGGGGCAGCTCGACACCGGCAGGAAGAAGCCCGCACCGGTTCAGCAGCAAAGTGGCGGTGCGTTTCGTCTCTTCGTTGAGCCGCTTCTTTCCTTCCTGCCACTGCTTGAGCGGCAGGACGGCAAAGGGCTGCGCCGCGCTCGATTCCTGCAGCTGCGGCCTCGCCGCGGCGCTTTTCTTGACGACATCCTTCGCCAAGGCGGGATCGAGTCCCAAGCTCTCGAATTTGCGCTCCAGGTCGGCAACGATGTCGGAGTCCTCGGCCGTTGTGAATTCTTCTTCAAAGACCCGGTCCACAATCTCGCTGTTGACCACCATTTCTTCCCCGAGCTTCATGCGCGCCCGACCCTCGATGACATCGCGCGGCGGCTCGGGGTCGCCGCCCCCGGTGACTTCCTCCCAGAACGCTTGGTCGTCGTTCTCAAATTGCTTGAAGCACTTGAGCTGCTCATCGAGATTCATGCCGATGTGCGTTACGATGTGGCCGTAGTTGTCCGGATGGGTGGGGTCGTTCTGCACTACGACGCGCAGAATCCTGCCAATGAACTGAATGTACGGCGCTAGCGAACGGAATGGCCGGAAGATGGCGGCCACGCTCAGCTTCGGATGATCGAATCCTTCGCCTAGCATCTGGACCTGCACGATGCAGTCCAGCGTGCCGTTTTTGAGATCGCGGAGGATGGTTTCCTGTTTGTCCGAGTCGAGATTGCTGTGGATGATCTCCGCTCTGTATCCGCGCTCCTCATAGAGCGACCGGATGCGCTGGCCGTGGTTGATGGAGCAGGCGACGGCGATAATCTGGTGCCTGGTGCCCGACAGCCGCAGCTGCTCGAGTTTTTCCAGGCTGTTATCAACAATGCTCACGTTGCACGGGTCGCTGAGCGCCACGCCGCGGCTGAACCACTCCTCGTCCTTCATATTCAGCACTTCTTCGAGCGAGTAAGTGCGCGCTTCGCCGGCGACCGTGAAGGTCAGCTTGGTCGGCGCGACATACGAGGCTTTTAGCCTCTTGATGTATCCCTTAATGCTGGCGCTCTTGAACGGATAACGATAAATCAGGTCGCCTTCCAGTTCCTGGCGATCGCTGCGGAACGGGGTTGCGGTGAGGTTGACCACCTTTGCCATGGGAAATCGCGAAAAAACCAGCTTCCAGCTCGCCGCCGCACCGTGGTGCGCCTCATCGACGATGATCAGGTCGAAGAAGTCGGCCGGAAACTGGTTCAGCCATTTTTCGGCGTTGGTGGCGAGTTGGTGAATGTTGGTTAGGATGATGTGGGACTGCTCGCAGACGCTGATATTCCCGCTTTCGAGCGTACAGACATAGGGCCCGGCCATCATGTCGCTGTCGTTCAGGATCTGCATCCGCCGCCAGAAGCACTTCTGGCGGTTCGTGATATCGAGAGTCTTTTGTAGTTCATCCTTGATTGTCAGGTTGGGGGTGATGATGAGCACCCGGCCCTTGGCGATGCCGAAAGGAAGGATGGAGGCCACGCCGGATTTGCCGCACCCAACCGGCAGCTGGATGATGGCTTTTTGCTTGCCGGAGCTGAAAAACTCGTAGGCGCGCGAATAGGCTTCGCGCTGCGGTTCACGAAGATTCGTATTGTTCTCGATGTTGGCGGCTGTCTCCATGAAGTAGGTGGCGAGGTTCTTATTGGCGCGCAGCCACTCGGCCAGTGCTTGCTGTTCATAGAGCCATTTCTTGCCGACCTTGCTGACAGGCAATTTCCCGGTCTGCGACAGAGCATAGAGCTTCGTTTTCCCCATGCCGAGATACTCAGCAGCCTGTTCAGTCGTGAGCCACCGTGATTCCATGTAAGAACGATAGCAAATGATAAATAACACTGTCAAACAGCAGAACATATAGTTGGGTTGCTTGGGTAGGCAGACTGCACGTATTCCTGCGAAAGCGATGAATCCCAAGTTTCTTGATTCTGGAAACATTGGAAACTACGGCGTTCAGTTCGAGCGAACGGGCCTCGCTTCGTAATGATCTGCCCAGGCAACCCGGCGCGGGTCCAGTTGCTGGGAAAGAAAATGTCAGGAGCCAATCGCTAAGAAGCGGTCGGTCCGATAGGCAGTCGCGCCTGACTTTTGACGGTAAAGCCTATAATTTTCGCATTCTCGATCCAAAGCGGAGCGATTGTGCAGGACTCAATTTGTCTAGATGACCTTTATCGGATGATCTCGCACATTTACAGCGAACAGAATGCCCAGAGGCCTGCATCGGCAACCTTTGCGCACTTTGTTGAGGTCTGTGGAATTCTCACCATGCATTCAAGAAAGAAGAAGCGCGAAGGTGCCTCCTTCGAAGATGCCCTATGTAAAGCACTCGGTTGGTATTTTCCGCTCATGGCTAAATTCAAAGTTCGAAGCGTTGAGGAGTTGATTTATCGCAAGTACCCGTTCGTCTGTCCATACTGCAGGCAGGCCCCCCATGTTGACAGAGTGTGTAAGACGGTGCGAGGAACCCTGGGGACTGTGGACCACGAAGCTCTGCGGAAGAAGTATGAAGAAAACTCCCATAAGCGACCAAAGGGTATAACAGAATGGCAGGACATGTTCGCAGCAATATACCCGCGTCAGATTGACGATTCTGCTCGCAGTGTCGTGGCTCTATTTGAAGAGCTCGGAGAGCTAGCTGAAGCAGTTCGGGTTTTCGAGCGCCACCCCAAGTATTTCGCAGGAGAAGCAGCTGACGTCTTTTCTTATCTGATGGGCCTTGCGACTGAGTATTCCCTCCAAAGAGACGCAGATGAACAGAAGCCATTTGACCTGGAAGGCGAACTCCTGAGACGATACCCGGGCATCTGCGTTCAATGCGGTTACCAAATTTGTGTATGCCCGCTTGTTCCGGATTCGACCGTTGGACGTATGGCCAAGGAACTCGATATCGGCGATATTGGCTCACTTTTCGCGGCGGACTTTGAATCAATGAGGCAGCAGTCCATCGACGTATCCGAGAAGGTCTTGGCTAGGCTTGGCGGATACGCCGCACTCTCTAGCTCTTTCCCATTTGATCGAGGCGAGGCAAACCGAAGCCTGATTCTATTTTGTCTTGATCTTGCTGATCGAGTCGAAAATCCCGAAATTGCCGCAAGGCTGCGCAGTGCAGCGCTCAAAGCGGGCTCGGCGAGTACCTACGCTGGAAGCCCAAAACAACAGCTCGTCTTGGAAGAAATCCTCAAGCCCGTTCAGAGTGTGATTGACGAGAACAAGCCCCAGATAGCTGATGCCCTTGGTATCGCAAGGTCATCTCTGCCACCTACGGTCTCTACACTCGTTATCAACGAACTGATAATGGGTGACAAGCACATTTCCAACAGCGTTATAGCTCAGGGCACAGGCGCAACTGCGGCAGGAGACGGTTCTCATCGGATGACAGGCACCCAACTACAGCGTGGCGACCTGGCGGAGCTGGCCAACCTGCTCATACAGCTCCGGGATAGGATCGAACTCGCCACCCAAACCCCGGAATCTCGAATTGCGTTTGAAGAGGTGAGCAGCGCGGTAGCGGCCGCAAAGTCTGGTGATGAGCTGGCTGTCATGTCGCGCCTGAAGAATGCAGGTAAAGTAGCCTACGACTTGGCTGTGGCCTTGGGATCCGGGCTGTTAATTGAGTTCATCAAAAAGGCAAATGGAATGTAATTTACCATCGGCCGTGAGCGCCACGGTTAGCAAATCATCAGCAGAGATTTCCAGGTCATTGATGCCCAAACTTGAGTTCGGTCAAGCGAGGCGAAATGCCTCATTCTCATCCGGAATCGATTCTCGCATTCGCAGTAGGTGAATATCGATGTGTCGTGTTCGTCGCATTTGCGCCATCATGGCGCCGGGTCACGCCGGTCGATGTCGCACTCATCATCGACAATTTGTTACTATTTGTTACTACTTTCGAGTTGGCAGCGACTGGAAGCCGCTGGCGACCGTTGGAATGAAAGACAGAGGTAACTCTAAGCCATTCAACGGCTTATGCTCATAAGTGGTTTGATTTCAAAAGGTTCTAAAATGCCGGGGTCAGAGTCCCTTCTTCGGCACCAAAATCTCACCAAACTTTCTCTGCCAGTTGCGTCCTTTTCTTGGGCTGCGTTCGGGGCCGGGACTTCGCGGGCGCACCCGTCAGCCTTGGGCCGGCGTGAGTGCCGGCCCAGACCGCAAAGTTGTGCTCTTTCACAAGAGAGTTAGGCTGCCCATCACTGGCTAGCGGTGCCCGCCGCGCCCGCCTGCTCCACC
>Ga0182024_10014014_pt1 | contig 15544 bp, 18 predicted proteins | sample P32metaG_FD_120480 | JGI IMG/M metagenome (GOLD analysis project Ga0182024, IMG submission 120480) | Permafrost microbial communities from Stordalen Mire, Sweden - P3-2 metaG (Illumina Assembly) | ecosystem: Environmental > Terrestrial > Soil > Wetlands > Permafrost | place: Sweden: Stordalen... | reverse complement strand
TTGCGTCGTCATTTTGAGGCGCGATGCGACATGGAATCTCTCTTTTTGTTGGCTTTTGACGCGGAGGAATTCCTTGCAGCGCTCGCAATGGCGGGTGCAGAAGCCTTTTTCAACAAACTGTTAACGCGCTTACCGGACATTGAAGCACTCGCGTTGGCACAGTCCTCTTTACACGAGTGGAAGCACACCGTATGCTGTGCCGCAGGCGTTAGTGCTATGCGCGTTCGTCTGCATTTCGGAGGGCCGTGATGATCCTGGCATTGGTTGCCATTGTTGTGCTGCTGGTGGTGTTCGTCATCGGAATGTACAACGGGCTGGTGCGCCTGAAGGTGCAGTGCGACAACGCCTGGTCTGACATTGATGTGCAACTGAAGCGCCGCTACGATCTGATTCCCAACCTGGTGGAAACCGTGAAGGGCTACGCGGCGCATGAGAAGGGCACGCTTGAAGCCGTCGTCGCGGCGCGCAATCAGGCGATGAACACGCAAGGACCTGCCGCGAAGGCCGAAGCGGAAGGCGTGCTGACCACCGCGCTGCGCCAGGTGTTCGCGCTGGCGGAAGCGTATCCGCAATTGAAAGCGGTGGAAAGTTTCACTCAGCTGCAACAATCGCTCAGCCAGATTGAAGACAGCGTGCAGAACGCCCGGCGCTACTACAACGCCGTGGTGCGCGACCTGAACACCAAAATCGTGCAGTTCCCTTCCAACATCATCGCTGGAATGTTCAACATCACGCCGCGGCAATTTTTTGAAATCAGCACGCCGGCCGAGCGCGATGTGCCTAAGGTCAGTTTTGGCGCCACCACGTAGCCGCGCGCGCCGCAAGATGCCCCGTCTCCGCCGCATCGTTGCAATCATTCTGCTGGCGCTTTTCGCCGCGATGCCGGCGAGCGCGCGCACCCTGGTATTCAAGCATTTCGACGCGCAGATTCAGGTGCATCCCGACGGCACGATTGACGTCACCGAAGTGATGGAAGCGCAGTTCACCGGAGCCTGGCACGGCATCTACCGCACCATTCCCGTCGAATACACCGATCCGGAGGGATTGAACTACACGCTGCTGCTCAATCAGATCAGCGCGACGGATAGTGACGGGCAGAAACTCAAGCTGGAACAGAACCGCGAAGGTCGCTACATCAAATTCAAAATTTACGTACCGGCTGCGGAAGACGCCACGCGCACGATTCTGCTGCACTATCGCGTGCTGGATGCGGTGCGATTTTTTCAGGACCACGACGAGCTGTATTGGAACGTGACAGGCAACGAATGGGAAAACTCGATCGAGCTGGTTACGGCGCACATCGAACTGCCCGCGGGCGTCACTGGACTGCGCGCCACCGCATACACCGGCGTGACCGGATCGCGCGTCGAGGATGCGCACGTCGAGATCAGCGACAATGTCGTGGACATTCGCAGCACGCGCCGCTTGGGCTATCGCCAAGGACTAACCGCGGTGGTGGGCTTCGACAAAGGATTCGTGCATCCGCCCTCGGGGTTCATGCAATTCACTCGTTTTCTGCAAAGCAACTCGCCGCTGCTCATCCCGCTGATTGCGTTTTTCGTGATGCTCTGGCTGTGGTGGACGCGCGGGCGCGACCCACAACGCGAAGCGATTTCCGTGCAGTACGAGCCGCCGGGCAAGCTGACGCCCGGAGAATGCGGCACGCTCGTGGATAACGAAGCCGCCATGCGCGACATCACCGCGACGCTGGTGGATTTGGCCGTGAAGGGCTACCTGACCATCGAGCAAAAAGAGGAAAGCCACTTGCTCGGCCTGACGCACAGCAAGGATTACATTTTTCATATGAAGAAGCCGCCGGCCGAATGGACCTCAGCGCGTTCGCACGAGCAGGAAATGCTTTCGGCGCTTTTTGATGATGGCGCGAGCGCGGACGTGGCGCTTTCCGATTTGCAAAATCATTTCTACACGCACCTGCCGGTGATTCGCGACCGCATTTTCAGCGCGCTGATGAGCGACGGCTATTACCTGCATCGTCCGGACGCCGTGAAGCAAGGCTACATCGGCGCGGGATTGGTGATTGGCGGCCTGCTGGTGTTCGGAGGCGCGGGATATTTCGCGAATGCCACGGGAATTGCGGTCGGCAGCTGGATTGTCGCAGGCCTCGCCAGCGCTGCCGTGATCTGCATTTTTGGCTTGTTCATGTCTGCGCGAACGATTACCGGGGCGCGCGCGCTGGAAAAAGTGCTGGGCTTCGAGGAATTTCTGGGCCGTGTGGAAAAGGATCAGATCGAACGTCTGGAGAAAACGCCGGAGCTCTTCGAAAAATATCTGCCTTACGCGATGGCGCTGCGAGTGGAGAAAAAATGGGTGCAAGCGTTTTCCGGCATCGCCTTGCAACCGCCGCAGTGGTATCAGGGCTACTACGGAGGCAACTTCACGGCTTTTTATCTGGTGAACGATCTCAATATGATGTCCATGCAAGCCGGCAGCGTGATGGCTTCGGCACCGCGCAGCTCCGGCGGTTCGGGATTTGGCGGAGGAGGCGGCTCGGGCGGCGGATTCGGCGGCGGTGGTGGAGGCGGATTCTAGGTTTATTTCTCCGCAGCGTGCGGGGCCTGTTTTGTGGGGCGGCCGGAGTTTCTCCATTTGCGGATCCAGCCGTGTTCGCGAAGCCCCTCGTCTTCGATCTGGCGCGTCCAGGCGCCCAACAAGCTGGCACGATTAAAATAGCCGACCATCTGTTGTGGATTTTCGCGGCTGACGACGGGCAACCGGCCGATATTGTGCTGCAGCATGCGGTGCATCGCGTCGTGAACGAGCTCGTCCGGATAGGCGACGATGGTCTCATTCGATCCGGCCTCAAGCACCGTCATCGTTCCGCGCGGGTCCTGCTCGAGCGCGCGCAATAAATCCCCCTGCGTCACGACACCGACGAGCTTGCCGTCGGCGGAGACGATCGGCAATCCTTGCGTCAGGTTATAAGCCGGTTCGCCGCGGCCCATGCGCGCGGCCAATTCCGATACACTCATTTCCTGCGTGATCGGAACAACGTCCTTGCGCATCACTTCGCTGACGCGCACGACGGTCATCGCACCTACTTCAAATTCATTCGGAACTTGCAATCCGCGGCGCGTTAATTTTTCAGTCATGATCGAGCTGGGCAGATAACGCAGCGCGATCATGTCCGCGATCACGCAAGCGAGCATCAGCGGAAGGATGGCGTTGTAATCGCGCGTGATTTCGAAAGCAAAGACGATGAAGGCGAACGTCGCGCGTGAAGCCGAACCGAAAACCGCGGCCATGGCCACCAGCGCGAACGCCCCCGGCGATAAATGCGCGCTGGGAAAAATCATGTTCACGACCATCGCAAAAATTCCGCCAAGCGCCGCGCTGGACATGAACATCGGAGCCAGCAACCCGCCCGAAGTGCCGGAGCCGAGCGAGATGACCAGCGCGAGCGCCTTGAACACGGCGACGAGGATCAAAAGTTTCAGCGCGAGATTATTATTCAGAATATCTGAAATCGTATCATAGCCCACACCCAGCACGCGCGGCACAAAAAATCCGATGATGCCCAGGCCGAGCGCGCCAATCGCCGGATGCCAGAGGTCGTTGATGGGCAGCCGCGCGAATTGGTCTTCCACCCAGTACAGAAGCTTCGTGAAGCCGATGGCCGCGATGCCGCTGATCACGCCAAGCAGCAAATAAAACGGCAGCCCGTGCAGAACATCGAAATTGACGTTGCCCATGGTGAACATCGAATGCTGCCCGAGCAGAACCGCCCGGACGCTGGTGGCGAGAGTGCACGCGATGACCAGGGGAATAAACGAGCGCGCGCGAAACTCAAAGAGCAGCAATTCGATCGCGAGTATCACGCCGGCAATGGGCGTATTGAACGTGGCAGCCATGCCGGCGCCCGCGCCGCAGGCGAGCAGGACTTTGCGCTCCACAGCCGTCGTGGAGATGAATTGCCCCACCAGCGAGCCAACCGCGCCGCCGGTTTGAATGATGGGCCCTTCGGCGCCGAATGGGCCGCCCGTGCCGATGGCGATCGCAGCCGAGAGAGGCTTCAGGATCGCAACTTTTGCTTCGATGCGGCTGCGGGAGGTCAGTACGGCTTCCATCGCTTCCGGAATTCCGTGGCCTTTGATTTTTTCCGAGCCGTATTTCGCCATGAAGCCGATGATCAGGCCGCCAATCACCGGAGTGACAATGATCCAGGGCCCGATCTGGGTATGTTCCGGGCTGCGAAAATGAAACGACCACTGGTGGTAATAGGCGAGGTTAGTGAACAGGCCGATCAGGTCGTACAAAATGTAGGCGATGATTCCCGCCAGAATTCCAACTACGCCTGCGAGTAAGGATACAAATTCCAGCCGGAAGCCGGCTGACTGCTGCGGCTGCGGAGGCTTTTCGTCGCGAGTGGGTGAGTTCGTCAATCTTTGCTCCTATCGAGGCTCTGGCTGCAGCGACCGTTCGAAGTTTAGCTCTGTCGCTACCGTTGCTTCGGCTGCTTATTCCTTGTGCGGCGTTTGCGATTATGCTTCTTGTGCCGCGCGTTTCTAGATGCGCGCACGACGGTTGCGTGCGGATCGATCGCAGCCGCCAGTGCTGCGAGCAGCTTGGGCCGCGCGGATTGCAATTCGGCGCGATGCGGATGAGTCAGCTGCTTGAGCAGCGCTTCTCCGCGGCGCGAGAGAGTCAGCACGACTTCGCGGCGATCCGCGACGCCGCGCGCGCGCCGCAGCAGGCCCTTCGCTTCCAGGCGATTCACGAGTTCCACCGCGCTGTGATGTTGAATCAATAGCCGCTCGGCCAGGACTCCGATGGTGGCCACGCGGTGCGCAGGCAGGCCTTTGATCGCGAGCAGCGCCTGGTGCTGCTGCGGCTCGATGCCCGCGGCGTGTACCAGGCGTTCGCTGACATTCAGGAAGCGGCGAATTTCGAAGCGGAAGTCCGCGAGCGCCTGGTAATCAATGGCTCTTGGCGATGAGTTCTTCATGTCAGCCATATTATATCGTATTACGATACTTATGCGCGAGCGGAAATTCTGAAGGCGTGTTCCAGCTAGGAGCAATCGTTACAACTGCTTGCGGAAAGCTTTCTGCGTCTTGACGTGCGCGTAGCCGTGGCGCTCGTAGAACGCGTGCGCCCGGTCGCGAATTACATTTGAGCGCAGGCCGATGGCGTGGCAGCCGTTCTCGCGCGCCCATTCTTCGGCGCGCGCCAGCAAGTGCTCGCCGACTCGTTGCGAACGGAAACGCTCATCCACAACCAGCCCGCTGACCTCCGCGCGCGCGTCGGCTTCCACCGTGCGATAGACGAACACTGCAATCCAGCCCGCGATCTCCCCGGTTTTCAGTTCTGCCACAAATACCGCGGCTTCCGCTGTCCGCTGCAGTCCTTGTAAGCGATGCGCTATTTCTTCCAGCGTGGATGGATAGCTCAACTGACCGGCCAGCTCGGCAATTCGCGCGTGGTCGGACGGGTGCGCTGGGCGAATTTTTCCGGCGAACACGCTGGACGTGGGCTTCATTCGTTGAGTCTTGCGCTCATTGCAAAGCTTTTTTCAGCACGGCAATCTGCCCTGCGTGATACAGATCGTGCTGAATCGCGCCGTGCAGCATCACGTACAGCGAATGATCTTTGCCCGGAGCGATTTCGTCCAGCTTTTCGTCCGGAAGTTTTCGCACGGCGGCACGAAAACGCGCGCGGCAATCCCGCAAGTGCTCGAGCGAGCGCTGCCACGACACCTCCGTCGCTTCCCACACAAGCGGCCAATCCATCTCGGTGCTGACTTCGACCGCCGTGCCCTCGGCGCGCTGCCGCACGATCGAATTCCACGCCGCGATATGATTCACCAGTTCCCAGATCGAATGCACGCCGCGCACGGGATGCATCGAGGCGTCTTCCGCGGAAATTCCGTCGAGGAGCGATTCGAGTGATGGCCCGTGCCAGGCGTCGCCTGCGAATGCGCGGTCCATTTGATCCAGAATCCTATTAATTTCGCTCATTAATATTTCCTCCGGAAAAGCGTAAGGCAGTGCAATCCGCTGCGCAAGATCCACCGCAGGCAGATCGGGCGGCGCCTGGCGATGAACTTCGTGCGCGCCAGGCTCAGTCAGGGCAGCCACTTAGAAAAGTCTGTCGGAATCGAGGAGAATCGTGACCGGGCCGTCGTTCACGATCTCGACCGACATGTGCGTCTGAAAAACTCCGGTTGCGACGCGCGCTCCCAGCGCTTGCAAAGCGCGGACAAATTCTTCATACAGCGCCTTACCTTGCTCTGGCGGCGCGGCTTGAATGAAACTGGGCCGGCGCTGGCCGCGCGCGTCGCCGTACAGAGTGAATTGCGAAACGGCGAGAATCGCGCCGCCTGCATCCAGCAGCGAACGATTCATTTTCCCTTGCTCATCGCCGAAGATGCGCAGGTTCACAATTTTCTCGGCCATGGATGCGGCAGTGGCTGCAGTGTCCTCTCGTCCCACTGCAATCAGCACCGCGAGCCCCGAGCCAATTTCGCCCGTGACGTTGCCGTCCAACAGCACTCGCGCGCGGGTTACGCGCTGCAGCACGGCGCGCATAGTCTCCTTTCGCGCACTCGACGATGCATGCGTCTAATTCCCGCCTGCCGCGGCTGGCGTTGCAGATTTGCGCGGCAGCAGATCCGGCAACTGCGCGACGTTGTAGGCCCACACGGCCATCACCTGCGCCCCTTCGACGAGATCAGGTTCGTGCGCCTGGTCAAAAGTGTCCGCCTGGGAGTGATGCGTTTCAAAATACTGCGCCGGATCTTGAATGCAGAAAAATCCGGGCACGCCGGCCTCTTCGAACGAAGCGTGGTCGCTTCCGGTCATCCATCGCTGGCTGAGCTCGAGCAATCCCAGCGAGCGCAACGGCGCAACCACTTTATCCATTACCTCGCGATCCTGATAATTGCGCATCAGGCTGATGCTAATCACGCGGCCGGTGCCGACGTCGTGAATCAGCGCGGCGGAAAATTTGGGCAATTCGTCCTTGTGCGCCGCGACGTACGCGCGCGAGCCGTTCAAGCCCTGTTCTTCGCCGGAAAACAAAACGAATCGGATAGTGCGCTTGGGTCGCAAGCCAGACTTCTGCAGCGCTCGCGCCGCTTCCAGGACAATCATCGAGCCCGTGCCATTGTCCGTGCTCCCCGTGCCCAAATCCCAGGAATCCAGATGCGCGCCGAGCAGCACGATTTCGTCGGGCTTCTCGCTTCCGCGAATTTCCGCGACGGTGTTATAAACTTCCACGGGCTTGTCACCGATTGAATTTTTCAGGTCGAGCTCCAGCTCCACTGGACCACGCTGCAACAGCCGCCATATCATTCCGTAGCTTTCCGACGAGACGAACGCCGCCGGGATCGGCGCGATGTCGTAGTTGCGTCCGCCGAGTCCCGTCATGTTGAGCAATCCGTCGGGCTTGCCGGAATCCGTGAGCGTTGCCAGCACGCCTTCGCTCTTATAAAATTCGGTGCGCGCTCGAACGAACTCTCGGAATCCGGGAACCGGTGTAATCTGGGCGCCCGGGCGGTGCGGCGCCACCAGGACAATCGAATCGCCGTAAGGGATGGTCACGGGATTGGGCGCGGGTTGGCCGGCAGGCGGCAGCAGCGCAGGCTCCGCTGAAATCACAATCGCGCCTTTCAGCTTACCTTTATACTGCGCGAGATCGTCCACCGACTGCGCTTTCACATACACGACGGGCCCGCGCACGGCGCCGTTCGTAGAAGGCGCCCAGCCGTATGATGCAATCGCCAGCGGATGCACCGACGGACTGATGATTCTGCCACTCGCGGCGCCGCGTTCCCAGGTGTGCGCGATGGTCCACGGTTCCAGGTGCGGATTTGCAGCACCGTAGTCGCTGAATTTCTGCCGCGTCCAGTCGTTGGCCTTCTTCAGATTTTCCGAACCAGTGAGCCGCGCGCCGATCACATCTGAAAGGTATTCGAGGTTAGACATGATCTCGTTGTGGTCATGCACCTCGGCCAGAATCTTGTCGTCGGCTTCGGCATTCGCATCTTTCGCCGGAGCCGCCGATTGCTGCGCGTGTATCGCAGCCCGGCCGCTGACCATCGCACAAATTACAAACAAAACGAAAATGGAAACGCCCCGAGATTTCATTTGATTCGCCCCTTTTGATCGTCGCAGTCGCGCACAGCCAAAGACGGATGATTCTATGCGCCGCGCAGCTCGAAAACAATGCGCGCGAAATTTCGAATAGTAGACGCGCTGACAGCTAAAACCGTTTCGCTGCCGCCGTTCTCAGCGCGACGAAAGTATGCTAGAAACGGAAGCGCTGCTGGCGAGAGGAACACGATTGAAACTGGCGCTGATCGGAACGCATGGAGTGGGCAAGACCACTCTGGCGTATGAAATATGTTCGCTGCTGAAGAAGGCCCACTACAACGTCGAGCTGGTGACGGAAGTGGCGCGGCAATCGCCATTTCCCGTGAACGCCGCGACGACCATCGAGGGCCAGCTGTGGATTTTGCACGCGCAGATTGCCGCGGAACTGGACGCGGCCCGACGTGCGCCGCATGTGATTACAGACCGCGCCGTGCTCGATAATTATTGTTACCTGGTGAATAAGTTTGGGCGCCAGCCACAGCTGGAATCCTGGCTCGCCTGGTGGATGGATACCTACTCGATTCTGATCGGCGTGCCGCCCGTCGCAGCGGATATTCCCCCGGACGGATTTCGTTCGGAGGATCGCGCGTTTCAGCAGCGCATTCACGATCTGCTCATTGAATTGCTGGCCTCGGCTCCGTTCAATAATTTGCGCGCGCCGGTTATGTGGCTCGATCCGTCCGAGCGACGCGGTTGGGCCGAAAGCATTTTCAGCGCCGCCGCGCCTTTTCTTGCGCCATCGGCCGCCGCTCGCGCGGGCGAAGGCGCAGCTCGCTGACGGATGGTCCCCATACGATGAACGCCCCCTCCCCTGCATCGCCACCTCGTCGAGCGGCTCCGCCGCAACGCTGGCTCACTCGCGGCGTGCTGGGCATCGGCCTTGCGAGCCTGTTCTCCGACTGGGGCCACGAAGCGGCGACGGCGATCTTGCCTGCGTTTCTCGCGAGCCTCGGCGCGCCCGCATATGCGCTGGGCGTGATCGAGGGAGTTTCGGACGGGCTTTCGAGCTTCGCAAAATTGGCGGGCGGCTGGATTGCGGATCGTCCGCAGCTGCGCAAGCCGACCGGCATCATCGGATATTTCGCCACCGGGCTTTCGACATTTGCTTACGCCTTCGCGCATTCCTGGCCGACGATTCTAGTGATGCGCGCGCTCGGGTGGGTAGGACGCGGCAGCCGCGGCCCATCGCGCGACACGCTGCTTGCGGACTGCGTCGCGCCGGAACAGCAAGGCCGCGCGTTTGGATTCGAACGCGCGATGGATACGATTGGCGCGGTGCTCGGCCCGCTGTGCGCGACGGCATTGCTTGGAGCGCTCGGCGCGAGGGGAGTTTTACGCTGGACTTTGCTGCCAGGCCTCGCCGCCGGATTAGCATTCGCGTTTCTCGCGCCCAAGGGAATTCCGGATGAAGGCCACCGCGCTCCGAGCTTTGCATCCAGCTTCGCGCAACTTCCGAAAGCGTATTGGCATTTTCTCGCCGGAGTTTTTGCCCATGGCATCGGCGATTTTGCGCCCACGTTGTTGATTCTTCGCGCGGGACAAATCCTGACGCCGAATTACGGTTTTGCGCGCGCTTCCGCCATCGCCGTAGGGCTTTACACTTTCTACAATTTCGTGGATGCGGCGGCATCTTACCCGGCCGGGGCGCTCGCCGACCGTATTGGCAAGCGCGGACTCCTGGCCGTTGGCTATCTGTTTGCGGTGGCGACGTTTGCGGGATTCATTTTCGAGCCGCCAACGATTCCGGTGCTCGCGATTCTGTTTGGTCTCGCTGGAATTCACGGCGCGGTACAGCAATCGGTGGAAAAATCGCTCGCGGCGGAGCTGCTTCCCGCAGCCAATCGCGGTTCGGGATTCGGCGTGCTCGCCACGGTGAACGGCGTGGGCGACTTGATTTCCAGCGTCGCGGTGGGCGTGCTGTGGTCCAGCGTGAGCCCCAACGCTGGATTTATCTATGCTGGGGCGTTCACGTTACTAGGTGCACTGCTGATTTATTTTTATACGGGGCGTTAACGCTTGGCGCTGCGGCGGGAGCGAAGCACGGGCTTGCGGCTGCGCTGCTTCGCGAGCTTGCGCGGCTTTCTTGGTTTTGGCGGCGCGGGCTGGCATTGCGGGCAAAAATGGCTGCTGCGCCCGGCAACGATGATGCGGCGGATGATCGTGCCGCAACGAAAACACTTTTTGCCGTCGTGCTGGTACGCGCGATGTTTTTGCTGAAACTCTCCGCGCCCGCCGTCGAGATCCACGTAATCCGAAACGGAAGACCCGCGCAGCCGAATCGCCTCGCGCAAAATGTGCTGCACCGCGCGGTGCAGCCGGCGCAGTTCGTCGTCTTTCAGCCGGGCGCCCGTCTTTTCAGGATGGATTCTCGCGCGCCACAGGCTCTCATCGGCGTAGATGTTGCCGATACCGCGCATCACGCTTTGGTCGAGCAGCAGCGCCTTGATGCGTGATTTGCGCGCTTGAATCCGCGTGCGAAATTCCGCCACGCTGATTTCCAGCGGCTCCAGCCCCAAGCCGCCGAGGACACGTTCGTGCGCGCCATTCGCCAGCAGCGCCATCCGACCGAACCTGCGCACATCGTTGTAGCGAAGTTCGCGGCCATCATCGAGCGCGAGGAACACGTGCGTGTGATCCGGAACGGGAGTCTCCGGCGGACAGACGCTGATTTTGCCGGTCATGCCGAGATGAATCAGCAGCGAACTTTCTTCCGCAGGAGTTTTTCGCGGTTCCAGGTCCAGCACCAGAAATTTTCCCAGGCGCCGAATGCGCGCGAACGTGCCGCCGGGCAAATCCTGTTCCAGCGCCGCGGGGTCGTCAATGAAATCCGTTTTGCCCAGGCGCACGCTCAGAATCCGCCGACCGGGCAAAACTTCCCGCAATCCGCGCGCTACAGTTTCGACTTCCGGCAGTTCCGGCATTTTTCTATCTCGAAGGGACTTTCGTTGTCCGGCGGGAGTATCGTGGCCGAATCGGAATCATTATCGTACGGTTGCGGAATCTTATCTATTTTCGCCGCTCAAGGCGACGCCGCTTTTTCCCCGATTGCTTCAAGTATGCTTCGAGCTCGATGTATCTACCTGCGTTCAAATCGCGCAGACCGCGTTCCAGTTTTTCTCGCCAGTCTGGATATGACATTTCGTCTTCCAGGATGCGCTGACCCATCGTCTTCATATCCGCATTCTACTCCCCTACAGCTAGGTTTGCGGCAAGAGGGCGAACACCCGCACCGGGCCGCCGGAGCCGCCTTCGAGTTTGATGGGCGCGGAGATCAGGAACGCGCCGGCCTCGGGCAATTGGTCCATATTTGCGAGGTTTTCCAGTTGATACAGCCCGGCGCGGAGCGTCACGCGATGGACTTCGAAATCCTTCGACGGGCCGTAGTCAATGCTGAGCGTGTCAATTCCCAGCCCCACCGCGCCGCGCTCGATAAGGAGCCTGGCAGCCTCCACCGAAAATCCTGGAAAGTGCATCACGCCAGCCGCATCCATGTTGCGGTAGCACGCCTGGTCCGGCCAGCGCGAAGCCCAGCCGGTGCGCAGCAGTACCACCGCCCCAGCGGGAATCCGCCCGTGAAGCGCTTCCCATTTTTCCACGCGCATCACCCGCAGGCGATAATCCGGATCTTTGCCGGCCTCTTCGCGCACATCAATCACCACGGCGGCCGCGAACAAGTGTTCCGCGGGAATTTTGTCCACGTACTCCGTTCCCGGAGGAAAGTGCGCGGGCGCATCCAGGTGCGTTCCATAGTGCTCGAGCATCCAGAAGCTGCGCGCGAAGTAACCGTCCTTCTCCGGCGTCGCCACCACCTTGGCTTCAAACGTTCGATCGTCTCCGGGCCATGCGGGCAATTTGCCGTTGATCGCGTAGGTCATGTCCACCACGCGCGTGCTGCCGTCGGAAACTCCGCGCAACCAGGCCTGCGGCGAAACTGGTTTTTTACTTTGCGGCGACGCGGCACGCAAGCGCACGAAACCAAATCCCAAGGAGACGCAGGCCAGCGCCCCGCTCGCCAAAATAATGGACCGTTTGTGCATTAGATGAGCCTCCTGCGGTGAATGCTATGGTCGCTACGCTTCGTTTTTCGAACTTCACATCGTGGATTCTGAGGCTGGTCCATCGTCCGCAGCGGCAGACTCAGGGTAACGGGATGCCAGGGGAAGCGACGATGCCCGCCATACGCAGAATTTCGGAATATTCTTCGTCGGTCAGCGGGCACACCGTCAGGCGCGTGTTCTTGAGGAACTTGATTTTACGCAGCAGCCTATTTTCGCGCAGTTCGGCGAGCGTCACCTGGCGCGGCAGGCGTTCGATGGCCCGCAGGTCCATCACGATTTTCTTGGGGTCGTTTTCGTGCGGGTCGGGATACGGATCGCGGCTCACTTCCGCCAAGGCGTAGAGTGCGTGCTCGGGCTTGCCGTGGTACGCCAGCGCACGGTCGCCCTTGTGAATCTGCTTGAGCTGGCGAATCGCGTCGGGGCGATGTCCGGCGTGCCGCCACATTTCCTTGCCCTTCACGAAAAGGGTGTCCCAGTGGTAGACACGCGGGTCCACGGCCAGTAGCCAGCGTCTTGGTTTGTGGGGAGGTTGCGTCATCCGTCAAAAAGTGTCGGGCGAACTATACACGGAAGACGCAAAAAATGGCGAACTTTGTAATGGGAATTTTGCGGATCGTGTTGGACAGGGCGAATTGGCGAAGGAAACCGCACAAAACGAGCGCTAAGCCTATTGTTAACTGAGATCTACGTAGATGTCGTCGCCTCGAATCTCAACTGCATAGCACTGTACGCCGACCGTCGGATTGGTAGTGAGCTTTCCGGTCGTTACGTCGTATTTCCAACCGTGCCACGGACATACGACCACCTGGCCCTCTAGCTCGCCTTCACCCAGCGGGCCGCCTCGATGCAAGCATATGTTATTGATTGCAAATAGTTTACCGTCAACGTTCGCCAGCGCGATGTTCTTGCCATCTATATCGAATTCGCGGATTGTTCCGGGGGGGATTTCGTCTTTCTTTGCTGTCCGCAGAAATGGCATTGCGTAATCCTCTCCAAGGTGACCGATCGGAGGCGAGTTTCTAACCCTTAGCCGCCGGCCGCCCATCGTGCTTGATTCTCTATCGAGGCGCGGGAGACTGGGCGACCATCACGCCCTCTTTGAATCCTTCCACCATTTCCGGTTTCAGTCGCACCGCCGTCGGGCGCTTCGCCAGGGACATCTGGTCAATCTTGTCCTGCAACTTCAGTAGCGCGTAGAACAGCCCCTCTGGCCGCGGCGGACATCCGATCACGTACACGTCCACCGGCACAATGCGGTCCACGCCCTGCAACACGGAATACACATTGAAGGGCCCGCCCACGCTGGAGCAAGCGCCCATCGAGATGCACCACTTCGGGTCCGGCATCTGGTCCCACACGCGCTTCAGCACCGGAGACATTTTCAGCGTTACCGTGCCTGCCACGATCATCAGATCCGCCTGGCGCGGCGAAGGACGGAACACTTCGGCGCCGAATCGCGCAATGTCAAAGCGCGAAGTGGTGGAAGCGATCATTTCGATGGCGCAACAGGCGAGTCCGAAGGTCAGCGGCCAGATGGCGCTCTTGCGCGCCCAATTAAAAACGTAATCAACGGTGGAAAGGACGTAACTGCGTTCGAAGCGATTATCCAAAACCCCCATCACGTCTCCCGGACCCCACAAACGCCGCGAGTATAGCGATGGGCGTCGCGCGAGTCAAACACGTGTTCCGTCACTTATTTCCGTAAACCAGCAGAGCGCCGATTGCGCGAAAGTCGGCGAGATCCTTGGCGTCGCGGAACCAGCGGCCGGTGTATTCCGCAGGATTGGGAGTCGGGTCGGGGATCAGGCGATGCGCGACTTCCATGAATCCTGCGTCGCGAAAGAGGGTTTCCCACTCGGCAGCGGAAAGCAGCTGCGTGGGCACCGCCAATTTCGCGCCCCACTGGTGGCTGTACGGATTGTCACGGTAATAATTGATGAGAATCCACGCCGAACCGCCGTCGGCCAGCACGCGGTGAATTTCGCGCAGGCCCTTGACGGGATCAGGCCAGTAATACGAGGACTCGACTGAAATCACACGCGTGAAAAAATTCGATTCCCAGGGAATCTCGTCCACCGAGCCGACGACAAATACGAGATTTTCGTGGCTCACGCTCGCCTCGCGCGCGTGATGGATCATCTCGTCGGAAATATCCATGCCAACCACGCGCCCTTGCGGCACGCGATGCGCCAGAATCCGCGAGAGCCATCCGGCGCCGCAGCCGGCGTCCAGAATATTGTGGTCCGGCTCGATCTGCATGAGGCCCAGCACGGCCTTGGTGATGGGCCAATGCTCGTGCTCCATCGTTTCGCCCTTGCCCGCATCGGCCCAGCGATTAAATTCCTCTCGAAGGTTATTATCTGTTGGGGAGTTCGTCACTCAGGCACTCGAGTCTGGAAGATTACAAATGTCTGCCGCAAGCCCAACAGTATTGTGCTCCCACGGGCTGTAGGGTGCCGCACGGGGCGTGATACCGTACCGCGGAACCGGCGGGCACCAGCACGGTGTGTACGCGCGGATCCGACGCGCACGCCCACAGCAGGGCGACAATCCATCCAATCCCCGTCCAGCCCGCTAGCAAATTGAGGATGAAAATGCCCGCGGCATCGCGCTTGTTGTGCCCGATGATCGCAGGCAGAAAATACAGCAAAGCCGCGACAAGAAGAAAGGTCATGTCCGCACCCCTGAAGCGTTCAATTCAGACCGGCCGGTGACTCCCGCGCCCCGTCCTGCAATTAGATACGATTCGACGGCTCGTCCGGTTCCCTGGATTTTTCGACTTTGGCCAGTAGCTGAGTAAATTTCTGCTCGCGCTCTTTCTGATCGAGTCCCTGGTACGCTTCGGCGATCTGCGTGGTGTTCATCGAGCAGAACTTCGGCCCGCACATCGAGCAGAACTTCGCTTCCTTGTAGAAATCGTCGGGCAAGGTTTCGTCGTGCATCTTGCGCGCGGTTTCCGGGTCGAGCGACAGCTCAAACTGTTTGTTCCAGTCGAAGAGAAAACGCGCGTAGCTGAGCGCATCATCGCGATCGCGCGCGCCGGGGCGATGCCGCGCCACGTCCGCCGCATGCGCCGCGATTTTGTACGCAATCACGCCCTGGCGAACGTCATCCGCATTCGGCAGACCCAGATGTTCCTTCGGCGTCACATAGCACAGCATCGAAGCGCCGTGCCAGCCGATCATCGCCGCGCCAATCGCGCTGGTGATGTGGTCGTAGCCCGGAGCGATATCGGTCACCAGCGGCCCCAGCGTGTAAAACGGCGCTTCGTAACACATTTCATTTTCTTTTTTCACCTGCAGTTCGATCTGGTCCATCGGAATGTGCCCGGGACCTTCGATCATCACCTGTACATCGTATTTCCACGCGATCTCC
>Ga0182024_10014012_pt1 | contig 15544 bp, 10 predicted proteins | sample P32metaG_FD_120480 | JGI IMG/M metagenome (GOLD analysis project Ga0182024, IMG submission 120480) | Permafrost microbial communities from Stordalen Mire, Sweden - P3-2 metaG (Illumina Assembly) | ecosystem: Environmental > Terrestrial > Soil > Wetlands > Permafrost | place: Sweden: Stordalen... | reverse complement strand
TTCTGAAACGTATTGACCTGCCATCCTCTCCTGCTCTTTCCCGCACATGGGTGACGCCCTCTTGGGCTCGCCGGACGTATACCCTCCCACAAAGTAAAACCTGCACTTCACGTATCGCTCACAAACAACACAATGTCAAGCTCATTGCAAAATTCAATCGCAATTCCAAACCGGTGCATGTCGATCAAAATCGGATAGCGCAAGTGTTTGATAACATAATCCAAAACGCGATTGATGCGATGTGTGAGTCGGGTGGAACATTGTGCGTCAACGTCGCGACGGAGGCGAAAACCCTGGAATCGAGCGAAGTCTGTGTGGAATTTAATGACACCGGCGAAGGCATTACTTCCGATGCCGTCAGTCGAATTTTTGATCCGTTCTTCACGACGAAGGCATCCGGAACTGGTCTAGGGCTGTCTATTTGTCACGAGCTTGTGCAAGCTCATGGTGGCGAGATCAGCATCGCGAGCGCCGAAGGCTGCGGGACAACCGCACGCGTCATTCTGCCGGTCTGCAACGGGGAAATCACTAAGTACCCGGCGTAAACGACGAAACAGATGAGCGAAACGATTCTCATAATCGACGATGAAGCCAACCTCAGGAAGACCCTGGCCGAAATCCTGCGGAAGCGTGGATACGCAACGCTGGAAGCTGGGGATGGCGCCGAAGCACTAGAGTTGCTTCGTAATTTAATTCCTGCGCTGATCTTCAGCGATTGGAAGATGCCGAAAGTGGGGGGAGAGGAACTGCTTCGGCATCTTAGAAATGATCCACGCCTCTCATCTATTCCGGTCATCGTCATTACCGCCTTTGGTTCAAGCCATAGCGCCATCGAAGCGGTTCGCCTCGGCGCGTATGATTTTGTGACTAAGCCGTTCGATCTCGAAGAAATCGCGTTAACTGCGAAACGGGCCCTCGCGCACGCGTCATTGAATCGCGAATTAACGGATTTGAAGGCGAATGTTGATGGAAAGAAGGCTGGCGGGACTGGCCGACTTATTGGTTCGAGCGGCGCCATGATGGACGTATTCAAAATGATCGGGAAGGTCGCGGAAACCGATTCAACCGTCTTGATTTGCGGCGAGTCCGGTACTGGCAAAGAGCTTGTTGCCGAAGCTATTCACGACTACAGCCAACGAAAAGGGAAGCCTTTCGTGGTCGTCAACTGTGCCGCGATTCCAGAGAACCTGTTGGAGTCCGAGCTGTTCGGCCATGAACGCGGTGCATTCACAGGGGCTACCGGAAGGAAATCCGGCCGATTCGAGATGGCTGAAGCTGGCACCGTCTTTCTTGACGAAATCGCCGAATTACCGCCGAATCTCCAGGTAAAGCTGCTCCGAGTACTTCAGAGCCACGCGTTCGAACGAATCGGAGGCTCAGAGACAATTGAAGTGGATTTTCGAGTTCTAGCCGCGACTAATCGTGATCTTGAAGCCTGCGTTCGTGAACAGTTGTTTCGAGAAGACTTGCTCTATCGACTTAATGTAGTCCGCATATCCGTGCCGCCTCTTCGAGAGCGCAGATCGGACATTGTTTTGCTAGCCGAGCACTTCTTGCGAATCTACAGCGAAAAGAACAACTTCCCGGCAGTCGGCTTTTCGGATGACGCCGCTTTAATGCTTCAAACCCACTCCTTTCCCGGCAACGTACGGGAGCTCGAAAATATGGTCGAACGAGCGGTTTTAATGGCGCGCGGTCGCGTGGTGATGCCCAATCACTTTCCGCCGAATGCAAGCGATTCGCGCGCTGGCAATTCAAACGGTGACGGCTTGGAACTGCTGTCCCTTCCATTCCACAAGGCTCTTGGGGAACTAGAAAGGCGTCTCATTGAGAAGGCGCTGCGCGAAGCCGAGGGAAACAAGACTGATGCCGCGAACCGTTTGCAGATCAATCGTCGCCTGTTATACAACAAGATCGAAGAGCACAAGATTAACGAGGATGAGTAACGCCGAAAACCGCGCGACAACACCCTCGTCGCGCCGGGCCTCCGATCAATTTGTGGCGGAGGGATTGAGATAGTGGGGACCGGACTGCGAAGACTATCGTAGCTGCGAGAGATCGAATGTGGTCTCGACGTCTTGCCCGTCTGGCGCTTCTACCACAATCGTCGTAAGCGCTCCCGGATCGACGCTTTTCGCGCCATAGGTCACGTCTATCATCGCCCCATCGTATCCGCTGATTGTATCTTGGTCGCCGATCGGCCGGCCGTGAATTGAAAGGGGTTCGATTTCGGCGGCCTGTTTCATGTGAACGTTGAAATCATTCCAGAATACACCAAGCGTGACAGTATTGGCCGCGTCCGCCGGATAAGTCGGCGTAAAGTAGATTTCCACGTGCACGCGAAAATCGGCTGGCTTCCCTAAATAGTCCTGCTCGGCTTCCTGCGCATGATAGCTGGGCGAGCGTGATGCAATGTCGTTCACAATCCCCATGAATGGCGTTTCAACTTCGATCAAGCCTACGTGCGGCCCGGTCTTCGGGATTGCGAGGTAGTGCTTGTAGGGTTTGAAGAATTCGTCCTTCTTTTCCGCGTGGCTCTTGCCTAGAAAATAGGCTTCGCGAATCGCTTCCGGCGAAAGCGGGAATTCATAGGCTAGCGCAGGTAACGCAACCGTATTCACCCAAAGAATTGCAGCAAGGCCGAATCGCGCTTTTGGCTTCATATAGTCTCCTCCGCTTCCTGCCAAATGATGAGACGCGGTGAAATGTCTTGAGGGTGTTCATTTGCGGCGGAGGTGCCGCAGTAGTTACTGAATCTGCCCCAACTCGAAGGTCGTTTCGACGTCTTGGTGGTCCGGGGTGTGGATCTTAATGGCCATCTCCGAAGAATCGATTTCCTCTGGGTCATAGTCTTGTTCAATGACTCCCCTTGAAGTTCCAAAGATATTGGAGGATACGTCGGAAACTGTGCGCCGTTGGGATTCTGCGCCGGGTACGTCGCGACTGGCCCAACGGGATCAATCTAGTCCCCCTGCTGCTGTTGGTTGGGCGCCCCTACAACGACCGATGCAATCACGCTTGGGGAGCCTACCGCGTTGTCCCTGTTATTGAAGACAACACCCTTCACAGTCACAGGGACTCCTGAACCAAGGCTCGTTGGACCAATGAAGTAAAACTGAGTCTGCGACGATGGCGTGGCATACAGGTTACTTATGGAAGTCGGGACGAGAGTGGTGAACAGGTCGGGAAGCGAATCAAGGGTAAACACAGCGCCTGCCTGATTGACCAAGCGGACGGTCGCAGTCCACTGGGACTGCCGCAGTATCAACTGGTTCGTCGAAATGGCAATCGACGAATTGCTGCCAGCCGTAACCTGAACGGAGTTTCCGCGCACCAGAACTTCCTGTCCAACCACAAGATCGGAAGCGGCACCGAAGGTATACGCTGAAGGAACCGTCAGACCATCGGAATCGACAAGATAATTCGTCTGAGCTTCCAGAGTGACTTTGGCGAGGTTGCCTATGTCGATGCCATTCGTGTCGGGCGATTCGCCATGAATAACAATACTGAACTGGGGTGGGTTCGTGTTCTCAATTGCCACGATGACTCCCTCGATCGCCGGATCGCCGGAACTGTCCTCGAAGGTGACCTTGTTCGCTTGGACCGCGCCGCTTCCTAGCACGCTCATGTCGGTCGAAATAATCTGACCCTTTGCGAGGCAACTGAATTTACTCGCAGAACGGACTTTTGAGGGAAAGGCAAATTGCGTGCTGTCAGTTACGATGACGCTTAAGCTCTCGCCATTCGTCATGGTCATTGTGAACTGATTGCTACCAATTCCGGTAACGACACCCGCAACGGTGTTGAGTGGAATTTGTTCAACGTCGGATTGCACAGCCGGGGGATCCAGAAATGTTAGCGCTCCCAAGTTGAGCGAGGAACTAGTCAGCAGGAGATCCTGGAAATCGAGTTCGAGCTCAACAAATGCGGGAGCGTTCGCCGTCAGTGTCAGCGCGGGATAAAGCGTGATACTCGACGCGCTCAGCGTAGGCTGAAATTCACAGATCGTGCCCGTCGAGCAATTAGAGGTCCCTCCCTGACCGTCGAAAATCGTCATGTCAGGATTCGCGAATGTCAGGACGAGAGTTTCGTAGCTTCCCGTGGGAACGTTCACTGCCGCGAGCAGACCGTTGTCCGTTTGAAGTTGCGTGAGATCGACCGTGACGGGAGAATTAATCAGCGATACGTTGCCTGGCTGCAACACAGCGCCCGTGACCGTAACCTGCAGCGATAGCACCGTGATTCCTGAAGGAGACTGATAGCTGGCACCGAGAGTGAACGGGGCTGTAATGGCGAGCGTGAAAGGTGCTGATGATCCTTCGGTGATGACGCCCCCTGTGCTTTGACCTCCGCACGCAGCCAGCAGCAACATCAAGCTGAGGCTCCCGCCCAGAGCAATATTGCGGATTCGCATCGAAGAAGTCTCCAGAAATAGTGTACTCCGTTCTCGCATTCTCCCACTAGCTGGCGTGGTCGATAGCGATACTGATATTCTCGCTGGATCAGCTTCTCTTCACATGTGGCCAGCGAAAGAGAACGAGAGTTCACCATGCGCAAGTTCATCAGCATGCGAGCAAACCTCATCGAAAGAATCCAAGCTCACAGTATGGCTTGCGGGACCTGCTCCAAAAGAAAGGCAACTTTTGGATCTCTGGAAGCGTACCCGGCAATGGGAATGCCCGAAGCAAACGAGATGGCGCAGAGCAATTAGTCGCTGGGGCACCTTTCCTGAGAAAATCGGGGCGGAGATCGAACACTCCTCTACAATGTTATGAGAAGGAGAAAAATCCTCTGTGAGGCAGGGCTGCGAGATTAGCGTGTTGCTGAAGCCTTTCTGCGCTCATCACATCGGTGACCGATTGCGTTATCGCTCCCGAAAATCAGGCTTCGTGGAAGCATTGCTTCGTTTGCTATTCCTAATCGTTTTCTCGGCTGCAGCGACGTTGGGTCAGAGACAATCGCCGCCTCCCGCGCAACCGCCATCTGAACTGCAATCACAACAGAAGGAAGAGTCGCTGGGAGACATAGTACGTGTCGCCAGAGCCCAAAGAGGTAAGTCGAAACTGAACAAGGTGTTTACGGAGGATGATTTGTCTATGCTGCCGTCTAATGGTGTTTCAGTCGTGGGGCAAGAAATTGCCGACCATGGCGTAGATGTTGCTTGCAATCATGAAAGCCCTAGTCGTCACCTTTTCCGATTCGCAAGTAAATCGCGATGAAATCGAGGCAGACAACGACGACCGATACATGATTTGCTCAGGGCACCAGACGTTTGCTAGGGCATACGAAGGCGATCCAATAAAATCGGAAAGTGTGGCCCCGAAAATCGTGCCACCTGAGAGGGGGGCGCCTCAAGGACCTGAGTCCAGGGCAAGAACCAAACCATGCCGCTCTCACGATAAATGGAATGAGAACCAAAGGGGCAACCGGGTGGGCCGACGAGTGATCCCAAATAGCGTTCACGGCCAGGGCCGTGAGGGCAATCCAAGTCGTGTAACTGCTTACAATGGCGGGAACCACCACGATTCCAATTCCGATCCGGCTCCGTTGCGCTTCGCGATAAGATGGGTACCGTGACACCCACAGTCAGCATGTAATAGGTATGAAAGTGCGTCGGGGCTGTGGGCTGCCACGTGTATTGAGGGTTGAAGTCCGGGCGATAATTCTTGTGCGCGAGGTCGATTCGAAGCTTCTGCTTCTCGACCATTTTCGTTCGCACACGAGAGCTCGGGCCGTGAGCTTTCGTGGCGAAGAGCAATTCTTCGAAGGCGTATGCTAGCGGCGTGTCGGGTAGCTCGGAAGTCCCGATATCCGGCGGGGACTCAGCGCCGTTGAGACTGTTCGATTTGCGCCTTCAAATATTTTGAGACGGTGCATGGTGATCTTTCTGAGGAGTTTGGTTTGTACAACGTCTGCTTGGAGTGAGTGTTCCTGCTTTCCCATGCCGGAGCGATACAAGGGCTCGGACTAGTCCGAGGCTAGCGCTCAAGCACCAAGCGCACAGTAGCTCGGACTCATGCCGCGAAATTTACGATTCCAATGCGCATATTGATTGTAGAAGACGAAGAAAAAATGGCCAAGGCCCTGCGGACCGGCCTTGAAGCCGACCAGTTTTCCGTCAGCGTCGCGCATACGGGCGAAGACGGATTCTTCCTAGCATCCACCGAGCCATTCGACCTTGTCATTCTGGACCTGATGCTCCCCCGCCGCGACGGCATGGAAGTGCTAGCGGCGCTGCGGCAAAAGAACGTCTCTGTTCCGGTGCTCATTCTGACTTCGAGGGACACCGTTAAGGACCGCGTGCGCGGTCTCGATGCAGGTGCCGATGATTATCTCGTGAAACCCTTTGCATTTTCGGAGCTTCTGGCGCGGATCCGCGCACTACTCCGGCGAGGCAAATCTGAATCGGGCGACAAGCTGCGATTCGCCGACCTCGAATTGGACGCCGCCGGCCGCACGGCATCGCGCAACGGCAAAGAACTGACGTTAACCGCGCGGGAATTCGATCTGCTCGAATACCTGCTGCGACGCCAGGGCACGGTCGTCTCTCGCGAAATGGTCGCGCGCGACGTCTGGCAGGAGACGGAGCGTTACACGCCGCTCGACAACGTCATCGACGTGCACGTCGCACACCTGCGGAAGAAGCTAGACGAGCGTTCCAAGAACAAACTCCTGCATACCGTCCGCGGCGTGGGGTTCGTGCTGCGCGAGGAAATTCCGTGACCGCGCTCATTCCGAAACGAGTGCGCACGCGCCTCACTCTTTGGCACGTCGTTATTCTTGCTGGTGTCCTTGCCGTATATTTGGCTGGCGTGTCGATCCTGCTTTTCTGGCAGGCCGGCAACATCCTCAAGCGCATCGCCGCCGAAGACCTCGAAACGCTAAAAGGCCTGCTCTACGTGGCCGACGACGGGCAAGTCGGCCTGCGCGAAGACTATCACCACCACACGGACTGGAAGCAGGTCCAGGAGCGGCTCCTCGAAATCCTCGGGCCGGATGGCTCGATTCTCTACCGTAACGAACGGCTCGGCGATCGCAGTCTCGGCGGTCCACCGTTTGTGGGCGAGGGTGAAAAGGGTTACTCCGGACGCACAGCGCGAATGTCCGACGGCACGCCGGTGATTCTGATCAGCCGCAAATACGACCTCCGGGGCCGTACGATCTTGATCCGCGTCGGCTACGGGCAGGATCTAATTTGGAACCAGCTGAAGCAGACGTTGCTCGTCTTGCTGTTCGCTTCCCCTCTCGTGCTCGCTGGCGCCGCCTGGGCCGGATATAGAATCGTCGGCCGCGCGCTCGATCCTGTCAGCAAGATGGCGCATCGTGCCGAGCAAATCAATTCCGAGCGGCTGAACGAGCGCCTGCCCGTCGAGAATCCGCACGACGAGCTCGGCCACCTCGCGGGAGTCTTCAACGCCATGCTTTCGCGGATCGAGCAATCCTTCGAACAGTTGCAGCGATTCACTTCGGACGCCTCTCACGAATTGCGCACGCCACTTGCCGCGATCCGCAGCATCGGCGAGGTGAGGCTCCAGGAGGGTGCCACGCCCGAAGAATATCGCGACACGATCGGGAGCATGCTCGAAGAAGCCAATCGCCTCGCCAGCATCGTCGAAAGCCTGCTGACACTTTCGCGCGCGGACGCAGGCCAGATCCGGACTCAGGTGTCCGTTTTCCCGCTCGTCGCGCTCGTGCGCGAGGCGGCCGCCCTCCTGGAAGTACTGATCGAAGATAAGCAGCTCACGTTTACGCTGACGGGCGATGAAAGCCTAGGTGTGCAGGGCGACCGCCTTTACGTCCGGCAAGCAATCGTCAATATCCTGCACAACGCCGTTAAGTTCACGCCGCCGGGCGGCTCGATCTCGGCGCGCGTCGAATCCCGCGGCGACACGTGCGTGGAGCTTTCCGTCACGGACACGGGACCCGGGATTCCGGCGGAGCATGCTGCGAACGTCTTCGAGCGCTTTTACCGCGTCGACGAATCCCGAACCGGTCGCGATGACGGCAACGAGATGGGCGCCGGGCTGGGGCTTTCCGTCGCGCGATGGGCCGTCGAGGCGAACAACGGCGAAATCGGCGTGAGGGCTTCGTCGGGCCGCGGTTCCACGTTTTGGATTCGCCTGCCCGCCGTAGGCTGCGCGTCGAAGGACAAGAGGTAGCGACGCGGTCTTCGGAATGGCAGTAAACACCGAGTTTCGCTGAGGTTCTACCCGATCACCACTCGCTTGTCTTCATGAAATCTTCAGAATGTCTTAAGTAGCGCCCAGCCAGTGCCTGCTATAGCATGGAAGTGTTTGCATTGAATCCCGGGAGGCGCGGCGATGAATTCTCGGGGGAGTAAAATGAAGCACTACTTTTTCATCACCGCTTTGCTTGCATTGGCTTCCGTAACCCCTGTCTCCGGCAATTCACAAATCAAGATAGACACTATCCCGTCGGAATACGCTCCGATCAATAGTCCGACCAACCGGGAGCCTGTTTCCCTGTCGAGTTATCACTTCGAGGTCGAACCGGAGACCGGCAACGCCCGAGTGGTCGTTGAGTACACCTACCCCGATCAGATGACCTTGGGCCCCGATGATGACGCTGGCGGGCCGGCGTCCACGATCGTTCAGCTTCCGGGCCTGAGATACGACGCGGGGGCGCGTGCGGTGGTCTACGATTCAAACGGCACGAAATCCGTCTGCGCGACCGTAGACGAGCGGTCGGGTCTGTTCGGTCATCACCTGAAAGCGAAGAACACGGGGGCCTGCACCGTATCTGTGGTGGCCGCTGTCCACACAGAAGACACTGGATGGAATCTCCACCGGTTCCGCGCGCTCGATACATATCTGGAGATCCATTAGGTCAACACCGAGGGCCTGCCGACAATGAGAGCACTGAAGCCCGCCCAACTGGAGCAATTCCGCCGGCTAACCACGTGCCTGGTGGCCAGCGCCATCGAAACGTTTCGCGTTCGCCTGCCCAACACCGGTTTCGCTGATTCCAGCATTCACTGCATGTTCCCGGATCAGCCCGCCATGGCCGGATATGCAGCCACAGCGCGTATGCGGAGCTCAAATCCACGCATGGAAGCCACGAAATCCTACGATTACTACGACCGCACCGATTGGTGGAATGACATTCTCACGATTCCCGCGCCGCGCGTCGTCGTGATCGAAGACGTCGATAATCTTCCGGGCTTGGGCGCGTTCGTCGGCGAAGTCCACGCAAATATCCTTCTTGCGCTTGGGTGCGTCGGCATCGTGACAAATGGCGCGGTGCGCGACCTTCCCGATATTCAGCCGACGGAATTCCAGATGTTCGCCGGAAACGTCTCCGTTTCTCACGCCTACTCGCACATCTTCGATTTCGGCGGCGCCGTAAAAGTTGGCGGCCTGACGGTTCGTCCGGGGGATTTGATTCACGCCGATTGTCACGGCGTGCAAACCGTTCCGAACGAAATAGCTGACAAAGTTCCCGCGGCAGCGCGCGAAGTTCGCCAACGCCGGCAGGACTTGGTCGGGCTGCGCCGCTCGGCGGGTTTCACGCTCGAGAAGCTTCGGCAAGCCATTCGCGATACAGCCATCGCGCCGCAAGGGACGAAATGAACTTCTTTCCGGCGGAGGAGCAACTCGACCCAGCCATGACAACGCTCCCCAGATTCCCGCGGGGAATTCACACCCATTCGATTGCCGCGCTGTTCCTCGTTTGCGCAGTTGTCGCGGGGTGCGGATCAAGCGGCAAACGGGCCGCGGATTCCGGGCTTGCGCCTGTTGCGCCGGTCGTGACAGCTCATCGAGAAAATCTCTCGAGTCAACTGAGTATCGCCGCAGAGTTTCAGCCCTACCAGGAAGTGAACATGTACGCCAAGGTTTCCGGATACATCCAGAAGCTGTATGTCGATTGGGGCGCGCACGTCAAACAGGGCCAATTGCTGGCGGTTCTTGAGATTCCAGAGCTCCAACAGCAACTGCAGGAAGATGAAGCCAACACGAAAAAGAGCGAACAGGATCTTGAGCGCGCCAAAGAAGAGTTGAACCGCGCCTCATCCGCTTACAAAGTAGCGCACCTTACCTACTCGCGCCTCGCCGACGTGCAAAAATCCCGGCCGGAACTCGTGGCCCAGGAAGAAATCGACGTAGCGCAAGGCAAGGATCTAGAAGGCAGCGCCGGTGAATCGTCCGCGAAAGATGGGCTGGCAGGCAGCGAGCAGGAGTTGGCGGGCTCCAAGGCTGCCCTGGAGAAGGATCGAGCGCTGTTTGCGTACGCCCGCATCACCGCTCCCTTCGACGGAGTCGTCACCGAAATCGATGCCTACACAGGGGCGCTGCTACCAGCAGGTACGTCATCGAACAAAGGTGACCAGACCCTCTGCCACCTTTCACAAAATAATCTACTGCGTCTCGTAATTCCTGTACCGGAAAGAGCGGTCGCGGACCTGCGCGTCGGAGAAAACGTCACCGTCCGCGTTTCTACGATTAACAAAACCTTCCAAGGCAAAGTCAGCCTGTACTCCGATCAGATCGATCCACAGACTCGCACCATGCACACGGAAGTAGTCGTTCCCAACGCCACTTACGAGATCGTTCCCGGCATGTATGCCACCGTCGAAATTCCTCTTCACACCGTGCAGAACGCCCTGACTGTTCCCGTTCAGGCAGTACGAAGCTCGAGTGAGACCAACGGGACGGTTCTTGTGGTAGGCGCTGACAACCGGGTTGAAAGCCGCGATGTGACTCTCGGCCTGGAAAGCGCCACGGACGTGGAAATCCTTTCGGGGTTGAACGACAATGACCGCGTCGTGTTCGGCGAACAGTCGCAGTTCAAGCCCGGCGAGCTCGTGAGTCCGAAAGCAGTCACACCCTCGGGAGTGGAGTAGGGGCCTATGTCGTCATTCTCGCTGCGCCATCCCTATTTCATCATCGTGATTTGTCTCTTCGTGTGCGTGCTCGGACTCACCGCCCTGGTCCAAATGCCCGTGGACATGTTTCCGCCTATCAATATTCCAGTGGTCGAAGTCGCGACGTTTTACAGTGGGATGCCGCCGCAGCAAATCGAGGCGGATATTACGGACACGTTTGAGCGATTCTTCACGCTGGGCAGCGGAATCGATCACATGGAATCGCGGTCCCTGTCCGGCGTGAGTCTTATCAAGGTCTATTTTCAGCCGGGCTCGGACGCAAACGCAGATGTCACTCAAATTTCCAATCTAGCGATGGCGGACTTGAGGCGGCTTCCCCAGGGTACTCTCCCTCCCGTCGTGATGAGCATGGACGCATCCAGTCTTCCAGTTTGTCTGCTGACAGTTGACGGAAAGGGTCTTTCAGAGACGCAACTCCACGATTACCTGCAATTCCAGATTCGGAACCAGATCGCGGGCGTCCCTGGAGCGACCGTGCCGCCTCCCTATGGTGGGCGCTATCGCCAGATCATGGTCTACGTGGATCCCTTGAAGTTGCAAGCCAATCAACTAAGCCCGATGGACGTGGTGCGCGCCACCGATGAATCGAATCTCATTCTGCCCGCCGGCGATGTGCGGATCGGCCCGCTGGACTACAACCTCTATACAAACGCGCAGGTCCTGAATGCGAAGGCGCTGAATGACGTGCCACTGAAAACGGAAGGCGAGAAATCGGTCTTCATTTCCGATGTGGGCCATGCCGTGGACGGGTCGGCGTTGCAATACAACATTGTGCGCGTCAACGGCCAGCGGTCCGTCTACGTCCCGATCCAGAAGCAGGGAGGAGACAGCAATACGATCGAGGTCGTGAACGGGATCAAGGAAGCCATCAAGAATTTGCGGGACATACCTTCCCAGCTCAAGGCACACGTCGTATTCGATCAGTCCCTGTTCGTGAAACAGGCAATTTCTACCGTGCTGAAAGAAGGTGGGACGGGGTTGGTCCTTACGGCCCTAATGGTCCTGGTCTTTCTTGGGAGTCCACGGGCGACCTTTGCCGTATTCCTTTCGATTCCGCTCTCGGTGATGGCCACTTTCTTCATCCTTCACATCGGTGGTTCGACGATCAACAGCATGATCCTCAGCGGTCTGGCCCTCGCGTTCTCGCGCCTGATCGACAATTCCGTGATCGTTCTGGAAAACATCTTCCGTCACATGGAACTCGGCGAGAACCCAGCGGTCGCCTCCGAAAAGGGCGCCAACGAGGTGGGGCTCGCGGTGCTCGCGATCACCATCGTGACCGTAGTCGTCTTCTTCCCCGTGACACTGCTTTACGGCGTGAGCAAGTTTCTTTTCACCGCTCTGGCCTTGAGCGTGGTCATCTCTCTTTTTGCCTCTTATTTTGTGGCGATTTCGGTCGTGCCGCTTTACTGCGCAAACCTGCTCAAGGGAATCGTGCACCATGGTACGCCGGCGGAGGAACACCCCGGCGTGCCCACCAAGGGACAGTCTTGGGGGGCGCGATTCCATGCCCAGTTCAACCTAAAGTTCGAACGCATGTTGGGGCGGTATGACGAGTGGGTGAAAAAGGCGCTCGATCGCCCGAAGGAAGTCGTTTGGGGGTTCGTCGGCATATTCATCCTGAGCTTTGCGCTCTATCCATTGGTCGGCGTTTCATTCTTCCCCCGCACCGACGCAGGGCAATTCATCATTAACGTCAAAGCGCCCACGGGAACGCGCCTAGAGGTCACCGAAGACTACGTAAAGAAAATCGAGAACATCATTCGCCAGACGGTTCGCCCCGGCGATCTGAATTCCGTCGTGTCGAACATTGGAGTTACGCCGGATTTGTCCTCCCTATCCACTCCCAACGCAGCCATGCACACCGCCTTCGTCGAAGTCGGCTTGAAGGAAGATCATAAGGTCGGTAGTTACGTCTACATGGACGAGGTTCGCAAGCAAGTTTCGTCGCAGCTACCCGAACTGCGCACCTACTTCCAGTCCGGCGGTCTGGTCGACTCGGTGCTCAACCAGGGATTGCCGGCCCCCATTGACGTGCAGGTAAGCGGCAACGATCTCCAGGCTGCGGATCGCATCGCTCTGGACCTCGAAGATCAGTTTCGACGCCTCCGCGGAGTTTCCGACGTGTACGTCCCGCAGGACATGGATTATCCCTCTCTGCAGATCAACGTCAATCGCGACCGCGCAAGCGAGCTCGGCCTGAGCCCAAAGGAAGTGGTGGACAATCTCATCACTTCGCTCACCTCCGACGCTATGATCGCGCCAAGCTATTGGGTTGACCCAAACAGCGGCAACAATTATTTCGTCACCGTCCAGTATCCCGAAAATCAGGTCAAGTCCCTCGAAGATTTGAAAGCCATGCCGCTACACGCCCCAAGCTTGAAAATGCCCACCTACCTCAATCAGGTCGCTGACATAACTCCGATCCTCACGCCGACGGAAGTGGATCACTATAAATTGCAACGCACCATCGACATCTACGTGGCGACCTCCGGTGAAGATCTGGGCAAGCCCGACAGCGAGGTCCGGAAAATTGTCGCCGCCACTCAGCTCCCGCCTAACATCCGAATCGACATCCGCGGGCTCGTGAACACCATGACCGCGTCTTTCCGCAGCTTCGGGCTGGGTCTGACACTTTCGATCCTGCTAGTTTTTCTCGTCCTCGTAGCGCAGTTTTCGTCCTTCATTGATCCTTTCCTGATCGTGCTCGCAATTCCAACGGGCCTCGTGGGAGTGATGCTAACGCTGGCGTTCACAGACACCACCCTGAACATTCAATCCCTCATGGGAATCGTCATGCTCACCGGCATGGTCGTTTCCAACAGCATTTTGATCGTGGACTTCGCCAATCGGCTCCGCCAGGAAGGCTACGGAGTCCGCGAAGCGGCCGGCCATTCGTGCCGCATCCGCCTGCGGCCAATTCTGATGACCTCCCTCGCAACGATCGTTGGGCTGCTCCCGATGGCGCTGAAACTTGAGGCAGGAAGTGAATCCTACGCGCCGCTCGCACGAGTGATCATCGGCGGCCTGATCGTATCCGTGGCCCTGACCATCTTCGTGGTGCCCGCTGCCTATCTGCTGATTTATCAGCGCCGGGCCGAGTCGCAAGCCCCCCTGATCGCAGAGGGAGTGCGATGAGACTGCTAAATCGCCTGGCCGTAGTCTCCGTTTCGGCCGTCCTCAGTTGCGCTTCGGCGGCCGCCCAAGGCCCGCAGAAATTGAGTCTGAAGGATGCGGAGCAACTCGCCATTCAGAATCACCCCCAGATTCAGGCCTCGATCGATGTTGCATCCGCAGCCAAGGCGCAAGTGACCGAGGCACGGTCCGCATATTACCCAACGGTCTATGGAAGTCTCACGGCGGTAGATTCGGAGAACAACAGCCGGATAGCAGCCGGTGGGTTGAATAACCCCATCATCTACGAACGCTACGCCAACGGCCTGAACGTCTCACAGCTCGTCACGGATTTCGGACGCACGCACGAACTGGTTGAGAGCTCGAATTTGCACGCCAAGGCCGATCAAGAAAGAGTAACTGCCACGCGAGCAGACGTTTTGCTTGGGGTGGACACTGCCTACTTTGTAGCGCTGCGGGCGCAAGCGGTCTTGAAGGTCGCGCAGGAAACCGTCAAAGAACGCCAACTCGTCGCCGACCAGGTGGGTGAGCTCGAAAAAAACAAAATCAAATCGGGACTCGATTTGAGTTTTGCAAACGTGGACCTTGCCCAGGCGCAGCTTCTACTGCTGCAAGCCCAGAATGATCTCGACACATCCTATGCGGATCTTTCCGCGGCGCTCGGCTACGGGGACCAAAGAATATTTGAATTGACGGACCAGCCTCAGCCCGCGGCCCCGCCAGCAGACTTTCCCAGCCTCCTCACGCAAGCGATCCAGAACAGGCCGGATCTGATCAGCCTGCGCCTAGACGCAGCCTCAGCACACAGCTACGCGACTGCGGAACGCGACTTGTGGTTTCCGACAATATCCGCTGCGGGAACCGCGGGGCTCACCCCATACGGCGCAGATCAACTCGCGCCACGCTATGCGGCCGCGGGTGTGAACGTCAATATTCCGATATTCAACGGGCGCCTGTTCGGGGCCCTACACTCGGAAGCAAAATCGCGCGCCAGCGCACAGGAGCAGTACGTCCGCGACTTGCAGAACCGTGTCGTTCGCGACGTCCGCAACGCCTGGCTGAACGCAAATTCCGCTTTTCAGCGTCTCGCTCTTACGGATCAGCTCCTGAAACAAGCGACCGACGCGATGGATCTTGCCCAGGCACGGTACAAGCTGGGCCTCAGCTCGATTATCGAATTTAGCCAAGCGCAGTTAAATCTGACCCAGGCCCAACTCGAATCCGCCAGCGCCAAGTACGACTATGAGACGCAGCTTTCGGCCCTGAACTATCAGATTGGGGTCTTACACTAGTTACTGTGGTTAGGGGGGGCCGCTCGGCACATCGGATTCACCGTTGATCTTCTCAGTGTTTGAAGAATCTCTCCAAGATCGCCAATGGGCGAAATGGAATGAACCCTTGAATTGAGACAGGCCGGATGGGCACACTTTGCAGGGAAAGGAACTGCAAAGTGAAACGGAAGAGATACTGCCGAAAGTTTCAACGGATAGCCGTAGAGCGTATGAG
>Ga0182024_10014011_pt1 | contig 15545 bp, 18 predicted proteins | sample P32metaG_FD_120480 | JGI IMG/M metagenome (GOLD analysis project Ga0182024, IMG submission 120480) | Permafrost microbial communities from Stordalen Mire, Sweden - P3-2 metaG (Illumina Assembly) | ecosystem: Environmental > Terrestrial > Soil > Wetlands > Permafrost | place: Sweden: Stordalen... | reverse complement strand
CGTGCAGCAGCGAGAGCGCGATACCCACCCCCACGCCCGTCTCGATGGGCATCAGCACGATGGCCAGCGCGGTGGCAAGCAGGAGCAGGAATTCGGCCATGCTTTGCTGTGCGATCAGCCGCATCTGGCCCACGCGGAAAATGCGCATCGCCACGAACAGCAGCAGCCCCGCCAGCGCCGCGTCCGGCACATAGGATAAGAGCGCGGGCCCAAATATCAGGAACGCCGCCACGATCGCGGCGGCGATCAGGCCCGCGAGCTTGGAGCCGCCGCCGTTTTCCCGCACGATGGCGGTGCGGGGCGGACTGGCATTGGCAGCGAACCCGCCGAACAAGCCGCTCAGCATCCCGCCCACGCCCACGCCCAGAAGGTCGCGATTGACGTTCGTTTCGTCGTCCTCGAAGGCGCGCGACACCGCCGCGGTCTGGATCATCACCACCAGCGCCACCATCAGGGCGAGGGGAAGAAGTCCGGCGAGGTCGTTCATGGCAATGGCGGGGAGGGCGGGCATGAAGGCGGGCGGTTGGATTTTCCCCAGCACGGCCACGTCCTTCAAAGGAAGGAACGCGACCGCTGCTCCCGCCGACACGATGGCGAAAAGCGCGCCGGGAAAGCGCCGGTCCCATCTCTCGGAAATGGTGATGACGGCGAAGACGAACATGCCGATCGCGAAGGCATAGGGATTGAATTGGCCGATCTGCTGGACGATGGCGGCGGCGGTGGCGAAGAATCCGCTGGGGACGTTTTTCAATCCCAACAGCGCGGGCAGTTGCGACACCAGGATATGAATGGCGATGCCGGCGAGAAATCCCGTGACCACGGGAATGGACAAGAGCCGCGCGATCCAGCCCAGCCTGAGCAGCCCGGCGGCGGCGACGATCGCCCCCACCATCAAGGCCAGCGCCGCGGCCAGCGCCAGATAGTGGGGCGAGCCACTGGCCGCCAGCAACGCCAGCGCGCTTGCGAAAATGGGAGCGATGGTGGAATCGGCCCCGGCGGACAGGCAGCGATTGGCGCCCAGGACGAAGAAACCCAGCGAGGCGGCCACGAACACGACCAGGCCCAGAGCGGGCGGCACGCCGGCCAGCCGGGCGGTGGCCAGCTGCTCGGGAATGGCCACGGCGGCCAGCGCGAAAGCCGCGGCGATGTCGCGAACCGCCTGTTCGCGGTTCGTCATGGCTCCTGTTGCCTCATAGGCTTTGATAATACAATTTCAGCTTATTGCCGAATTGGATTGCCCATGGCCGCCAAGGATTTTCCGCCAGGGAATACGCGCGAACCGGTCCTGAAGCCGGTGCCCATCCTGGCGCTTCGCCCCACCCAGATGACGGTGGGAATGCGCGAAGTGAACGCGCGGCGCAAGCATTGGCGCGACCAGGGAAGTGCCCGCAAGCGCGGCGCTTTTCTGGAAAAGCATCTGATCCCCGTGATCCTGGGACCCGGCAAGAAGCATTTCATCATCGATCATCATCACATGGCCCTGGCGCTGCACAAGGAAGGGCTGAAGAAGCTCTATGTCACCGTGGTGGCCGATCTCTCCCTGCTCGATGCCGAGACATTCTGGTTCGTGCTGGACCAGAAGAGTTGGATGCATCCGTTCGATGCCAAGGGCATGCGCCGGTCCGCGCGCGCCATTCCCAAAAGCGTCGAGCGGATGGAGGATGACCCCTTCCGCTCTTTGGCGGGCGAACTCCGCCGCTTCGGCGGCTATGCCAAGGACACCACGCCGTTCAGTGAATTCCTTTGGGCCGATTTCCTGCGCCGGCGCATCAAGAAGAAGCTGGTGGAGAAGAATTTCACCCGCGCGCTGGAGCACAGCCTCAAGCTCGCCAAGGAGAGGGAGGCGTCGTATCTCCCCGGCTGGTGCGGGCCGGTGGATTTGTGAAAAGGTGTTTAGACATAAGCCATTGACACAAAACAATAAATTCTGCCGTGGGCGATCCCATGCCCTGCCCGGAAAGCAGGTCTTTTGCCCTTTCAGCGCGCTCGCTAATATGGGGGCAAGAGCATAACGTCAGAGGAGAGCCCGGGTGATGGGCTCACTGCCTCGAAGGTTCAGGGAGTTGAGATCGGAACGCTTGCATAGCTGACACTATCGTTCACCAGGCGTCCGGCAGAGGCAGGTCATTGGGGAATTTATCAGCGTCATGAGCAGTCCATCATTGAGTGATCCGCCCCGGCGCGCGCCGGATGCGCGGCCGGGCAAAACGGTGTCGAAGGACGGCACGCCGCCCACCGACATCAAGAATCCCGATTACTTTCATAAAGTGGTGGATTGCCAATGGGCGTGTCCCGCGCACACCCCGGTGCCCGAATATATCCGCATGATCTCGGCCGGGCGCTACGCCGACGCCTATATGGTGAATTGGCATTCCAACGTGTTTCCCGGAATCCTGGGCCGCACCTGCGACCGGCCCTGCGAACCGGCCTGCCGCCGGGGCCGGGTGGAAGAAGTCACAGGTCATGCCCAGCCGGTGGCGATCTGCCGGTTGAAGCGCGTCGCCGCCGACAACAAGGGCGACGTCAATGCGCGCATGCCCAAGCCCGCGGCGAAGAAGAATGGCAAGCGCGTGGCGCTGATCGGCGCGGGGCCCGCTTCGCTCACGGTGGCGCGCGATCTTCTGCCCTTGGGGTATACCGTGGTGCTCTATGACGGCGACGCGTCGGCCGGCGGCATGATGCGTACCCAGATCCCCAAATTCCGCCTGCCCGAGACCGTGCTGAACGAGGAAGTGGAATATATCCTCGATCTCGAGCCCGAATTGCGGCTGGGCCAGAAAATCGATTCACTGAAAGCGCTGCTGGCCGAGGATTATGACGCGATCTTCGTGGGCTGCGGCGCGCCGCGGGGGCGCGAGCTTGAGATTCTCGGCCGCCAGGAAGCCAAGGAGCATATCCATATCGGCATCGACTGGCTGTCCTCGGTCTCGTTCGGCCATACCAACAAGATCGGCAGGAAAGTGATCGTGCTGGGCGGCGGCAACACCGCCATGGATTGCTGCCGCACTTCGCGCCGTCTGGGCGGCGAGCAGGTGGACGTGGTGGTGCGATCGGGCTTCGAGGAAATGAAGGCGTCTCCCTGGGAGAAGGAAGACGCCCAGCATGAAGGCATCCCGATCCATAATTTCCTCGTGCCAAAGGAATTCCTGCACCAGAACGGCCAACTCACCGGCGTGCGGTTCGAGAAGGTCAAGGCCGAATATGACGCCAAAGGCCGGCGCAATCTGGTGGCTTCGGGCGAACCCGACGTGATCATGCAGTGCGACGACGTGCTGGTGGCGGTGGGGCAGGAAAATGCCTTCCCCTGGATCGAGCGCGATATCGGCATCGAATTCGACAAATGGGACATGCCCAAGGTCGATCCAGGGACCATGGGGTCCACCCATCCCAGGATATTCTTCGGCGGCGATGCCGCGTTCGGGCCCAAGAACATCATCTGGGCGGTGGCGCACGGCCATGACGCGGCGATCTCGATCGATCAACTGTGCCACGGCAAGGATGTCAACGACCGCCCGCCGCCCACCGTCAATCTCTCCAGCCAGAAGATGGGCATCCATGAATGGAGCTATGACAACGATATCTCGAATGACATCCGCTACAAAGTCCCGCACGCGCCCATCGAAAAGACGCTGAAGGACGTGCGGCTGGAAGTGGAGCTGGGCTTCGACGTCAAGCAGGCCTTCCTGGAAGCGCAGCGGTGCCTCAATTGCGACGTCCAGACCGTGTTCGACACGCACAAATGCATCGAATGCGACGCCTGCGTCGATATCTGCCCGATGGATTGCATCACCTTTACCGGCAATGAGCCGGAAGGCGAATTGCGCGATCATCTGAGCGCGCCGTCGCTCCATCCCAAGACCCAGGATCTCTACATCGCGTCTGGCCTCAAGACCGGGCGCATCATGGCCAAGGACGAAGACCTCTGCCTTCATTGCGGGCTTTGCGCCGAGCGCTGTCCCACCGGCGCCTGGGACATGCAGAAATTCCTGCTGGAAGCCCCCCGGACGGAGTACGCATGTCAAGCGCGATAAAAGCCGTCAACGACTTCGTGGTGAAGTTCGCCAATGTGAACGGCTCGGGCTCGGCCTCGGCCAATGAGATGTTCGCCCGTTCGCTGCTGCGCATGGGCGTTCCGGTCGCTTCGCGCAACATCTTCCCCTCCAACATCCAGGGCCTTCCCACCTGGTATGAAGTGCGCGTCTCGGGCCAGGGCTGGCTGGGACGGCGGGGCGGCGTCGATCTGATGGTGGCGATGAACCCTCAGACCTGGGACAAGGACGTGGCCTCGATCGATCCGGGGGGGTATCTGTTCTACGATTCCTCGCGTCCCATCCCGCTGGCGAAATTCCGCGGCGACATCAATGTGATCAAGATGCCGCTCACCGAGATCTGCAACGCGGTCTATAGCGATCCCCGCCAACGGCAGCTGTTCAAGAACATCATCTATGTGGGCGCGCTAGCCGAGCTTCTGGGCATCGAATTGCCGGTGCTGGAGGCCATGATCGGCGAGCAATACAAGAGCAAGCAGGCGCTGATCGCGCCCAACCACCAGGCGCTGCATCTGGGCTATGAGCATGCGCGCACCGAACTCACGGGCCAATGCGGCTTGAAGGTGGAACGCGCCGACGCGGTCAAGGACCGTATTTTCGTCAACGGCAACGAGGCGGCGGCGCTGGGCTGCGTCTATGCCGGGGCCACGGTGGCGGCCTGGTATCCCATCACGCCGTCCACCTCCTGCGCCGAAGCCTTCGCCAAGCTGTGCAAGAAATACCGGGTGGACAAGGAGAGCGGGAAGAACAAGTTCGCCATCATCCAGGCCGAGGACGAAATCTCCGCCATCGGCGCGGTGATCGGCGCGGGCTGGAACGGCGCGCGCGCCTTCACCGCCACTTCAGGCCCCGGCATCTCCCTGATGCAGGAATTCCTGGGCCTGGCTTATTTCGCGGAAATCCCCGCCGTGATCATCAACGTGCAGCGAGGCGGTCCGTCCACCGGCATGCCCACCCGCACCCAGCAGGCCGACATCCTGCTTTGCGCCTATGCCTCCCACGGCGACACCAAGCATGTGCTGATGTTCCCGGAAGACCCCAAGGAACTGTTCGAATTCGCCGCGCTGTCCTTCGACTTGGCCGAGCGGCTGCAGACGCCCATCTTCATCCTGGAAGACCTCGACATCGGCATGAATGACTGGCTGTGCGAGCCTTTTACCTGGGACGACAAGCGCACCTACGACCGCGGCAAGGTCATGACCGCGGAAGACCTGGACGCGGGCAAGACCTTTGGCCGCTATCTGGACGTGGACGGCGACGCCATTCCCTATCGCACCCTGCCGGGCGTCCACCCCACCAAGGGGATGTATTTCACCCGCGGCACCTCGCGCGACCGCTTCGCCAAATACAGCGAGGAAGGCGAGGTCTATCAGGACAATATGCAGCGGCTGCTGCGCAAATTCGAAACCGCCAAAGCCCATGTGCCCGCGCCCGTGATCCGTCCGGCCAAGGAGAAGACAAGCTTCGGCGTGATCCATTTCGGCTCGACGGCGGGGGCGATGCGCGAGGCGCTGGCGACGCTGGACGAAGAGGGGCTGCATCTGGACGTGATGCGGCTCAGGGCCTTTCCCTTCTCCGAAGCCGTGTCGGACTTCATCAACAGCCACGACCAGGTCTTCCTGGTCGAGCAGAATCGCGACGCCCAGATGCGCATGCTCCTGGTGAATGAATGCGGGATCGATCCAGCGCGCTTCATCTCCATCCTTCATTATGACGGTACGCCCATCACCGCCCGCTACATCAGCGAGGCGATCTCGGGTCGCATGCGCATCAAGGCCAAGGAGGCCGCGGAATGACCTATATCGTCAAACCCAAGCTGCGCCATCCCGGGCTGCCCGAAAACAAGCTGGGCTTCACCCACCGCGATTACGAGGGCGTGGTCTCGACCTTGTGCGCCGGTTGCGGCCACGACTCCATCTCATCGGCCATCATCCAGGCCTGTTTCGAGCTGGCGATCGAGCCGCATCGGGTGGCGAAATTGTCGGGCATCGGCTGTTCGTCCAAGACGCCCGCCTATTTCCTGGGCCAGAGCCACGGCTTCAATACCGTGCATGGCCGCATGCCGTCGGTCTTGACGGGCGCCAATCTCGCCAACAAGGACCTGCTCTATCTGGGCGTGTCGGGCGACGGCGATTCCGCCTCGATCGGGCTGGGTCAATTCGTGCATTGCGTGCGCCGCGGCGTGAACATGGTCTATATCACCGAGAATAACGGCGTCTACGGCCTCACCAAGGGGCAATTCTCCGCCACCGCCGACAAGGGCTCCAAGAGCAAGGGCGGCGCCGCCAACATGGATTCGCCGCTCGATTTGGTGAGCATGGCGATGATGGTGGGCGCCACCTTCGTGGGCCGCAGCTTCTCCGGCGATAAGGGACAGATGGTGCCCTTGATCATGGCGGCGATGCGTCATCCCGGTCCCGCCTTCATCGACATCATCAGCCCCTGCGTGGCGTTCAACAATCATGCCGGCTCGACCAAAGCCTACGATTTCGTGCGCGACCACAACGAAGCGGTCAACCGGTTGGATATCATGGAGCCGCGCGAGGAGATCACGGTCGAATATGCGCCCGGCACGTCGGAGGATGTGGAGCTGCATGACGGCTCGCGCCTGCGCCTGGCCAAGCTCGACGGCAATTACGACCCACACGACAAGATCGCGGCCATGGCCTATCTCCAGACCCAGGCGGCCAAGGGAGAGCTTGTCACGGGGCTCATCTATATGGACCGCAATGCGGGGGATTTGCACGCCAATCTCAACACGGTGGACAGGCCCCTGAACATCCTGTCGGAAAAGGAATTATGCCCCGGCGCGCACGCCCTGGAGGGCTTCAACGCGTCGCATCGCTGAATATGCATCATCATTTGCCAGGCATCATTTGACAGGGAGGCCGCATCGCATGGAGCCGTTTCACGCCTTTCTCACCATCAAATGCACCGATTGCCAGGCGCCGTTGTTCCGCATCGGCCTCTCCGCCAACAACGACATCGTGGTCTGCCCGGTCTGCCTGCGCGCGGGCGGCTATGACGATGTGCTGGAGGAAGGCGCGGAATTGATGCCGGGCTATGATTTCTCCGACGCCACCCGCGATTTGATCCGCCGCTCGTGGCAGGAACGCTCCGCTGCGGGGCCTTGAGCCATGGATGTCAAAAGCTTCCTGCGCGTGGCCGGGGCGATTTTTGCGCTGGTGTCGCTGGCCCATTTGCTGCGCGCCCTGATGGGCTGGCCTGTCATCATCGCCGGGTGGGCAGTGCCCCTGTGGCTGAGCTGGCTGGCTTTCGTGATCGCGGGCGCACTGGGCTATTTCGGGCTGACACTCGCCAAAAGGTAATTGTCCTTTTCTTGTGAGATATGTCCGCCCACCTTATGGTTTGGGCATGCGAAACAGCGCGCAATTTGCCGCCAGGCTAGTGATCGCCCTGGGCGTTCTTCTGAATGGACTGAATCCGGCAATGGCTGGTTCGCCGGAACCGCGCGACGATTCCATGATAGCGCATGTGACCACGATGCCAGGGATGGACATGGGTTCGCCGAATGGTGCTCCGGCCAAGCAAATGCCGTGCGGAGGAATGGATTGCGGCTGTTGCATCGGCGGAGCCTGCGCGATGCCGGCCGTGGTACAGGAAGCCCGGGATATCTGTCCGTCCTGGTCGCCCGGCAAAGTCGGTCAGGATGATGCCTTCCTGACCGGGATCACCTTTCCTCCCGATATCCGCCCGCCCATTGCGAGTGCGACCTCAGCTTGAGGGTTGACGCCGCCCGCGGCGGCAAAAGCCACATCCACAATTCTTGCATTGCCAGCGCCTGAAACTGCGCGCGGGCCGGAGGTTTCATGAATATGCCCCGTACTATGCCGCGCATGGTGCTTGCCATTGCACTTGCCGGAGTTACGATGACCCTTCCCGCAAAGTCAGACCCTAGCAACGATCCTCCCGCCATGTCCGGCATGGATATGGGACAGTCGAACGCGGGCGGCATGGCTATGCCGAACGACAGCATGAACATGCCGGGCATGGACATGAGCAAGCCGGGAATGTCCATGCATGGAGATTTTGGTTCTTATTCGATGAACCGTGATTCCTCCGGGACCAGTTGGCAGCCCGATCTGGCGCCAGCGATGGGCCGGATGACCATGACGGATGGCTGGATGCTGATGACGGAGGCGCGCCTCACCGGCGTCGCCGACAATCAGAGCGGGCCGCGTGGAGGAAGCGACACATTCGCCGAAGGCATGGTGATGGCGATGGCATCGCGCGATCTTGCGGACGGCGACACACTCGGGATACGCGACATGCTCAGTCCCGATCCTTTCATGGGCCGCCGCGGTTATCCGCTGTTGCTGCAAACCGGCGAGACCGCCGACGGCGTCACGCCGCTGGTGGACCGCCAGCACCCACACGATCTGTTCATGGAATTAGCAGCGAGCTACAGCCATCCGCTTTCAAGCAGCGACAGTGTCTTTATCTATGGCGGATATCCGGGCGAGCCCGCTCTGGGCCCATCCACCTTCATGCACCGCATTTCCGACCTGGACGATCCGGAAGCCCCCATCAGCCACCATTGGCTGGATTCGACTCATATCACGTTCGGCGTCGTGACGGCGGGCTGGGTGCATGACGACTGGAAATTGGAGGCGTCCCAATTCACCGGGCGCGAGCCGGACCAATTCCGCTTCGACTTTGATCCCGCGCGCTTCGATTCCACCAGCCTCCGCCTCTCCTATAATCCCGATCCGCACTGGTCGCTTCAGGTCTCGGGCGGCTTCATCAAAAGTCCGGAGCAATTGACACCCACCATCAACGAGCAACGCCTCACCGCCAGCGCGACTTATTACACGCCGCTGGCAAACGATGCCTCGTTGGCCGCCACCCTGGCGTTTGGCAACAAGCATCTTTCCGACGGGACCAGCGAAAGCGCGGGCCTGATCGAAGCGGAATACAAGCCATCCCGCCCCTGGACGATCTTTGCGCGGGGCGAAAGCCTGGGCAGCGACGAGCTGGTGCCGGGCAACCGGGTGCGGACCGCAAGCAAGATCGGCATCGGTGCAATCCATGACTGGGATCTGGCGGGTCATTTCAGGCTCGGCCTGGGCGCGCTCTATGATTTCGACTTCGCGCCGTCGTCACCCATCCAATCCTATGGCAGTGATCCCCACGGCACCATGGTCTTCGTGCAGCTCGTGGCGGAGTGAAGCCTCACGCCGCCTCCACCGCATATCGCAGCAAGGTAACGCCCTTGTCCATGTCGCGCGTCTCGATCGTGTTCAGGGCGAGATGCGGGTTGTTCTCGAAGAAACGCTGGCCCGCGCCCAAGACCACCGGGTAGACCAGGAAGGCAAGCTCATCCACCAAGCCCGCCTTGAGCAGCGCAGCCGAGAGCTTGCCGCTGCCGAACACCAATATGTCCTGGCCAGGCTCTGCCTTAAGCTTTTTCACCGTGCTCGCCAGATCGCCCGAGACGACATGAGAATTGTTCCAGGCGGGATTGGTGAGCGTGGTGGAGGCGATATGCTTGGGCAGCCCATTCATGCGGTCGGCGAACACGTCCTTCATCTTGGGCCAAGCGGCGGCAAAGCCGTCATAGGTGGTGCGGCCCAGCAGCAGCGCGCCGGCGGCAAACAGTTCCTTGAATTTGAACTGGGCGAGCGTGTCATTCCAGTAGGGCATGGTCCAGCCGGCATGTTTGAAATCATGGGCCGGACCGGGCGCCTCGATCACCCCGTCCAGCGAAATGAATTCCGAAACAATGATTTTGCGCATCTCAACTCTCCCGTCTCAAATCTAGCAGATGTTCTGGCCAAAGGACGGGCGCGAGATCCCCCGCCCGACATCGCGGCGAGCGCTTTTTTTCTTATGGTCCCTGTCGGGGCGAGGCATACTGGACCGTCCTTGGAGGAAGAGAGAGGCCCAAATGCTCTACACCTTGCTTTGCTACAATAAGGAAGAGGTGGTCTGGTCCTGGAGCAGGGAAGAGGACGACGCCCTGATGGCGCGCCTGGGCAAGGTGCAGGAGAAGCTCACCAAGGACGGCAAGCTGGGCCCGTCGCTGCGGCTTCTGCCCACCACGGCGGCGACGACCCTTCGCCAGAATCTGGTGATGGACGGGCCCTTCGCCGAGACCAAAGAGCAGCTTCTGGGCTTCTATTTGATCGAGGTGGCCGATCTGGAAGGCGCGCTGGAAGTGGCGCGCGAGCTGCTCGAGGCCAATCCCACCACCACCTATGAAGTGCGCCCGGTCGCCCTGTTCATGCCCGACCAGCGCAAGGAGACGCTCACCCACGCTGTCAAAGCGTACTGATGACCGATTGTGATGACTGACTTGGGCTGGATCGACAACGCATTGACGGCGGCACGGCCCCAGGCCGTCGCCGCGCTGCTGCGCTACTTCCGCGAACTGGACCGGGCCGAGGAGGCTTATCAAGAGGCGTGCCTGCGCGCCCTGAAAAGCTGGAGCCGCAACGGTCCGCCGCGCGACCCCGTCGCCTGGCTGGTGCTGGTAGGGCGCAATGCCGGGCTTGATGAATTGCGCAAACAGGCGCGCGACACCGAACTTCCCGAGGAAGAAGCCGTATCTGATCTCGACGATGCGGAAGCGCCACTGGCAGAACGGCTGGACGGGGCGCATTACCGCGACGATTTGCTCCGGCTGCTGTTCATCTGCTGCCATCCGGCGCTTCCCGCGGCGCAGCAGATCGCCCTGGCTTTGCGTGTGGTCTCTGGCCTTCCGGTGGCGCGGATCGCGCGCGCCTTCCTCGTGAGCGAAAGCGCCATGGAGCAGCGCATCACCCGCGCCAAAGCGGCGATCGCCAAGGCCGATGTGCCGTTCGAACCGCCCGGCCCGGCCGAGCGCGCCGAACGGGTGGGCGCGGTCGCGGCCATGCTCTATCTGGTGTTCAACGAAGGCTATTCCGGCGGCGCCGACCCCGACCGTGCTCCGCTCGCGCTCGAAGCGATCAGGCTGGCGCGGCTTCTGCTGCGCCTATTTCAGCACGAGCCGGAAGTGATGGGGCTGGTGGCGCTGATGCTCTTGCAGCAGGCCCGGCACGACGCCCGCTTCGACACGAACGGCCAGGCGGTGCTGCTGGAAGACCAGGATCGCGCGCGCTGGAATGGCGAAATGATCGCCGAAGGGTTGGCGCTCATAGATAAGGCGGTGCGCCACGACAGGCCCGGACCCTATCAGCTCCAGGCCGCGATCGCCGCCACCCATGCCCGGGCGGTCCGGTTTGCGGACACCGACTGGGCGCAGATCGATCACCTTTATGGGGCGCTGGAGGCGATGCAGCCGTCACCCGTGATCCGGCTTAACCGCGCCGTGGCGGTCGGCAAGATCAAAGGCGCGCAAGCGGCGCTGGACATAATCGAGCCTCTGGAGTCGCAACTTTCGGGCTATTTCCATTATTTCGGGGCGCGGGGCGCGCTTTTGATGCAGCTGGGCCGCGACGCCGAGGCCCGTATCGCCTTCGACCGCGCCATCGCGCTGGCCAATAGCGCCCAGGAAGCGGCGCATATCCGCCAGCATCTCGACCGTTTGCAGCGCCAAGCTTTTCTTAAGAGCGGAGCGAATTAGAAAAGCGTTCGCTGCTGCCGCAGGCTCACCCCCGCGAAGGCGGGGACCCAGATGCAACACTCGTCAACTGGATGGCCGGGTGGTGAAGCTTGTTCTCGGGCCGCGCTTCGCGCGGTCCCGGGGGCCCGGCCATGGTGAGGTGGAGATAAAATTTTCAAGGATGCTGTCGGAACGGCGGCCCGCCGCGCGTCCTATGGGCGATATTCGATGCCAACAAGGAGGAATGACATGGCTCAGATGCCTGAGGTCAAGGGACGCGTGACGCCCTATCTCACGGTGGACGGCGCGCTGAAGGCGGCCGCGTTCTACGAAAAAGCCTTTGCCGCGACGGTGGCGGGCAGCCATCCGCCCGACGACAAAGGCCGCACCATGCATGTGCATCTCCACATTAATGACGGCTCGGTGATGCTGAGCGACGCCTATCCCGAGCATGGCCATCCCTGGAAGGAGCAGCAGGGTTTCAACGTGACCTTGGGCGTGAGCGACGTGGACACTTGGTATCAGCGCGCGGTGGATGCCGGCGCGAGCCCCGTGATGCCGCCCCAGGACATGTTCTGGGGCGAGCGCTACGGCCAGCTCAAGGATCCGTTCGGCGTGCTGTGGGCCATCAACGGCCCGCAGAAGAAATAATCCGCAAGAATGCCATGCCGCCAGTTTCCGCAAGTGACGGCCGGCGGTATGGGACTCTAGGTTTGCCCCGAAACGCTTTGCCTGGCGGCGGTGTGGGGCACGCGGGGCCATTTGCCCGCGGCGCGCAACTGTTCTTCCAGATAGGGATCGGGATCATTGCCCTTCAGGATTTCACTATCGCGCCAGTTGGCGTGGAGGGCGTTGAGGAGAGGAAGCCAGGGCGGATTTTTGATTTGCGGATTTTTGATTTTCAGCATGGCCAAAGCCTAGCCGAACGCCCAAAATTCGGGAATACAAAATTGACGTAGAAGTGTAACAAATATTTGCAATTCCAACCACGGATCAATGGGTTAGCTCGTTTTCGGAACTGACCCAATGTCACTTGTCCCCAAGATTTTCGCCGAGGGTGGTTGAGCCCAAGAAGTCGTTTGGTTGACCATTCAACTAACTGAGCCTAGGCTCCCACTGTCCATGGCATGGGGCTTCATGGAACGTCAGCAAACCACTGCCGACCGGCTCGCCATCGCGGCGATGAAGCTCTTTCTCGAGAAAGGCTATGGCTCGACCAGCGTGCAGGACATCCTGCGCGAAGCCAAGGCCAATGCCGGCAGCCTCTATCACGCCTTTCCCACCAAGCAGGATGTGCTGCTGGCGGTGCTCGCGATGTACCGAGAAGGCCTCTATCCCATGCTGCTGATGCCCGCCTGGGAAGGCGTAGCGGACCCCATCGAGCGCATCTTCGCGCTGCTGGGGCGCTATCGCAACGCGCTGGAGATGACCGAATGCACCTATGGCTGCCCCATTGGCAGCCTGGCGCTGGAGTTGCACGAACCCGATCCGCCGGTGCGCGAACTTCTCTCGGCCAATTTCGACGGCTGGACGGCGGCGGTGAAAGCCTGCCTGGACGACGCCTGGGCGCGCCTGCCCAATGGCACCGACACACAGGCGCTCAGCCAATTCATCCTCACCGTGATGGAAGGCGGCGTGATGCAGTCGCGCACCCATCGCAATCTCGCCGCGTTCGACGCCTCGGTGGCGGGCTTGCGCGATTATCTCACCCGGCTTCAGGCCGACGCCAAACAAGGAGAAGGACGATGACATATGCCAAGCTGATCCTGGCCGCTTCCGTGACGGCGTTGATGGGGGCCGCGCCCGCCGATCCGGTGCGCGACACTTCGTTCAAGGAAGCCAGCGGCGAGCGGGTGCTGCAGCAATATGTGGACATCGCGGGAACGCCAAAATGCGTGTGGGACAGCTTCGCCGACGAGGCGGGGATCAAGGCGCATGGCGTCAAGCTCGCCCATGTGGATCTGCGCAATGGCGGGGTGATAGAGGAAGGTTTCTCCGAGACCGCGAAGCTGGGCGGCAATGAGACCATCCGCCATCACATCATCGCCTATCTGCCGGAGCGGCTGTTGGTTCTTCAGAACGAGGCCACCCCGCCCGGGCCGCCCCATGCCGAGCTCTACCGTACCATCGTACAGGTGATCACGCTCGAGCCGCGTGGTAAAAAGATACGCTTCACCATTTCCCATACCGGTTACGGCGCAAGCGCCGATTACGACCAGCTCTATGCCTTCTTCCACAATATCAATGACGGATTCCTGAAGAGCGTGAAGACATATTGCGAAACAAAACAACCATAGGAGGGAGCATTATGAACAAGGAAAATCTTCTGATCGCCACGACGGTCGGCCTGATCCTGCAATTGCTGATGGTGGTGGCGGGGCATTATCTGCCGCCGGTCAAGGCCAAATTCGCCGTGGGCGGGATGCTGATCTCGCTGATCGCGGGCGCGCTTTATATCCGGCTGGAACAGCAAGGCTGGCAGGGCGCGCTGGTGGGCGGCGCGATCGCGGGGGGTGTCTGCGCGCTTCTCGCCATCGCCGTGTCGGTGAGCCTGAAGGACGTGCCGGCCATGATCCTGGTGATCGGCACATTGGGCTCGGTGGTAGCCGGCCTGGTGGGCGGCGCGATCGCAAAATTGGTCTGACGTGCCTACTTCACCATGGCCGGCCTCCGGCGCATAGCGACAGCGTATGCGCGCCATCCAGCGAATCCTCCCGCGCGCAGATTTTTCTGGATGGGCGGGTCAAGCCCGCCCATGGTGAGAATTTTGCTTATCGACACTCCGCCGACATGCCGCGGTCGGAGATCAGGGGATCGCATTCCACCGCGGTGATGAACCACCACAAGCCGCCGATGATGATCACGGCGGCAAAGACGACGCCCACCATGAAGAGGATAGGGCTTTCCTGGACCCGGTCTTCTTGGTCCTGGCGCCTGAGCGCGTCTTCGGCTTCCGTCCGCTTACGGACATTCTCGATGGCGCGGTCGGCGGCGTCGCGCCGGGCCACCCAGTCTCTTGTCCGCGGTGATTGCCCTTTGTCATCCCCCATGAGTCGCATGCTGTTCGCCAATCCCGCCTGCGGTCAACAGGGCATGACAAAACGGCCCGGGAGCTAAAACCGCCTGGCTTTTCTTGCCCGAGCGAAGCGAGGCTAGAAAAACTGGCGTCCCCGCGAAGGCGGGGACCTAGTACCCCAAAAGCAAACTGGCGCCCGTAAAGGCGCCAGTCTTGTCCTTTTGCTAGAGGTTAGCGGTGTCCGCCGCCATGGCCTCCGCCGCCACCGCCGTGGAAGCCGCCACCGCCGCCGCCGTGGCCACCGCCGTGGAAGCCGCCGCCACCGTGGCCACCGCCGCCGTGGAAGCCACCACGGCCGTGGCCACCGTGGTCATGGAAGCCGTGGCCAAAGCCGCCGCCGAAGCCGAAACCGATATCGGGCCCGTAAAAGTAGCCGGGGTCGTAATAGTCATAGCCATAGGCCGGCGCACAGTAAGCGGGCGTGTAGTAGGGGCTGTAAGGGTCGCAGTCCGGGGCTGCCGGAGCAGGCGCGCCATAACCATATCCCGGTGGCGGGACTTGGGCGGATGCCGGGACCGTCACCGCGAAAGCCGCGCCGACCAGCGCCGCCGCACCCAGGGCGAATTTTGAAAAGCGTTTCATGAGAGGTCTCCTTTGTTGACCGTTGGCGCGATCCTGATCCCTGGCGCATGAACCCCACCTGAAGGCCCACATATCCGGCCATTCATCGGGGCGGCGGAATTGTGGCCGTATGCGAAAGACTCGTTCATCATTCAGTTGCGGCATCATTCCAGGTGCGGCATCGTTTCCACCCTCAAACATGGTGTTTCGGCGGCCTTCCAGGGACTGGCGGAATCGCGTGGCACGCATGCGCGCACGCCTCGGGTCGGCACCACGGGGAAATGGAGACTCTACAGCGGCGATTTCTCCGGCG
>Ga0182024_10014010_pt1 | contig 15546 bp, 6 predicted proteins | sample P32metaG_FD_120480 | JGI IMG/M metagenome (GOLD analysis project Ga0182024, IMG submission 120480) | Permafrost microbial communities from Stordalen Mire, Sweden - P3-2 metaG (Illumina Assembly) | ecosystem: Environmental > Terrestrial > Soil > Wetlands > Permafrost | place: Sweden: Stordalen... | reverse complement strand
CTGGATGTCGGGGGCCGGTATCGCAACCGACGGCACGAATCTTTATGTGGTGACCGGCAATGGCGCGTTCAACGGCGACCCTTCCAACTTCGACGCCAACGGGTTCCCCCTCGATCACGATTATGGCAACACCGTCTTGAAGCTCACCCCCGATCCCACCACCTCTGCCGCCAACCAGAACGGCAACGGATGGGGACTGAAGGTCAGCGACTATTTCACGCCGTCCAACCAGTACGAGCTGAACGCGCTCGATTTGGACCTTGGCTCCGGCGGGGCGACGCTGCTTCCCGACAATGTGCTTGATGCCGCCGGCGACCCCATGCTCGTGGTGGGCGGCAAGGAATCGCGAGTCTATCTCATCGATCGCAATAACCTGGGGAAGTTCAACTACAGCTATCCCACCGGCGCCACCACCGCGAACCCGGCGCCCTATGACCGCGTTGTCGGGGAATACGCCAACGACGGTACTGACAACGGCGGCGAGCAGATTTACGCCTCCGCCGCTTATTACGACGGGAATGTCTACATCGGAGTCCACGGAGTGCCGGCCCTGGAGTTGAACGTTTCCGCCCTTGCTTCGGGAGACGTCACACCGGTCAAGACGAACCTGAGCTTCGGATATCCCGGCGAAACCTTCCAGATCTCCGCGGACGGGGACTCCGACGGGATCGCCTGGGCGGAGAATCCCGGCGGGTCGGACCTCCTGGCCTACAACGCCGCCAACTTCACAACCCCGATCTACGACTCCAATACCAACTCCGGCGACGCCCTTGGCGGGACCATCCATTTCCATGTTCCCACCATCGCCAACGGGATGGTCTACGCCGGGTCGCGCGGCGGCGGGCTGGGCGGGTATGGGCTGAAGCTTTCCTACCTCACGTCCAACCCCTCGTTCTTCAGCGCCCCGACGAACCTGTCGGCGGTGTGGGCTTCGGCTACGGACGCGTATTTGACCTGGACGAGCAATTCCTCGCTCGCCACCGAGTTCCGCGTCGACAGGGCGCCGTTGGGAACGTCGAACTGGTCCACGATCGCCTACGTCGGGAACTCAAATTCCAGCTATAACGATACGACGATGACCCCGGGCACGGCTTATCAGTACCGGGTCGTCGCCATCTCCGGCGCAAACGCGTCAGCACCCAGCCTCACTGCCGCCCCAGCCCCGACCGTTGTCAGCGTCACAACCAACGATGGGGATGCAGACGGGAACACGACCCAGGCGTCGGAGGTCCGTCAGTTGGTCGTGACCTTCAGCCAGGCCGTGAACCTCACTCAGCCAGGGGCGTTCAGCCTCGGCGTCTACAACCTCAACGGCACCGGCGGAGCGGTCAGCGGCAACGGCGCCAACGACGGCAGCATCACCGATATCTCCAGCGTGCTCAACACGGCTACAAGCACCGATGGAGGCCTGATATGGACGATCACATTCGCGCCCAGCACCGCGAACACCGACGCCAGCGCGAGCCTGATCGACGGCATCTACTCCTTCTCGATCAATAACGCGGACGTCACGTCAAACGGCGTCGCCTTGACAGGCTCCAACACCTATACCTTCCACCGCCTCTACGGCGACGTCACCGGCGCCGGTGCCGTCAACAACGTTGACGCGCGCGATTTCAGCGAGGCGTACGGGGCCGCGGCCGGTTCGGCCAACTACAATGCGGCGTTTGATTTCGGAGGAGCCGGCGACAACATCAATAACACCGACGCCCGAGATTTCTCGCTGCGGTACGGGCAGTCGTTCTCGTCGGTCTTGCCGGCAGGCGGGATCAACTAAAAGCGCTTCGCAATACAATACGCATGGCTTCATTTCCAAACCCAGGTCGGAGATCGGATGACATCAAGAGTCTGTCGCACTGTGAATCCTTTCTGCGCAAGGTCCCGCCAACGTCTTCGAAGACCTACGAAGCGGGTCAGGTCGTCACCGCTCGCGCTCCACGTCTGGCGATACGGGACCTTCATGCCGACCAACATTGTAATATACCCGCTTAAAGTAAACTGGTCTTGTGGGTTATCCAGTAAAGTAAAGCCCCAATATCCGTCGGGGCCGTTCTCCTGATAGTATTCGACTACCGGCGCCGCTGATGCAAGGTCCGTCGACTGGCGGCAGTGGTTCCAGAACCCGGTGTCGAATCGCGTGTTAAATTTGTAGTGCACCGCCAGGAAACCCCGAATGGAATCCCAGAACAACCCGTTCACGCGGTTGTACATCCTGACTTGGCTCGCCCGCAGCCGCCGATCGCTATGCACCAGGATGTCCGCCAGCGTCGTACTCTGCCTGGCGATCACCCCGAGCGCGGTGGCTTCCAACGGCTCGACAAAACCGCTGGCGTTTCCGATCGCTACCACGTTCCCGACCCAGCCGCGCTCATACCGACCGGAAGTAAACTTTACGATGCGCGTGGCCGCAACGCGTGGGTTTTTCACGCGGAACTCGGCTTCCGCGCGTTCGTCGCTGATAAAATCGGGGCAGTATACGTACCCGCGATTGATCCGGTGCTCGTGCTCGATTTGCCAGGCCCATCCCGCGTCCATCGTTTCGCATGTCGTGTATGGCTTAATGATCTGGTCCGCGGGATCGGCCGAGCCCTCGCGAGCCCAGCCGCCCACCACGGCCCGCTCACAGAAGAGGCTCGACCTGTAACTGACAAATGGTTCTTTCAGCGCGCCGGCAAGCAGGATCGATGCGAACCCCGAGCAGTCCACGAAAAGGTCGGCCTGCTCGATCAGGCCCGATCTCAGCAACAGGCGGTCGATTCCGGCCGCCCCGGCAATGGCTTGCGTGATGGTGTCATCGACGATGTCAATTCCCAGAACGCGCGCCGCGCCTTCGAGGAACTGCACAAACAACTCGTTCTCGAAATGGTAGGCGACGTGATTGTGCGAGACCGGCGACCCGTTGGATGAAGCAAAGACGCGGTTTTCTGTCATCAACGCGGAAATCAAGTCTGGGTACTCGATGTCCTGGCCGCAATAGAAGCCGTTGGGCTTGAGCTGAGCCGGGTCCGACCGGGTTTCGAGCCCGGGCCCGAAAGTGTAGTTAAAGTAGGGGCGCGGCCCCCACAAAAACCTCAATCCCAGCTTCCAGGTCGGCCTGGCGATTTCATGGAACTTCTTGTATCCGACTTTCAGGTAATTGTGCAGGTAATCGGTGAGCGTTCCCGTCGATCCCTCGCCGACGCCGATGATGCCGATCTCCTTGGACCGGACCACTCGGACTTGCAGGGCAGGCAGTCTTGACTTCAGCGCCAGCGCCGCCATAAACCCCGCGCTGCCGCCGCCGACAACGCAGACGCGGGCGATGACCTCTGGGATTGGGAACTGTGTGTCCATACGCCTGACAAGCAGGGACGAGAAGTGATAACGGGTGATTGTACCTGGCCACTCGCGCCAGGCAATCGGCCCCGAGTCGGGCTGCTTCCAATTCCTCCAAGTTCATGGGCCCCGGAACATGGCCCCGGCAACGCACCGCGGCGCGGAATGCCCTATGGCGCAAGGGATTGCCGGACTTGAAGGCCGAACACTCCGGCCTCCAAGTGACAGGAGGTTGACCCGATATCTACAAAAACTGGCCGAGAACCTACTTGCGTCCCTCGCGGCAGGAGAAGTACATAAGCCGTTGCTAAGACCTGAGCGTTGGGGATTCACGTCTTGCCGAGGAGTACGTGATGAGGAACAGGAGAAAACAGAAGAGGAGCTTTGCCGGATTGCGCTCCATTTCCGAGGTCGCAACACCGAAAAAAGATCGTGGCCCTGTCGCGATACCGGCCGAGGCGCTGGAGTCCCGCCTCCTCTTGTCGTTTGCCGCCTTGGCCGGCGGTTCGGGGCTGAGCGCGGACCTCTCGAAAAACGCGGCCATACGCCATGAGCAGTTGATCTGCGACCCCGCTGGGCCGACGCCCACTCCTGTCGCTGGAGGAGCCATCAGCGTCAGCTACAACCCTTCGGACGTCACCCTGGTCAGCGTCACGCCGGCCCCGGGATACACGGTTGACGACAGCAAGAGCGTGGTCCAAGTAAGCCCCTCCGGCGCCAATGCGGTTTCTGAGCCGTTGAGCAAGTACAGTTCCGGATCAGTTGCTGAAACCGGCGATGTCGACATCTATTTCACGCTCGCCAACTCCAGCCAAGCCGTCCAGGGGACGGGGACGCCTTCGGGATCGCTCATTCCGTCGGGGTACACCCTGGTGCAGCAATCCGGCCCGCTTGGATACGACAACTTCATTCTCGACTTCCGCGTCTTGAACGGCGTCTCCTCCCTGGCGGCGCCGCAGTACACCGTGTTTGCCAACCCCAACGCGATCAGCGGAACGCCGGACTTCCTGGAAGCGCCCGGCGGGCAGACGATCGTCGCCGGCTCCGCTACGATCTCCCCCGCGACCGTTGGTGGGTTCGGGCTGGACGATGGGGTCTATCACGGCAACGGCGCCTACACTTCGGCTACCTTGCCGAATCCCAACCCCAATTCAGGTCTCACCAACGCCCAATTGGGCGGCAACAATGCCGCGCTGGCCACCATGGTGGGATATGCCGCTGCAAATACGCCCAATTACACGTTCGTCAACACCAACGATGCATTCATCTATTCGGGCGGGTCCGGGGCGAGCACGGCAAGCTTCCTCGGCGCCGATGCCGCCGGGGCTGCCTTGACCGATCCGGCCAACGTCAATGACACGATTTTTGACGCCGAAGGGTATTTCCAAACCCCCACCGCCAACGATGCCGGCACCTACACGCTCACGCTGCCCCCGACTGGCGGCGCAGCTAACAGCGTCGACGACATCGTAGCGGTGTACGTCGGCGGCAACGGGACACCCGGCTCGGGTACCCTGGTTGGTTCCAGCGGCTGGCAGGGCGCCAACGCAGGCCTGCCCGGTTTCCAGATTACCCTCTCCGCCGGCGCGGATACTACATCGCCAGCGAGCATCCCAGTTGAAATCATCTATGGGAACGGGTTCGGCGGCGCGTATCTGAGCGCCGTCTCCGGCAGCAACCCCTTGACCGGTGTGGAGATCACCGACCCCAATGGCGTCCAAGTCACTTCATACCAGAGCACGGCGACCGACGAGCCCCTTGCCGGCGCCCCCACGCTCAACGACATTTCGGGCAACAACAAAGTTCAGTTGAGCTGGAATTCCACGTTCCTTGCCTCGAGCTATTCGGTTTATCGCTACCTCGCCAGCGCGTCGCCCTCCACGGCCACGCAACTGGCCACGGATGTAACCGGGACCTCCTACACCGATTCGACGGCCGTGAACGGCACGGCCTACGATTATTACATCACCGCCGACAATGAAGGCGGGTCGACACCGTCGAATACCGTTACTGGGAACCCCGAAGGCGTCTTGACGCCGGGACTGGCCGATGGCGTTTACCATGGCAATAACGCCTACACCGACGCCGGCGCTTCCGTACCGAACCCGAACCCCAACTCGGCCCTTGTCGATTCCACTTTTGGCGGCAACAACGCGGCCATCACCTCCCTGACAAGCTACGCCGCCGCACATTCGCCCAATTACACTTTCGTCAACACCAACGATGCGTTCGTCTATTCCGGCGATTCCGGCGCGATCACGGCCAACTTCCTCGGCGCGGATGCCGCCGGCGCTGCTCTGACTGATCCGGCTGACGTCAACGACACCCTCTTCGATGCCGAAGGGTATTTCCAGACGCCCGCCGCCAACGATGTCGGGACCTACACACTCACGCTGCCTCCGACCGGCGGCGCCGCGAACAGCGTGGATGATCTTGTCGCGGTGTATCTCGGAGGCAACGGAACGCCCGGCTCGGGCACGCTCATCGGTTCCAGCGGCTGGCAGTCGGCAAACGCTGGCCTGCCCGGCTTCCAGTTTGCGCTCAGCGCGGCACCTAACTCCTCCCTGCCGGCCCTCATTCCGATTGAGATCATCTATGGGAACGGAAATGGCGGCGCCTACCTGAGCCCAGTATCCGGCAGCAACCCCAACACCGGCGTGCAGATCACCGACCCCAGCGGAGTTCAAGCCACCACGTACGAAACCTACGTGGGCGGCGGGCCCACGCCCGCAACCGAACCCGCCCCCAGTCCCTTCACGGCCACCGACCAGGTGGGCGCCACCTCCGTCCTGCTCAACTGGGGCCCGTCGATTCTTGCCTCCAGTTATTCGGTCTATCGCTACCTCTCAACCGCCGCGCCTTCCACCGCGACGCAATTGGCAACAGGTCTAACCGCGACCACCTACACCGATTCGACCGCGGTGAACGGCACCACGTACGATTACTACATCGCCGCTGTCGGCGCGAACGGCACAACGGACTCAAATACTCTCACGGTGGTCACCACGCCCGAGCCCACCGGCCCGGTGACCGGGTTGACCGGGACGCGGACCAATGCGACCACCATCACCTTGTCATGGAGTGCCCCACCGTTGGGCACCAACTATACGGTTACCCGGTCCACGACCGCGGGCGGAACGCAGACCACCCTGACGCCTGCGGGCGGTCAGACCGCGACCACCTTCACTGACACCAACGCGCCGATCGCCGGCAATACCAGCTACTACTACACCGTCACCTCCGTCAACTCCGGCGGCACCTCCTCCGGTGTCACCATTTTCTTCGGTGCCGGCGACGGGTGGTCGGCCGATTACTACACAGACACCATTTCCGACCCGAGCGACAACGGCGAGGAAAAACCGCTCGACGGCGATGCTTCCAACGCGGCGCTCGCCTTCGAACGCATCGATCCGACCATTTCCGTCCTGTCCAATACTCCGCCCGGCTGGAACTCGGTCCAGACCAGCAACGGCGGCATGGCCACCAACGACTTCGCCGTCCGGTGGGTCGGCTACGTTGAGGCCCCGCTTACCGGGTATTACTCCCTTGGCGTCCAGAACGCCGATGACAAGGAAGAAATAACGGTTTACGACGCGAACCCAGCCGACCTCACCGACGGGAGTCCCACGCCCGTCAACATCTCACCCGCTGGCTACACGCTCACGGGTTTCGGCGGCTCGTACATGGACCCTGTCGTCACTACGGGCGGCGTCCCCTACGAATTCATCGCCGGCCAGCAATACCTGGTTCAGGTCGACTATAACCAGGGCAACGGTGGCTACAATGCCAACCTGTATTGGGCGGCCTCGTCCTCTACCAGCAATCAGACGGCCGGAACATACGATGTATTGTCTTCGCAGGTCGTCCCAACGTCCAACGTCGTGGCCCCGACGCCCCAATTCGCCACCGTCGATGCCAGCGGTGCCGTCACCAAGGACAGTACGTCGGACACCAACTATCCCAACCCCCCCAACAACGACGACTACTATTCCTTCGCCCCCACGTCGGTCGGCGACGGGACCGTGACTTTGCAGTGGAACAACATTGGCGCCGACTCCTACAACCTGTACCGCTCGACCAGCCCGACCGGTCCCTTCACCCAGATCAATACTTCGCCGATCACCGCAACCGGCAATGGCGCACCGGTCACCTACACGGACATATACAAGTTGACCGATGGGGTGACCTATACTTACATCCTGACCGGCGTGGATGAGAGCGGTGAGACGGCCGTGAAACTTTCCAACGGGACTACTTCGGGGCTGACCACGACCGCCGAGCCCATCGCCGCTGCCCCCACAACTCCCACCGGCGTGACCGCTGTGATGATTGACTCGTCGACTCTCGGCGTTCAGGGCGAAGTCAATTTCGCCGCCGTCCCATCCGCCTCAAGCTATACCGTTGAGCGCTCGACGTCGGCAACGGGCCCGTTCACGACCGTCAGCGGCGGCACGTTCACCACAACCGGGTCCACCGTCCTGTTCACTGATTCCACCGCGACGCTGAGCCCGAGCGTCAATTACTATTACCAGGTCATCGCCAATGGCGCGACACTGAGTAGTGCGCCTTCGACCCCAGTGGAGACGAACATCGCCGGCCCCGCTCTGGCGACCGTTGGAACGGTCGAGGTGGACGTTATCGCTGCCGCCTCTGGTTCTTCGGCTTCAGTCACCGCGATCCCGAACTTCGGCAACCAGGGCGGGATATTTGCGACCGGCGGCACGGACCCGGTCACTGCCGGCGCCGTTGAAGACGGCAACAGTGCCAGCTTCGACGCATACACGTTTGACGGCACCAATTACGCCACCAGCAGTTTCAATTCCCCAACAGACTTGAATGGCAACAGCTCGCGCTCGATCGAAGTGTGGGTGGACAACCCCAACATCGATGTCAACGAAGAGACGATGGTTTCCTGGGCGCATCGCGGCGGCAACCCCAACGGCTCCAACGAGTCGTTTTCCTATGGCAGCCAATACGGCGTCGGACAGTGGGGCGGGACGGGCTACGATCTGCAATGGACTAACACGGCCCCGGGCGTGGTAGGTCCCGGCGCCGCACCCTCAGGCAATACCTGGCACTACCTCGTCTTCACCTACGACGGAACCAACAACGACGTCTACGTTGACGGGCAATTGTATCTGCAACAACCGGTCGCGGCTGGCGGCCTGGCAACCTTCGCGGGCTTCCCGGTCAACCTCGCCGCCCAAAACTCCTCGACCCTCGCCGGCACTTTCACCGCCGCGATCGATGGTGGTGTTGACCTTGCTTCCGTCCGCATTGAAAGCGGAGCGCTGACGGCTGCTGACGTCATGAACAACTACGATGTTGGCGTCCAGGGGCAATACAGCGGCCCGCAAGTGACGTCCGTCACTCCCAATACCGGCCCGGCCGCGGGTGGGACCACCGTGACCATCAACGGAACGGGTTTCACCGGCGCGACTGCCGTCACGTTCGGCGGCGTGGCCGCGACCGGTGTCGTCGTGAACTCGGCCGGCACTCAGATCACCGCCGTCGACCCGGCAGGCACGGGCACCGTCGATGTGCAAGTCACCGCGCCCAATGCCAGTGATTTCCTGGCGACTTCGATCGCTTCGACTGCCGACCAGTTCACCTATGTCAGTGCCCCGCCGCCGACGGTTGTCAGCGTCACAACCAACGATGGGGAGGGAGACGGGAACACGACGCAGGCGTCGGAGGTCCGTCAGTTGGTGGTCAACTTCAGCGAGGCAGTCAACCTCACTCAGCCAGGGGCGTTCAGCCTGGGCGTCTACAACCTCACTGGCACTGGCGGAGCGGTCAGTGGCAACGGGGCCAACGACGGCAGCATCACTGATATCTCCAGCGTGCTCAACACGGCTACAAGCAGCAATGGAGGCCTGACCTGGACCATCACATTCGCGCCCGGCACCGCGCACACCGACGCGAGCGCCAGCCTGATCGACGGTATCTACTCCTTCTCGATCAATAACTCGGACGTAACGTCAAACGGCGTCGCCTTAACCGGTTCTAACGCCTATACCTTCCACCGCCTCTTCGGCGACGTCACCGGCACCGGTGCCGTCAACAACACCGACGCGCGCGATTTCAGCAAGGCGTACGGGACCGCCGCCGGTTCGGCCAACTACAATGCGGCGTTTGATTTCGGAGGAGCCGGCGCCAACATCAACAACACCGACGCCCGGGATTTCTCGCTGCGGTACGGGCAGTCGTTCTCGTCGGTCTTGCCGGCAGGCGGGATCAACTAAGGGTGGGGGTCTATACCGTAGTCGTAATGCACGCCAGCCCTTATGCAGGCCGGCTTCGGACCGATTTCTCCAAGCTGCCGCTCCTCCAGGAACCTGGCCCGAGCGAATAGCCACGCACTTGCGGTACGATCACGGGCAGGATGTCACCCGAGCAAGGAGGGGGCCCTCCACCATTAATTAATGGCGTATATGGCCGGCTTCCAAGCCCCTGGCCGAGGAGTGTCCTGTCCTGACCCTGCGCCGCCGCAGAGGCTGACCTGATTTCTACAAAAAACGCCCGGGAAACTACTGGCAATTGCGCGGCTAAATGGAGAAGATACAGGAGTTGTGCGTGCTTTTAGTCGGTCCTTCCTGTCGTCGCCGGCCCGCAATGCGAGGAGATTTCATATGACCGCAACCGCCGTTGGCATCAATGACCCATGCGAGACCAAGCCCCGCCCTCCTCGGCGCCGGATTGTCGCCGCGAAGGCGTTTACCTTGGTCGAATTGCTCGTGGTCATCGGGATCATCGCCCTTCTCGTCAGCATCCTGTTGCCCGCGCTCAGCCGGGCCCAGCAAATGGCCAAACAGACGGCATGCCTCAGCAACCTGCGGAACATGGGCAACGCCGTGCAGATGTACATGAACGACAACAACAATTACTATCCGGGCCACTGCCATCAGAACAGCCTGGGCATCATTTATGCCATCTGGCCGGTCAAGTTGCGGCACTATATGAACGGGAACCAGCAGATTTTCTGGTGTCCCGCCGCTTTGGAGATTTTCCAATGGCAGGTGACTCCGGGGGCCACCGGGGTCTCTGAGCCGGCGACCAACGAAGACGGACAGTGGGGTTACAACACCGGCGAGCAATTGCTCGACGTGTTCAAGGTGCAGTTCTCGTACGGGTATAACGACTGGGGATGCGGCGGGCCACAAGGCGCGCCGCCCGCCACCACCTCCACCCAGCGCGGTTGCGGGGGAGACGTTGACTGGTACTCGACCAGCGCCGCGAACCAATGCCACACGCTCAACGCCACGCGAGTCCGCAACCCCTCGGAACTGATCATGATCTCGGATAAGCAGAGCAATGGGAATTGGAACTTCAACATCGACCCAACCGACAGCACCCAATGCCCGGCCCAACGTCATTCGACCGGCTCCAATTGCCTCTTCGCCGATGGCCACGCCGAATGGAAGCAAGAACAGGATATCGTGGTGTTCAATGTAAAGACCGCGACCTTGGGCACCACGGCGCCGGACTTTGCCTTCGGGACTGCCCAGTGGAACAACGCTGCTCCTTTGTGGAACAACGACAACCGACCATAAGCCCCGCTAAAGGGGACGGCCGCCACGCACAGCAAACTCGGAGGATTACGCGAGGCAACATCTCCCATGGCAATCAGGATGCTGGAGCGACTCACCGAATCGGAATTCTGGCAGAAGCCGCGCAATCGATATGTGACGATCGCAGCCGCGGTGGTGCTCTTGGCCGCGGCGGTGGGCAGCAGCGCCTGGCTTACCTTCCATGCCCCTCCCTATGCGCCGGGCACACTGAATCAAACGCTTTGGATGTGCAAGAACGGCCATCAGTTCACGTTGACGGCCAAGCAGTTGAACGACTTTTACGCGAAGAATTACGGCGAGCCGGTCAAATGCCCCGTGTGCGGCGAGCCCGCCGAGCGGGCGGTGAAGTGCCCGCATTGTGGGAACATTGTCGCCCCAGGCGCTTCACGGATCTGCCCGGTCTGCAAGCAGCCTTTGAGCCAGGCTAATGCCGCGACAACCGATCAAAAATAGTTCATAATGGTCCGACCGCTTGCGGACGCGGTCCGTGCCGGGGTGTGAGCCCTCGGATTCGGCTCGTGTCGGCGGCGTGGAGCAGAGGATCGTTCATGAAGGAAAAGCTTGACAAGTGGCTTGACCGTGTTTCTCAGATGAAGGTTTTCCAGCCTGGCAGCCTGAGCCCGCCCGCCGTGGCGGTGGTGGTGGGCGGAGGAGTGGTGCTCATCGCGCTCATCGCGTGGGCGAGCCTGCGCAAGACGACGCCCCCACCCGCCCCGCTGGCCGAAGGTGCTCCGTGGATATGCAAAAATGGTCACGAGTTTTCCCCGACCGCCAAACAATTACTCGACCATAAGCAGCACCCCGATGAACCGGTCGCGTGCCCGGTTTGCGGCGCTGCGGCGGATCCCGCGGTGAAGTGCCCCAAATGCGGGAAAATGGTCGTTCCCGGTCCCGCCCCGGACCATCTCTGCCCCAACTGCAAGTTCCCCATTGTCCATTACTGACAATCGAGAACACCTAACCCGGACAATTCGGGGCTCACCGCAGAGGCGCAGAGCACGCGGAGAAAGGGATCAGAAAGACTGTGTGCTGCGCAACGTGCGCGTATCACATCGGAAGTCGTCCGCACGCAAGCCGTTTGGTATTCAATCTTCTCGGCGATCTCTGCGCCTCTGCGGTGAATGATCCCGGCTAACGGCAACGTTCTTCAAGCGGTTCACGGCTCAGAGTCGTCCGACAACGAGGTTTTCCCATGCGCGTCACCCATGTTTGTTGTGCCATCTTCCTGGGCGTGAGCGTGACCGCCACCCTTCATGTCGCGGGAGCGGAGCGGATCGCGGCGGTCGAGTCGCCGCCCGCGACCGGACACAGCACCCTGTACCCTTCAAACCGCGAGCCACTGACGCCGAGCCCGCTCATCAAGCTGCCGGTTGGGAGCATCACACCCCGGGCATGGCTGCGGCACCAACTCGAGCTCGAAGCCAACGGCATGGCCGGGCATCTGGAGGAAATATCACCGTGGTGCAAGTTCGAGGGCAATGCCTGGACCGACCCCAAAGGGCAGGGCCGCAATGGATGGGAAGAGGTGCCTTACTGGCTCAAAGGTTACGGCGACCTGGGCTACGTCCTGAAAGACCAGCGGATCATCGACGACGCCAAGCGCTGGCTGGACGCGATCTTCGCCGCCCAGGCCGATGACGGATGGTTCGGTCCGGTTGGCTTGAAAACCAGTCTCAAAGGCAAGCCCGACCTCTGGCCGCACATGCCGGTGCTCAATGCCCTGCAGAGCTATTACGAGTTCTGCGGCGATCCCCGCGTGCTCAAGCTCATGACCGGCTACTTCAAGTGGGAGTTGGCCTGCCCCGACGCCGACTTCATCACCGGCTATTGGGACAAAATGCGCACCGGCGACAACCTGGAGAGCGTCTATTGGCTCTACAACCGCACCGGGGACAAGTGGCTCCTGGACCTGGCTGACAAGATCCACAATCATGCCGCCGACTGGATGAGCGGCATGCCCAACTGGCACAATGTCAATGTGGCCGAGGGGTTCCGCGAGCCGGCCGAGTACGGCATGCAGGCCGGCGACCCCAAATTCTACGCCGCCACCATACACGATTATGAAACCGTCATGGGCCAATACGGCCAGGTCCCCGGCGGCGGGTTCGGTGGGGACGAAAACTGCCGGCCCGGCCACTACGGCCCCGGTCAGGGTTTCGAGACCTGCGGGATTGTCGAATACATGCACAGCTTCGAGATGCTCACCCGGATCAGCGGCGCGCCGGACTGGGCCGACCGCTGCGAGGAGATCGCCTTCAATTCCCTGCCCGCCGCCCTGACGCCCGACCTCAAGGCGTTGCATTATCTGACCGCCCCCAACCAGATCGAGCTGGACAAGAACAACAAGGCGCCCGGGATCAACAACAGCGGCACGATGTTTTCCTACAGCCCCAATGGCGTGTACCGCTGCTGCCAGCACAATCACGGCATGGGCTGGCCGTACTACGCCGAGGAACTCTGGCTGGCGACCTCCGACGGCGGGCTGTGCGCCTCGCTCTACTCCGCCAGCGAGGCGACCGCCAAGGTGGCGGATGGCTCGGAAGTCAAGGTGACCGAGACGACCGACTACCCGTTCAGCGATACAGTCGAATTGAAGCTCTCGACATCCAAGCCCGTGCAGTTCCCCCTGTACCTGCGGGTGCCGCGCTGGTGCCAGAAGCCGGCTTTGACGATCAATAGCAAGGATGAGCCGATCGAAGCCAAGCCACTGTCGTACATCGTCGTCGACCGCACTTGGGCCGACGGCGACGCTGTCACGCTCAAATTGCCGATGAATGTGTCCCTGCGGAGCTGGGAGAAAAACCAAGGCTCCGTTTCGGTGGATTACGGCCCATTGACCTTCTCCCTGGAGATCGGCCAGAAATGGGTGAAATACGGCGGCACCGACCAGTGGCCGGAGCAGGAAGTCTACCCGACCACCTCCTGGAATTACGGGCTGGTGCTGAAAGACAAGGAGCCGTCGTTCGAAGTCGTCCGCAAGCCGGGCCCAGTAGCGGAGCAACCGTTCACGCCGGAATCAACGCCGATCAAGCTGAAGGCGACCGCCCGGAAGATCCCCAACTGGACGGCCGACCGGAACGAGTTGATTCGGCCGCTGCAGCCCAGCCCCGTTGTCTCGGACCAGCCGGCCGAGACCGTGACGCTGATTCCGATGGGGTCGGCCCGCCTGCGGATCAGCGCCTTCCCGGTAATCGGCCAGGGGCCAGGCGCCAACGAATGGAAAGCTGCGCCGGTCAAGCCGGCGGTCACCGGCCCAGCCGCCAAGGCCAAGGCTTCCGCTTCCCATCTCTTCGAGAACGATACGCTGGCCGCCCTCAACGACGGCATCCTCCCGGAGTCCTCCGGCGATACAGACATCCCCCGGTTCACTTGGTGGGACCATAAGGGAACGGCCGAATGGGTGCAGTACGATTTCGAAACGCCGCAGAAGGTGTCGAGCGTGGCGGTGTACTGGTTCGACGACACCGGCAAGGGCGAGTGCCGGGTGCCGCAAAGCTGGCGCCTGCTCTACCGCGACGGCAACGAATGGAAGCCGGTATCAGGGGCGGCAGGGGCGTCTGAATATGGCACGAAGCTCGATGCTCTGAATCAGGTCACGTTCAGCCCGGTAGAAACGACCGGGCTGCGCATCGAGGTGCAGTTGAAAGAGCGCTTCTCGGGGGGGATTTTGGAGTGGAAGGTGGAGTGAGGTGGGCCTTTTCGGACCGTTCTAGGCCCTGTCTGAAAACTCGTCGGGATCCGAACTCGTTTCGCCGCGTCGCGCAGCGGAGCGCGTTTCCACCTCGGGAACAAAGCGCTCCGCTGCGCGACGCGGCGAAACGAGCATGGATCCCGACGAGTTTTCAGGCAGGGCCTAATCGTCATATTATGACTCGACTTGGAAGAATCTCAGCGCTGCTGGTCTTGCTTGTCGCCGGCGTTTGCCGCGGCGGCGATGTGGACTTCAACCGGGACGTTCGGCCCATCCTGGCGGAGAATTGCTTCCGGTGCCACGGGTTCGATCCGGCGGGCCGGAAGGCGGGCCTGCGGCTCGACGATCGCGACGTCGCGACAAAGGCGCTCAAGTCGGGAGACGTGGCGATCGTTGCGGGCAAGCCGGAGGCGAGCGAGCTGGTCCGCCGGATTACCACGACCGATGCCGATGACATGATGCCGCCGCCGGCGACGGGGAAAAAGCTGACGGCGGAGCAGATTGCAACGTTGCGACGGTGGGTAGCCGAGGGGGCGGTGTATGCAAAGCATTGGTCGTTCGAACGACCTGTCAAAGCGCCGCTGCCGGACTTCGGCGAGCTCAGTCGAGCCGCGGTGAAGGCGGCCCAATGGCCGCGGAATGCCATCGATTATTTCGTGCTGGCCCGGTTGGAGCGCGAGGGACTGGCGCCGTCTCCGGAGGCGGACAAAGGCACCCTGGCTCGCCGGTTGGCCCTGGACCTGACGGGTTTGCCGCCGTCGCCCGAAGAGGTCGAGGCGTTCGTGAAAGACAGCTCGCCGGACGCTTATGAGCGGATGGTGGACCGGCTGCTGGCTTCCCCGGCTTATGGGGAACACTGGGGGCGGCGCTGGCTGGACCTGGCGCGCTATGCCGACACCAAGGGGTATGAAAAGGATTTGCGGCGGACGATCTGGCCGTACCGCGACTGGGTGATCGAGGCGTTCAACG
>Ga0182024_10014009_pt1 | contig 15546 bp, 13 predicted proteins | sample P32metaG_FD_120480 | JGI IMG/M metagenome (GOLD analysis project Ga0182024, IMG submission 120480) | Permafrost microbial communities from Stordalen Mire, Sweden - P3-2 metaG (Illumina Assembly) | ecosystem: Environmental > Terrestrial > Soil > Wetlands > Permafrost | place: Sweden: Stordalen... | reverse complement strand
CTCGAGCTTGCCGGTGCATGCGGCCGGCGAACGCGCGGGTTCGGATTGCGTAGGCTGTGACGTTACCGACTGCGACGTCATCGGCTGGACGACGATTGGCGACTGCTTCGCCGCATTCGCTGTTTTTGCCAGATCCGCCGTGTTCCCAGCGCTTGCCGCGGCACTGCCGGCGGCAGCGGTTTTTGCGCGGCCTTTGGCAGCGGGTCGCGGCCGGGGGAGGCTGGTCACGCCTGCCCGCTCAAGGCTCTCCAGGGCTTGCGTGGCGGCCCGGCGGAGCCGCCCGGCAGATAAATCTTTTTCGCTTGGCATGGAATCCTTTCGCGTTTCATAGAAGATCGTTGCGGCTGCGGGGGCCGTCGGCGAGCGCGGCTGACTGAGCACATCGCCGCGACTGTCGCCCTACGGCCTGCATGCCTGGCAAACAGGCTGATAAATCGCGGGGGCGGCCGAAAAAACGCTGGGCGCTGTCGGTTGTCATCGCGAGCCGCTAAACTATTATGGAGAGCTAGGGCCGCCGTGCAACTCTTCCGATTGCCGGCCGGTCGGCCCACCGCCGTATGTAAGAAGTGCCTCGTCCTATGGGTGTTCCCCAAGTTGTCATTGTTGGCCGACCCAATGTCGGCAAATCGAGCCTTTTCAATTGGCTGGCGCACAAGCGGCTGGCGATTGTGGATGAAACGGCCGGCGTCACGCGCGACCGGCTGAGCTATCTGCTTTGTCACAACGAAAAGTTTTTCGAAATCGTCGACACCGGCGGGATCGGTTTCGAGGATACCGACAATTTGACCGCCAAGGTCGAAGAGCAGATCGCCGCCGGCATCGAGTCGGCCGCGGTGGTTCTGTTTGTCGTCGACACGCGGTCGGGACTGACGCCGCTCGATCAAGAAGTGGCCCGACGGCTGCGCTATATCGACACGCCGGTCATTTGCGTGGCCAACAAGACCGACGACACGCACATGGACAGCACGGCCGACGAGTTTTACAAGCTCGGCCGGGGTCGCCTGGTGAGGACCAGCACCACGCAAAATCGTGGGCGGAACACGTTGCTGGACATGATCGCCGAACGGCTGCCAAAGGTCGACGCCGAACTGCCCGAGTCGACGCTGCCCGAACCGGTGATGAAGGTGGCGATCGTTGGCCGGCGGAACGTGGGCAAGAGCACGTTCGTGAACACGCTGGCCCAGGCCGAGCGGATGATTGTCAGCGAAGTGGCCGGGACGACGCGCGACAGCGTCGATGTGCGGTTCGAGCTCGACGGCCAGCCCTTCCTGGCGATCGACACGCCGGGCCTGCGCCGCCGCAAAAGCATTTTGACCGACCTCGATTTTTACAGCAGCCATCGGGCGCAGCGCAGTGTGCGGCGGGCCGACGTGGTGCTGCTGTTTTTCGATCCGACGCAACGAATCAGCAAGGTCGACAAGCAACTGTGCGATTACGTCGCCGAGAATTACAAGCCTTGCGTGTTCGTGGTCAACAAGTGGGACTTGATGGCCGACAGCATGCTGACCGAAAAATGGGTCGGCTATCTATACGACACGTTCCGCACAATGCGTTATGTGCCGATCGCCTTCATCACGGGCAAGACCGGCAAGAACGTGAAGGCTCTGCTCAATCACGCCCAGATGCTGTTCAAGCAGTCGCGGCAACGGGTGACGACTTCGGATTTGAACCGCGTGGTGCGCGAGGCGCTGGAGCGCAATCCGCCGCCGCTGCACAAGAATCACCGGCCGCGGATTTATTACGGCACGCAGGTGAGCCTGGAGCCGCCGACGATCGTGCTGTTTTGCAGCGAGCCGGCGGCACTGCCCGAGACGTACCGCCGCTATTTGCTGAACACTTTTCGCATCTCGCTGCCGTTTGGCGAAGTGCCGATCAAGCTTTATCTGCGCAAGCGTGGCGGCGGCGACCAGCGCGACGAGGTCGAGCCGCACGCGGCATCGACGCCCGAAATGGGCGATCCGTCGGAAAGCTTGTCGTAGGACGGCCATGAGCACTATCGCTATTCACCTCGACCGGTTGCTGGAACCGCTGGCCGGTTGCCTTTCACCGGAGGTTGCCGCCAAGGTGGCTGATCTGCGGGCTGACGAAGCGATGCAAGATCGCATCGACTATCTGGCCGAAGGCGCGAACGAAGGTGCGCTCACCGACGAAGAACGCGATGAGTATGCCGGCTATCTGCACGCAATCGACGTGATTGCCGTCTTGCAGGCCAAAGCCCGATCTTTGTTGAACAAGCCATCGTGATGGATCAAGCCTTGCGGATGCTGATTCGCAGCCGCGCTGGCGACCTGTGCGAGTATTGCAGGTTGCCGCAAGCGGCTTCGCGGTTTGCACGCTTCCACATCGAGCACGTCGTTGCTCGCCAGCATGGCGGTCTTCGGACAATACCCCAATGAATCAAGACGCAGCGACGCCTGAAGATCCGAGAACCCGTTTGGCCGGCGAGCGAACGCTGTTGGCCTGGGTCAGGACCGGTCTGGCGCTGATGGGCTTTGGTTTTGTGGTGGCGCGTTTTGGTTTCTTTCTCAGGGAAATCGCCGCCGTTGGGAACATGGCGCGGCCTCCGCACACCGAATTCTCGTTGTGGATCGGCACGATTCTGGTGCTGGTTGGCGTGGTCGTCAGTCTGTTGGCTGCCTGGGAGCATTTTTCGTTTCTGCGGCGGCTGGAGCAGCGATTGCCCTACCGCGCCCCGCGCTGGTCGCTCGGCATTATCGTGGCGGTTTTCTTGGCGGTCATGGGAACCGTCATGGCCATTTATCTGGTGCTGCTCGGCTGATGAATCAAGCCAGCGGCTGGACAATCCGCGAGGTTGACCGGGCGGCCGATGCGGCGGCAATTCGGCAGCTCGACGCGTCGTACACGACCGAGTTGGTTTATGAAGTGACGGCCGAGAGCGACTCGCTACGGCTCGGATTGAGGCCGACGCTCGCTCGCAGGGGCCGGTTTCCGATCGATCTCGAGCGGCCGCCTTGGGATCAGGGTTATGTCGCGGTCGAAAATGAAGCGGTGCGCGGATTCATCGCCACGCGATTGGAAGCCTGGAACCATCGGCTGGCGATCTGGCATTTTTATGTCGATCGCGATCATCGCCGCCGCGGCTTCGGACGCGCGCTCGTGGAGCATGCCCTGGCGGCCGGGCAACGGTCGGGCGCGCTGACGGCCTGGGCCGAGACGAGCAATGTCAACGTGCCCGGCATCGAAGCCTATCGGCGGCTCGGATTTTCGATTTGCGGCTTCGACCTGACGCTTTATCACGGGACGCCCAGCGAGGGTCAATTCGCGGTGTACCTGTCGCGGCGGATCGCGTGACCAGCGGCATCCCGCGCTAGGGGTGTGCGACGACGAGCCGTAGCTGACAGGTAATAAACGGCTGCGACCGTAAATGGCCGTAGCGGCGGTCCCACTCGCCCGTCTCGAGATCGTGAGTGAGCGAAGCGACGATTCGCTCTTCCGCGCCTGGCGGCAAGAATTTCCACGCCGACTGGGAGCCACGAACCCGATGGTCCAAGAAGGCTTCGGGACGAGCATAAAAGGCGATTTGAAAACCGTCGGTGCAGTCTTGTGCGACTGGGATGGGCCACGCCTCGCAGCGGCCTCCCAGCGCTTCGGTGATCACGTCGAGATTGCCGTACCGACGTTGCTCGATTTCCTCGAACTCGGGACCGTAATGGTAGATCCAAAAGTCGGTGTCGGCGTTAGGATCGCACGTAAAGACGAGCACCGGCCCGCGCGCCACCCGCCGCATTTCGCGCAGACCGAGCACGCGATTCGGCCAATGATGAAGGGTGAGCATCGCCATGGCGGCATCGAAGGATTTGCCGTCCAGCGGCAGCGATTCGGCCGATGCGATCAGCGCCGGTGCCGCGCCGGCAGGCCTCCTCGCTCGCATAGCCGCCGAGGGCTCGACAGCCAAGACATATCGATCGGTCGGCTCGTACGAGCCTGCGCCCGCGCCGACATTCAAGACGGTTTTTGCCGGCCCCAACGCCGCGTGGACAAGTTCCGCGATTCTGGGATCAGCGCGGCGTACGGCCGTGTAGTGCTGGCCGTGCGTTTCGTAATCGAACTCGGGCAAATCAGACATCGCTGATTCTCAAGAAAAGGTCATCAGGACGACCGTTTGAGAATTGAGGCACGTCGTACCACTACGAGATTCACCGCAGATACCCGCAGAGACGAAGGCACCTGCCGGAAGAAGCCAATGTGGCAGGCACCCTGAAACTGAGAATCGTTCATTTGGACATGGCGGCGAATCGCGGACCAGCGCGCGGACTATTTGCTCTCGGCGGCGTCCGACTTGCTCTCGGCGTCCGACTCCGCGGGCGGTTCCGGCGGGCCCAGCAGTTCTTCGAGGTGTTTGCCCAAGGCGGGACCACGCGCGTGGGCGCTCACCACCTTGCCTTCTTTGTCGACCAGGATCACGGTCGGAACGCCCGAGACGCCATAGTAGGTGGCATTGGGGTTGTCTTTCCACGGGCCGTCGTACAACGTGATCCAGGGAGCTGGATCGTCTTCGAGATGCTTGACCAGCGCCTCGCGATCGTCGTCCAAGCTGATGCTGACGACCTCAAAACCTTTGCCGTGGTAGAGCTCGTAATTCTTTTTGACGTTGGGGGCCTCGGCGCGGCACGGCCCGCACCAGGTGGTCCAAAAATCGACCAGCACCACCTTGCCGCGCAGTTCGTTCAGGTTGAAAGCCTTGCCGGCCATCGTGGTGCCGCTGATCTCCAACGGATTGCCCACCAGATTCAGTTGGCGAGCGATGCCTTCCAGTTTGTCGGCGGCTTTGCGAGTCGCTTCGTCGGAACTTTTGGCCAGGATCGCGGCGAACTCGCGACAGAGCTTCGTGGCCCGCGCGGGATCTTCGGCCGCCATATTGCGGGCAATCAGCGTCGCCGCCTCGATGGCTTCCGGCGAGGCTGCCGGGCTGGTGGCAAGAAAGTTTTTCAGCTCGTCAATCAGTTTTGTCGGATCGCCGTCCCTGGCAATCATGGCCTGCAGATAAAGCGAAAACCCAATGGCCTCGCTGTAGCCTTCCAGTTTCCGATCCTCGGCGGTCGCGTTCTGGCTGATTCTTTGTCCGGCGATCTTGATCGCGGGAAGCGTCATCGTGATGTATTCGATGCGGTCGGCCAAAGAGGCGGGTTTGAAAGCGCGCAGCTTGTTGACGGCGGCGATCAGTTCCTTCACATCGTCCTTGGGCAAAAAGTAGCGCGACACCTCCTCATAGCCCTCCAGCTTCTTGTCGTCGTCGGTCGCAATCGTTTCGATCTTGTCGATGGCCGCTCGGATTGCCACGGGCCGCGTCGTCAGGAATTCTTTGGATTCCTCTTGCGTCCGGGGAGGGACGCTCAGGCGTTTGATGAAGGCCAACAGTTCTTTGACACCCCCTTCAGGCAACGGGATCGGCTTGTTCGCCTCGTCGGCGGCCTGTTTGCCGGAGGCATCCTTGTCGCCATTTTCTGCTGCCTCGGCCGGTGCCGCTTTGCTATCGGCCGGCTTGGGGTCGGCTGCCAGCGCGATGCCCAACCCACCGAGACCAGAGAGGCTCAGGACGAAAGCGAGTCGAAGCGGCCATTGGGTCGCGAACATGGCGACACTCCTTTTTGCAAGGGGATTTTGACTACCAAAGTATAGGCGACTCGAACGCGGCGGTTAATACCCTGGCGGGGCACGTGGCTGCCGCGAAGCGCGTGGCGACCTGGCTCCCCCAAATTTTTGCCGGCATGGGAACGAATTGGCGCTTGGCTGCGTCAAACGGGTGGCATGGCAAGCTCCGGCGGACCGGCGCACCCCGACCGAGCGCGGACTTCCGGACTCTGAAGTACAGCATTCGGTGGGAATGGGATGGGCAGGTCACCTGGGCAAAACCGCGCCGTGACCTGGAGTTAGCTGGTGTCACGCCGTCATTCACGGCACCGCTGGCGAGAAAATCCTGGGAAGCGAGCGTTGGTTTTTGCAGCGCGTTTCGCCTATTCGATTGAAGACTCAAGCGTGCGTCGGTTGTTGAATTCCGTTTCGCCTGTTCGAAGGAGACTAAGCAATGGGATGCACTGTGAAAAAACATGGGGGGCTGTGGCTGCTGCTCGCCGCGGTGGTGGCCGGCGCCGCGGCCTGGCCCGCGGCAGCCGACGCGGCCGGTCTGCTGGTGGCCGACGGAGGTTTTGGCGGAGCACTCGAGATCAAGGAGCAGGACGTCCACGTCACGATCAATAACGGAGTGGCCGTGACCGAGGTCGAGCAAATCTTCGTCAACAAAGAACAACGCGTTGTCGAAGCCCTGTATACGTTTCCGGTGCCGAAAGAGGCCTCGGTCTCGAACTTCAGCATGTGGATCAACGGCCAGGAAATGATTGGCGAGGTGGTCGAAAAACAGCGTGCCCGGCAGATTTATGAAAGCTATAAACAAACGAAGCGCGACCCGGGCTTGCTCGAACAGGTCGATTACAAGCGGTTCGAGATGCGCATTTTTCCGATTCCGGCCGGCGGCGAACAACGCGTCCGCATCACCTACTATCAAGAACTCGATTTCGACCACGACCAGGCGAGCTATGTCTATCCCTTGGCGACCGTGGCGGTGGCCGGCGTCAAAGAAAACACGACCGGCCGGTTTTCGCTGTCGCTGGACGTCAAAAGCGAAGTGCCGATCGTGGCGATGAAGAGCCCCTCGCACAGCGACCAGTTTGTCGTCGTGCAGCATGCCAATCCAAAATACTGGCAGGCCAGTTTCGAAAACCACGGAGCCGATCTCAGCCACGACCTGGTGATCGACTATGGTGTCGCACGCCCTCACACGGGCATCGATCTGATCACGTCGAAGACCGGCGGCGAAGACGGCTATTTTCAGCTCACCATGACGGCCGGAAAGGAACTCGAAAGCCAGCTCGGCGGCGCCGACTATGTGTTTGTGGTCGACGTCTCGGGGAGCATGATGTACGACGGCAAACTGGCCCTGTCGCGTGAAGCGGTCGGCGCCTTTGTCCGCTCGCTTTCCGAACGGGACCGCTTCGAGCTGATCGCTTTCAACATCGCCGCCACGCCTCTGTTCAACGCGGCGGCCCCCGTCAACGACGAAACCAAACTGAAAGCCGAAGAGTTTCTCCGCTCGCAACGGGCCATGGGAGGAACGGTCCTCAATCCAGCGATCGAGGCGGCCTATCGCTATCACGACAACGATCGGCAGCTCAATGTCGTCGTGCTGTCCGATGGCATGACCGAACAGGGACTGCAGCGCGAGTTGCTCCAACTCATCGACCGCCGGCCGGCCGGCGTGAGCGTGTTCGCGATCGGCGTCGGAAACGAAGTGAACCGACCGCTGCTGAACCAACTGGCCAACAAAACGGGCGGATTGGCCTCCTTCATGTCGACCGGCGCGAATTTCGAACAGCAGGCACAGGCTTTCCGCCGCAAGCTGACCCGTCCAGCGGCCATGGGCGTGAAAATCATTCTCGAAGGAGCGGGCATTTATGACGTCGAGCCCGAGGTGCTGCCGAATCTTTATCACGGCCAGCCCATCCGGATGTATGGCCGCTACAAAACGGCCGGTCCGGCGACGATTCAGGTGAAGGCCGAAGTGCAGGGGAGCCCGCTGGAACAATCGCTGCCGGTGACGCTGCCCGGGACCGAAACGAACAACCCGGAGATCGAAAGGATGTGGGCATCGCACCGGGTCGAGCGATTGATGGCCGCCGAGCGTGCCGAGGGATCGAAGGGGCACGCCGACGAGATTCTGCGGTTGTGCGAAGGCTATTCGATCGCCAGCCAATACGCCTCGTTTATTGTGTTGGAGAACGACGGCGAGTACCAGCGTTGGAAGATCGCCCGCCGCAACGCGACACGCGTGCAGCGCGATCGCAAGGCACAAGTCGCCGTGCGCGAGGAGCTCGAAAAGCTGCGCCGCGAAACGGCACAGAAATTGGGTCCCAAGAGCGACGCTGAGGGGGAACGCCAGGCAAGTCTTGGCGAGCGTGAGGCGCTCGGACGGCTTCGCTCGGATGCGCCTCGGCAATCGGGCCTGAGCAGCGCCAAAGAAGACCGTCAGAGCAGCGATCGACGGGCCGCAGGCAAGCCCATGGGCAGCGCAAGCGGCAAGAGAATCGCCGACCATGCCAGAGAAAACAATGTCGCCGGCGATGAGATTGACGAAGCCATTGATGAAGATCAGACGTTCGGCCTTGCCAAGTCCAAGAGCGAAGCCGGTCGCGCCGTCGACGCGGAGCAGGCCGTGGAAGGGCTTGACCCGCGGCTGCCGGCTCAAGCGAAGCCGTCGATTGACGGACCGTCGACCGACGCGAAGGGGGGCAGTGGACCCGCCGCCAATGCGCCGGCAGGCGATGAAGCCGCTGGCGATGGACCAGTCGCCAAGGAGACCGCTGCCGATGCCACGGCCGGCAAGGCAACGGGAGGCGGTGCCATCGATCCGCTGACCGCGCTGGCCGCGGCCGCGCTGGCGGCACTGGGCTGGGCAGGCCGGCGCAGGCGAGGTGAACGCGTGCCGGTGGAAATCTGACTGGTGACGGCGTTGTAATCAAACCGCGACGCGGGCTGCCCAGATGGGGGTGGGGGGGCAGCCCGCCAGCGGTTTTTCGAGGCGCGGGTTTTGTCGCGACTCCCTGCGGGAGAGGTCCAAACGATGCAAATGTTCGACTGTCAAATGTTCGAAAGCCAGACGCTCGACCGTCCGATGCTCGTGGCGCCGGCCGACGGCCAGCTCGCGCGGTGTCGATCGTTGGTCGCGGCGTTGCCGATCGCCACATTGCTGTTATCCGCAGTCGCCATTTGGTTCGAACTTCTGCCGGGTTTGGGCGATCGAATGGCGTTCGACCGGGCGGAGATCGCCGGCGGGCAATACTGGCGGCTGCTGGCCGGACATTTAACCCACTGCAATCGCGAGCATCTGCTGTGGGATGTGCTGATGTTCGGCATCTTGGGCGCGATGATCGAACGACGCAGCCGCGGCTGGTTTTTGGCCACTTTTCTGGGCTCTGCGGCGGCCATCTCGTTGGCCCTTTGGTTCGGGCAAGCCGGAATCGAACATTATCGCGGGCTAAGCGGCATCGATTCGGCGCTGTTTACCTTCGCGATGTTGATGATGCTCGACGAAGCACGGCAGGCCCGACGATCGATCGCCGTGTGGGCGATTGTCGCGCTGGGAACGGGCTTCGCCGCAAAAATCGGCTGGGAGGCGGCGACCGGCTCGACTTTGTTTGTCGATTCGTCTCGGGCAGGCTTTGTGCCGCTGCCGCTGGCGCATGTTGTGGGTGGAATCGTGGGAGTTGTCGCCTGGCTGGCAGGCGGCCGACGAGATTTAGCGGACCGCTAATCGTGGGCTGCAATCTTACGGAGCCGCAACGCCGACAAGAAATGCGTTTCACCGCGAAGGCGCAGAGACGCAGAGAAATTCAGAATCAATGATGGACCACATGCATGGTCGGTTGCCACGGCCAGAGACTTCTATTTCAATTCTTCTCTGCGTTCTCCGCGCCTCCGCGGTGGAATATTCCTGAGCAGCCCGTTACGCGGCGTTGCGGAATTGTGCTGTCGTTAGCAGCAGTAGCCAATCGACTCCTGGATGTGAATCAAGCTGGTCGCCCACGCGACGCCGGTTTGTTACCGGATGGGCTTTACGGATCTGGGCACCGCGGGGGCGGGAGGACTGGCCGGAACGAGAGGCGTTGCGCCCGTTGGCCGAGGCACGGTCGGCCGCGCGCTGCCAGATGCGGGACCGCCGGAAAAATCTCGTACCGGCGCGGGCGCCGGCCGCTGGAGCACCAACGTGTCCGGCTTGAACATGGCGAGAAACAGCGGATCGATCTGCTGGCCCTCCGTGATCAGCAATACCGGCTTCTCACCGGCGAGTTCTTCGGCCAGGGCCTGGCTCGTGACGCCGCGACCATCGACCCGCTTTGCCACGACATGCTTGAGATCGAGTGTCGCAACGCGAGTCTCGACGGCGCGTTTGGAATGAGTAACCAGTTTACCGGCGACGCCGGGCGAACTCTCAAAGACTTCCTTCTCCGCAAAATATCGCACTTCGAGCGCATCGTCATCCGTCGCTTGTGCAAAGGCAAACTCGGGCGTTGGAAGGCCTCGTTGCACCGCGGCCGGCGGTTGAGCGCTGGCGCCCGTCGAAAGAGCAAAGACAAACATCGCACAGGCGGTAATCATTCGTCGCGGAGTCATGAGTAGGGTCCTCCCAAATTGGGTGCGCGGGTCACGCTGAAATGATTTGCCGGTGGAACGGACGGCAGGCGAACTTCCCAGACAGTCGGCTGCGGCCGATCGCCGCCGGAGCGCTGGCTGGGTGTCCGCGGACGATCAGTATACACCCCGGCCGATTGCCCGACGGCGCCCGCGCCGATACGATTGAGCCGGCAGGCGATAGTAACAGGCAGGGCGAAACCGACCTGAAACGTGGGGGATGCGATGCGAAAAGCGATGAATTTGCCGTGGCCTGTGCGCGGGATGCTGGCCGCGGCCGCGATTTTGGCGATTGTCTTGGCCGGCCGTGACGCCGATCCCAGGGCGACCGCCGTGGCCCTGGCCGACGATGCGGCGGGGGCCGCGGCGCCGAGTGGCGAGCTGATCTACGTGCCGATCTACTCCAGCATCTATTACGAAGACGGCAAGCGGACGCTCGAGCTCGCCGCCACGCTCTCGATTCACAACGTCAATCCCGACCGGTCGATCACCGTCACTCGGGCCGACTATTACAACGCCGACGGCAAGCTGATCAAGAAATATGTCGACAAGCCGACCGTGTTGACTCCGCTGCAGACGACGAACCTGGTTGTCGAAAAGAAGAATGTCGCCGGCGGCGTGGGAGCGAATTTTCTGGTCGAGTGGCAAGCGGCGGGCGAAGTGAACAGTCCCTTGGTCGAAGCGATGATGGTGAACGCATCGTCGAATTTGGGAATCGCGTTTACGTCGACCGGAAAAGTGCTGAAGCGGTTGCCGCCGGCGAAGTAGCGGGGTGGGCGATTGAGTGTTGTCACGCGCCGTAAGGGACTCGCGATGGAACGCATGATTTTTACCGCGGAGGACGCAGAGGACCGCAGAGGAAAGTGGATTGAGGACGCGGCTGGCGGTTGCGGGCGTTGGCTCAAAGCTCAGGAAGGTTGTTCTGATTTCTGGTCGAGTTGTTTTTGAGCGACTGGCTAATTGCGGGTTGATGATTCATGGAGAACCGACGCAATCGATGGTTGCTGGGGCTGGGCGTCGCGACGGCGGTCGTTCCGACGACCCTGCTCTTTTTGCGGGTCAATCTGCTTTTCTTCGTCCCTCTGGTGGTCGGAGCCCTCGTTTTTTGCCTCGGCTTGAGAAAGACGCCCAATTCGATGTTGGTCCCGCCGGCGATCGTGGTGGCGGTTTGTGCGTGGATCGGGCCGTCCTTCGTAGCAGATTATTTGAACCGACCAGGGGACGCGGTCAAGCTCATCGTTCCTGCCGGTTTTCATGGGAAGATCGAAGTCATTCGAGATTCGAAAAATGGCGACGACCTGAGGCACATCGGTCGTACATTCGTGTTTGCCATCCCGCCATCGGGTGTCCTGCGCGTCAAGGAGACCTATCCGTTTCATCGCTGGCACACGGAGTCGTGCGAGGACACCGCCCGAAATTATCGGTATCTGGTGGGCAAAGGATCGTCGATGGCTGGTGACGGAACCACCGGCGATGACGGGACGGTCTATCGTTGGGAAGTCCGTTAACAAGCAGCACGATTGCGAGCGCGGCAAACCGATCCCACCCGCTACCGGTCAATAACCCGTAGCCGGCGCAGGTCGAGATTTCCAACACAGTCGGCGTCCCACCCGATCGCCTCGGCGGCGCGACGCTGCAGGCCGGCTGATTGCTCGACACGGCCGAGGCCGATACGATTGAGCCCGGTGGGCGAAGGCGTTAGCGGCGCATGGCCACCTGTTGACACCGAAACAGGCCTGAGATTTGGGAGAGATGCAATGTCCAAGGGAATGAGTCGGCCTCGGTCGATCGGTTGGATGGTCGCCGCTGTCGTGGTGGTTTTTTATGGGCTATCGCTGCCAGTCCATTTTGCAGCCGACGCCGATCGACCGCCGACAGCGGTTGCTCAGGCGGGCGAAGGGGGTGGCGGCGCAACGCCGCAAGGCGAGCTCGTCTACGTTCCGGTCTATTCGGGCATCGTCTACGACGACGGCAACCAGACGCTCAGACTCGATACCACGCTCTCAATTCACAACATCAATACGGACCGAAAGATCACGGTTACGCGGGCCGATTATTACAACGCCGAAGGCAAGCTGATCAAGAAATACCTCGAAAAGCCGCTCGTCTTGCTGCCGCTCTCAGCGACCAGCATGGTCGTCCCCAGGACCAAGGCCCCGGGTGGCATGGCGGCGAATTTCCTGGTCGAGTGGCAAGCCAATCAAGCGGTGAACAGCCCGGTGGTCGAAGCGTTGATGGTGAACGCATCGTCCAATCTGGGAGTTTCGTTCACATCGAACGGCAGAGTTCTGAAGCAATTGCCGCCGGCGGCGAAGTAGCGGGCGGTCGGCTGACGCCCTGACGGGCAAGTGACTTGCCGACAACGTCGCCGAAGTGGCGATTACCTGGCCGTCCGGTGATCGACCGAGCGATAATGTTCCGTGCTGGCGGGCTCAGGCGACACTGGCGCCTTACGAAAAGCGAAAAACACGAGCGCGAACAGGGCGAAGACCACGACCGGAATCAACAGCATGAGCAAGGTGCCGCGAATCATCCGCCAGCGTGCTTTCCAGCGCGAAGGTGGCCGCAAGCGCTCGTGCCGCCCGGTCAGCTCGACGAGTTCCGGGTGATCCAAATCGGCCTTCATCTCGGCAGCCGACTGGTAGCGATCGATCGGCTCGCGCTCCATGGCGCGGAGGATGATTTCTTCGACTTGGGGCGAGATCTGCGGGTTCCGCTTGCGGGGCGCCTCCGGGTCGCCGACCAGGCGGGCGTTCATGATGAGATACGGATTGGCGCCTTCGAACGGCGCGGCTCCCGTCAGCATCTCGTACAGAATTGCTCCGAGGCTGTAGATGTCGGTCCGCGCGTCGCCGCGTTTGCCCTTCACCTGCTCGGGGGCCATGTAGTCGGGCGTCCCCATCGCGGGCGAAAGGCCCGCGAACGTCAGTCGTCGCAGGGCGGCCGCCTTGGCGATGCCAAAGTCCATGATCCGCAGACTGCCGTCCTGGCAGACCATGATGTTTTCCGGCTTGAGGTCGCGGTGGACGATCTGGTGTTTGTGCATGTGCTCGAGCGCCTCGCAGACGCGGCTGGCGGTGGTCAGCGCTTCGTCCACGCTCAAGCTGCCCGCGTTCCGCATGCGCTGGCGCAGCGTCTGCCCCTCTAACAGTTCCATCGCGATGTAGGGGCGGCTTTTCTTGCCATCGACCGGAACGAAGTGCAGGATATAGGGATGATCGAGCAGACGGCCGATCTCTTCCTCGCGTTGAAACCGCGAAAAGAAGGCCGGGTCGCTCTCGAATTGCATGAACGGCACCTTGACCGCCACGGTCTGGCCCGTTTGGCGATCGCGGGCCTTATAAATCGATGCCATGCCGCTCCGACTGATGACGTCGGTCAGCTCGAACCGATCGTCGAGCACCTGTCCGATTTCCGATTCACCATGCATGGCATTTACTCGCTCCGTGTAGGGGTTTCCCAGGTGATAGAGAACTACGGGAACGTCGTCGATGGCGATTACCTGGATCGAAAGGTTATCGTCGGTGCCGCGTTTTTCCGCAAGCTCGATCAATTGGCGGCAGGCGTCCGCGGGCGCGGCTCGCAGGACCGTTTCGCGGATTTCCTGTTCCGTCACATGGGCATACAGACCGTCGGAACACTGTACCAAAACGCTGCCGTTGCGGATGGGCCGCGAATAAATGTCGACCTGCACCGTGATGTCCTTGCCAATGCTCCTCGTGAGCAGGCAGCGCAGATCGCTGGTCGACGCCTCCTCGGGAGTCAGCAAGCCCAACTTGAGTTGGGCCGCCGCATAGTTGTGGTCCGTGGTGATTTGCTCGACGTCGCCGCTTTTGCTGATTAAATACGCGCGACAATCGCCGACGTGTCCCACGGTCACCTCTTCGCCGCGAAAGATCGATACCGTCAGCGTGGTTGCCATGCGGACCGGTTGCCGCCGCGCCATGCCGCGATCGTAGACCGCGATGTTGGCCGACGTGAACATGCGATCGAGCGTCTGCTTGACGCGCGCGTCGGGCTTGATCTCCAAAAATCGGCGGACCGCCACTTCGACCGCCAGCCGGCTGGCCACGTCCCCGCCGCCATGACCTCCCACGCCGTCGGCCAGGGCCGCCACCGCGCCTCGGGTGCGATACTCGTCCTGGTTTTGCGGCTCCCAAAACCAGCACCAGTCTTCGTTGGTTTGCCGCACCGGTCCCGCGGACGATAGCTGGGAGTACGTTAATTTCATGACGGGCGTGGATCCCGCGGCGTAACCCGGGCAAGAATCGCAGGCACATTCTACCGATGGCGGCAAGGATTGACAGGGTGCGGCCGGGGCGGAGTTGCGCTCCGCGTACCGCGGCCAGAGATTTCGAATCGCCGCGCACGGCTGCCCGCCGCTGAGCAAGTCAAAGGTGATGGGGAGACCCCCCCGGCGGCAGACATTGGATGCGGCGCATGTCCGGACGGCGCGCAACGGCGTTCAACGGGTTGAGCATGCTTTCTTAAAAAATGCCATTACCAGCAGCACCCGCTGCTGTTTTGCGGTGCATCGCACTTGGCCAATGGTGTGTGCTGCCACGGCACCGTTTCGCGCCGGCGTCTGCAAAACTTCGGACAAATCTGAAATCTGAGAATCCAACCTACGCGCCTATCGCGCTGGCTTCGAGCCCGGCACGCCAATTGCTGCCGGTGATCACAACGGACGGCGTGTTGCGCGCTACGTCACTTTTAGCGGGGTGCGGATTCGCGCAACCAACCTGGATTGGCCATGCCCGAAGGGTTGTCGGGCGTGGATGGTCCGGGCGCCTCCGATTCCATTGCTTTGCCGGATCACACGCCGCCGGTCCTCGGCGTTCGGCAGCATCTGATCGCCCTGTTTTTTGACGTCTCGTGGCAACGCTTTGCGGGCACGATGACATGGACCGGCAACCGAAAGATTTTCACGGGCGGCCCCTTCCCGGGGGCTTTTCAGCCTTGGCGATTTGGCATGCGCCGTGCGCATTTTTCTCCCCTTCTGGCTTTTGAATTTCGAATGAGGTGCTGGCATGTCTTCCGATTCACCAACCACCCCGCACATGAAGAAGACCCTCGGTCTGACGGGGTTGACGATGAACGCCATGGCGCTGATCGCTCCGGGCGCTTTCCTCTGGCTCACGTTTCAAATGCAGTCGGCTTACGGCGCTCCGATCGCAGGCTGCTCGGTCTGGTTCGGCATTTTCGTGGCGATCTTGCTCTGCTATGCCACGGCCATTGCCTACGCCGAGCTGTCAAAGATCTACCCCGGGGCTGGCTCATCGTATTACTTCGCCGAGCAAGCCTTCCTCTCCAAAACCAGTGCCTACAAATTCGCCCGAGTGG
>Ga0182024_10014008_pt1 | contig 15547 bp, 13 predicted proteins | sample P32metaG_FD_120480 | JGI IMG/M metagenome (GOLD analysis project Ga0182024, IMG submission 120480) | Permafrost microbial communities from Stordalen Mire, Sweden - P3-2 metaG (Illumina Assembly) | ecosystem: Environmental > Terrestrial > Soil > Wetlands > Permafrost | place: Sweden: Stordalen... | reverse complement strand
TTGACAGGGCTGCCGGCGTGCCGGGCGTCCGCTTCAAAGTCGGCGTCGTCTCAGCCGGTCCACGGCGGTGCTTGGCCAGGATCCCCGATCACATAGTCCGGGCGGATCTGCGGGGGGAACGCCTACAATCCGGACCCCTGGGGGACTGGTGTATCGGTAACACGGCGGTCTCCAAAACCGCAACGCCAGGTTCGATTCCTGGGTCCCCCGCTCGGCTTGACCACGCAGTCGCAGGAGATCGCGACGCTCGCCGTCCGTGCGAGTGCGATCAAGACAAGGCGCTGACGCCTCTCATCCCGGCCGGTCGGCCGCCGCTCGGTCGTCCCGTCGGATAATGCCGCCGTTTGACGTTGGTTCCATCACGCGGAGCGCGAGGATGGCGATGTCGTCACGCACCGTGTCGTCGAGCTCGACCAGCTCGAGCAGGGCATCGATCGCATCTTGGGCGTCTCCCGGCGAGCTCCGCCGCAGCCGCTCGCTCATCTCCTGCACCGTGATCGTACGGTCGGGAGCGCGGGCGTCCGAGAGCCCGTCTGTGTACAGGGCGAGCACGTCGCCCGGCTCGAGCACCGCCGAGACCTCGGGGATGACCGGGTCGGGGAAGACCCCCAGCAGGGTGCCACAGTCGCCGAGCTCTTCGACCGCGCCGCCGGATCGCCTTACCAGTCCGGCCGGGTGACCCGCCGTCGCGATCGTGCACTCATACACACTCCCCCGCAAGATGACGTGGGCGAGGATCGTCGTCGCGAAGCGGCCTTCGAAGTCCTGGTCAAGCATCGCCTGATTGACCTGGGCGAGGACCTCCGCGGGGTTGGTGGCCTGGCGTGCGTAGGCGATCGTGGTGTGGCGTATGAACCCCGTGAGCGCCGCCGCTTCGGCGCCGCTGCCGCACACGTCGCCGACCACCAGCCATGAGTGCCGGTCGTCTCCGAACACATCGTAGAAGTCGCCGCCCACCTCGTTGCCTGCCCCCATCGGCCGGAAGTAGGCCGCGAGCTCGAGGCCGGGGATCGCCGGCAGCGTCGCCGGCATCAAGCTGTGCCTGAGAGTTCGCGCGACGTGTGCGCGCTCTGCATAAAGGCGAGCATTGTCGTATGCCATCGCCGCGCGGCCCGTCAGGTCTTTGAGGACCGCCAATTCATCGCGCCGATAACGGACGTCGGTCCCTACGCGCAAGAAGGAGATCGTCCCATGGGTCCGCCCGCGGGCTACGATCTGAAACACGGCCGCCGAGCCGTAGCCCGCGTCCTGCATAAATCGCTGATCTTCGCCTCTCTGGCTGAGCCGCTGCAGGGCGCTACGATCGCTCAGGTCGCGGATTATCTGCGGCTCGTTGCTGTCGAGTACTCGCGCCACCGGGTGGGCGCCGCGCATGTCAAGCGGAAACTCCTTGCGCACGCGCTCGACTTCCGCCGCGACGGCGGGGTCGACGGCGGCTGCCAGCGTCGTCTCGATCGCGCCATCGCGCCCGACCAGATCGATGACGCACAGCTCTGCCAGCTCGGGCACCGCGATCTGCGCGATCCTACGCAGCGTTTCGTCGGGATCCAGCGAGCTGTCCAACATGGAGGTGGCGGCGATCAAGAATTCCAGGCGCCGACGTTGGTCACGCATACGGTTCAGCGCAAAGTGCACGACCCCGCACGTCAGCAGCGCAAGCACCATCCCGACACAAGCAGTTGCCGCGAACGTGGTCGAGACGTGTTCGTAGGCCAGAGGTGAGAGAAATGCGAGCAGCCCGGCAAGTGAGACGAGCATGAACCGGCGGCGGGGCTGAAATGCCGCGGCGTGACCGATCGCAAAGAAGTAGATCAGCGCGAACGGGCTCTTGGCGCCTCCGGTGGCGGCGCACAGGACGGCCACGAGGACGATGCCCCACAGGTCGGCAACCCAAGCGAGCACGAGCCCGGCGCGCTCGCGTCTGACGGCGGCGAGGAGAGCGCCCGCCGTCAGAATCGCCGTGGCTGCCACTGCGACAACGGCGGTCGTCGAGCTCACCCGCGGAAGCACCGCGCAGGTAGCCGTCAGCGCCGCGCCCACGACGTAGAGTCCGGCGGCGCTGATGACCGCTATGCGCGCTTCGCCGCGACCTGTCGCGCCGTCCGCTTGGCCTATCTTCGGCTCACCGCCGAGCGTCATAGCTGCATCCTCCTCGCAAGGGCGCAATCCCTTCTGCAAGCAAGCTACCGCCTGCCACGATCCCACCGCACCGCTCGGCGCCCTGATCCGCGCGACGGGCGCCTCGCCCGCGACCGAGCGCTCGCGGGCGCACACGGACGCAACCGTGCGACAGCCCACCTCCGCTCTACATCATGCTCAACCCGGACGCGCGTCCGCCGGTTCGGGCGGACTGGATTCGCGGAACGGCAGCCTGTCGATCAGGCGGGTGAGCTCGAACAGCCGCTGCACCGGCGCTTTCGCCGGCGTCAGGAAGAGGTCACATCGGTTCGCCGCGCAGAGGCCCCTGGCGCTCAGAATCGCCTTGAGCCCGCTGGAGTCGATGAACGTCAGCCGACTGAGGTCGAGTACGAGCTCGCTTGCGCCATCCGCGCAAGCCTGCGCGACCATCCCTTCGAGCGCAGGCGCCGACGCCAGGTCCAGCTCGCCCGTCAGCACGAGCGTGTGCCGGTCCTGCCGCCGGTGGGCTTGGATGTTCAGCTCGATCGTCGTCACGCTCTCTCCAGGCGGACTCGGAGCCCCGTCGCGAGCCGGATGCGCGGCTGACGTGATCGGCTTGCGAGCGACGTGAGATCAAGCATTGAGTCTCCTCCGCACCCAGGGCAACATCTGCGGCGGTCTGCTCCGGCCCCTTGCGGTTGCCAGGACGCATCCCACAGCTGTCGATCATCTGGGCTCCTCAGCCGAGGCTCCCGTCTCAGAAGAACCCAGACCATACGGAGAGTAGGCGATTTCCCAGCAACCGTCAACCGCTCTGCTCGCGGCGGCGCGCGTGGGGTCTTCCGTCGACCGCCCGTCCGATACCACCCACGGTGCGGTTGGCCGGGCCGAGTGAGGGCGGCCCCGTCCGGGACTCGGCATGGAGGCGCTCCTCTGCTAATCTACATAAAGCAGATCGAGAAGCTGATATATAGCTCAGGACCTGCTTCCGGGAGCCTCCCAGCCGATGACCAAGATTGACGTCCACCAGCATCTTTGGACCGAGCCGCTCGTGGCGGCGCTGGCAGGTCGTCGGGAGCTGCCGTTCGTCCGCCGCGAGCATGGCCTCACGGTCCTGTTTCTCGCCGGAGAGCGTCCTTATGTGATCGACCTGCCAAACGACGAGCCCACCCATCGCGCCGCCCTCATCGAGCGTGACGGCATCGACCGCGCGCTGCTCTGCCTCTCGAGCCCGTTGGGGATCGAGTGTCTTCCGCGCGAGCAGGCCGTTCCTCTGCTCGAGGCCTATCACGACGGGGCGCTCTCACTCGACGGCCCCTTCGGCGTGTGGGGGGCGATCGCCCTCGACCGCCCGGATCCCGGCGACGTCGACCGCGCCCTTGCTCGCGGGTGCGTCGGGCTCTCGCTGCCGGCCGGCGCTCTTTGCGGCGTCGACGCCGTGTCCCGCCTGCGAGAAGTGCTGGCGCGACTTCAGCTGCACGGAGCGCCTCTGCTGATCCACCCGGGGCCGGGGCCCCGGCCCGGCGCGCCGGAGGCCGTCAGGGACGCGTGCCTGGGCGACCCGCTGTGGTGGCCTGCGCTGACCCGATACGTGGCCGAGATGCACGCCGCCTGGCTTGCCTTCGTCAGCGCCGCGCGCCCTTGGCACCCCGAGCTGCGCGTGGTCTTCTCGATGCTCGCCGCGCTCGCCCCGCTGCACGCCGAGCGCCTGTCCTCACGCGGTGGCCCGACGATCAACCTCGGCGACCGTCTGATCTTCTATGACACCTCCTCATACGGCCCCACGGCGGTGCGCATGCTCGAGGCCGTCGTTGGCCGCGAGCAGCTCCTCTACGGCTCCGATCGCCCGGTAGTCGAGCCCGCGGAGCACGGGATGCCGGGGGAGCTCGACTGGGAGCCGATCGCCGAGAGCACACGACGGGCGCTCGGAACCGCCGCGGCGGTCCCGTCGCGATGAGCACGACGACGTCAACCTCGCCGCCGCGTCCGCTCGGCTGCGGCCCGCGACGCTCCGCCGGCTCGCGGGCCGTGAGTCCGATCGCCTCGCTCGCGCGCCCGCGCGGACGCGATCTCTCCGGCCCGGAGCTGCAGGCGTTCGTTGCCGAGCTCGCCGATCGGCCGGAGCTGTGGATCCACCTCGTCAAGCACGACGCCACGCAGCGCTTTTATGAGGAGTTGCTCAGCGACGATCACCTGACCGCTTGGCTGATCTGCTGGATGAACGATCACGACACCGGCTTTCACGACCACGACACGTCCGCCGGCGCCGTGGCGATCGTCGGCGGGTGCGTGCACGAGGACCGCCTCGCGATCGGCGGCGCGCCCCGCAACCGCGCCTTCGCCGTCGGCGAGAGCTTCCACTTCTCGCCCGCCGACATCCACCGCGTCCGCCACGTCGGCTCCGACCCCGCGGTCACCCTCCACGCCTACTCCCCGCCGCTGCAGCGCATGGGCGCCTACGCCGTCGCCGCCGACGGCGTCCTCGCCCGTCACTCCGTGTCATCTGCCGTGGAGCTTCGCCCTCTGCATATCTCCGGCCAGCTCGGCCGCTAGCCTGCCGGCGCCACCTCGGGCTTGCCGCCCGGGCGCCGCTCCACGCCCTTCGCGCCGCCGATCAGGATCAGGCTCACCATCTCCGGGGGAAACAGCCCGTGCGCCACGACGCCTGGCGTTGCGCTCAGGCGTGCCGCCAGCTCACGCGGATCCCTGACGGCGCCGAGATAGTCGGCGATCACACCTCCGTCGGGGCTCTCCTGAAAGCCGTGCAGCTGCGACTGCTCCGCGCTTGCCCGATCCGCCTCGTCGGCGGGCATCGCCGCTCGCAGCTCCGCGTGGCCCAGTGCCCGTAGCGTGCTGTGCATGCCAAAGCGAACCAGCTCCAGCGGCACCGGCGGGCCGAGCTGTGTCACCGCCTTCTCCGCCGATGCGATCACGACAAAGCGTCTTGCCGCCGCCGCGACGATCTTCTCGCGCGTATGCGCCGCGCCGCCGCCCTTCACCAGCCATCCGCGGGGGTCAATCTGGTCGGCGCCATCGATCGCCACATCGAGTTCACCGACCTCATCGAGCTCGTGCACGGCCAAGCCGAGCGCTCGCGCCGCCCGCGCCGTCGCCGGTGAGGTTGCCACGCACGCCAGCCCCCGCAGTTCGCGCTCCGCGAGCGCCGGCAGCAGACGGGCGACCGTGGAGCCAGTACCCAGACCGACGCGCATATCGTCGTCGACCATCTTCGCCGCCGCTCGCGCCGCGGCGTCCTTGTAGCGCGCGATCGTCTCCGCGCGACTCAGCGGCGACGGTTGTTGCCGCCCAGTCGCACGCGAGGACGCCATGGCGCGGACGTTACCGTTCCCGGCGCTTCGGCGAAACGCAGGCGCTCCGGGGAGTCTGGCCGGTGCAGCAGGAAGCCCTGGCCAACCCCGCAGTCCAGTTCGCGGGCAAGGGCGAGCTGACGGTTGGTTTCGATCCCCACCGCGACGGCCGTCAGGCCGGCTTCGTGCGCGAGCGCGATGATCGCCGCGACCATCGCGCGCGCCTCTCGGTCCCGCACGAAGGTCTGGATCAGCTCCTGGTCGAGCTTCAGCACGTCCAGCGGCAGATTCCGCGGCAGGCTGAGCGAGGACTCGCCTGCGCCGAAGTTGTCCAGCGCGATCGCGACGCCCAGGCGCTTGACGCCCGCCAGTGCCGCGCGGGCCCTCTCCGGGTCGCGCACGACGGCCTCCTCGCTCACCTCCAAGCACAGTGCGCTTCCCGGCAACCGAAAACGCTCGAGCTCCCTACGTACGCGCTCGTACAGCTCGCGCTCGGTCAACTCGCGTGCCGCGACGTTGACGGAGATCGGCATCACGAGCCCCGCGCGACGCCAGGCGGCGGCCTGCGCGCAGGCGTTGTAGAGGACCCAGTCGCCGATATGCACGATCAGCTCGCTTTCCTGCGCCTGCGGGAGGAACGTCGCGGGGAGCAGCTCGTCGATCTTGGCTTCCTCGGCGCCGTCGGGATGCCACCGTACGAGCGCCTCACAGCCCACCGCACGCCCGCCCGCGAGTGGCACGATCGGCTGGTAGGCGAGCAGAAGCTCCTGCCGCGGTAGCGCGTGGAGCAGGCGCTTCTCGATCTCCAGGTGCGCGGTGATCTCGCTGCGAAGGCTCTCGTCGAACAGCTCCAAGCGGCTACCGCCGGCGCCCTTTGCCCGGTACATGGCGACGTCTGCGTCGCGCAACATGCCCTCGGGATCGGCCTCGGGATCGTGCGAGACCGAGACACCGATGCTTGCGGGCATCGAGACCTCGGATGAGCCCACCAGGAACGGCTCGTTCAGGGTTGCTAGAACGCGCTCGGCGAGGGCGAGCGCTTCAGCGTGGCTCTCGATGTCCTCGCCCAAGATCACGAACTCGTCGCCACCGAGGCGCGCGACCGTGTCGCTGTCACGCATCATGTCGGCAAGGCGCTCGGAGACCGAGATCAGCAGGCGGTCGCCGACCTCGTGACCGAAGCTGTCGTTGACCGCCTTGAAGCGATCGAGATCGATGAACAGCAGCGCAACGAGCCCGTGGCTTCGATGCAGGCGCGCCAGCGCCTGGCGCGTGCGATCCATCAGCAGCAGGCGGTTGGGCAGACGCGTTAGCGGGTCGTGCAGCGCTTGACGCTCGAGCCACATGCGATCGGTGACGTCCTTGGCGGCGGCGTACCACGTGTCGCCGTCACAGCGCGCGCTCCACAGCAGCCAGCGCCACGAGCCGTCGCGGTGGCGATAGCGGTTGGTGAAGTTCTCCAGATGCGCCGGATGCTGAGCGCCCGCGAGCATCAGCGCGAGCGTTTGCTCGACGTCATCGGGATGCATGAACTCCTGCATCGGCTGCGCCTGGAGCTCCTCGAGCGTCCAGCCCAGCACCCGCTCCCAGGCCGGATTCAGCAACGTGAACCGGCCATCGAGGGAGATCGTCGCCAGCAGGTCGCTGGTCATCTCGAACAGCCGCGCGATGCGCGTCTCGCCCTCGCCGGCAGGCGCGCTCGGCTTCGGGCCGATCGTCTCCCCGAGGTCCTTGACGGCCTCGGGCTGGGTGCTCGTCGTCGGGGAGCGCATGCCTGCTCACCACGTCGGCCCTGCCAATCGGTTGCTCGGCTACTGCCAAACGGTAGTGGACGGATTGACTAGCGAGCGACTCGTTGCCCAACGCCGGCTGGCTCCCGCGCCCGCCAGCCGATCGCGCCGTCAGGAGTGCGCGGCCCCGAGTGGCGCGCCCGCTTCGGGCCCGCCGATCTCCGCCTGCGTTGGAGTGCCGCTCGCCGCGGCGTCGCCGCGCAAGAAGCGCCAGGTCGCGAGGCACATCAGCACGGTCACGATCACGGCGCTCGACACGCACCACTCGCAGATGTTGTGGATCGAGAAGAGCTCGCGATAGGTCAGGTATGCGCTGAAGCCGAAACCGACCACCGTGAGCGCCACCGTCGCGAACCGGCTCGTCTCCGTCTCCGGCGCGAGCAGAGAGCCCAGGATCGTGACGTAGCCGATCAGGCCGATCAGCGCAACCGGCACGCCCGCGAGTTTCGAGTATTCCGAGGTCTGCACGATCTCACAGCCGCCTCCGTTGCGTCCGCAGAGGGGCTTGATGCCGGCGTAATGGATGTAGGTCAGGTAGCTGGCGACGCCCAGGCCAATCACCGTGAGAACGAGAAGCGTGATCCTCAGACGTCGAGAGCTCATCGCCGGCCTAGGCTTTGAGGGCGCTTTCTATCGCCGAGTCAAACGACGCGGGTTCGGTCAACGAGCTGTATTCGAGCTTCTGCATCCTGCCGCCCGTCTTGCCGATCAGGAAGGACGGCGTGCCAGTGAAGCCGGCGTTGTTGGCTGCTTGCCCGTCGCTGGTGACCGAATTGGCGAGTTCGGCATCCGAGCGCGCGGAGGTCCACGTGGTGAGGTTCAGTCCAGGCACCTGCTGTGCCAGTTTCTGGAGGTAGCTTTCCGTCACGTAGCCGCTGTCCTCTTCGCCCTGCTCGTGGTAGAAGAGCTCGATGTAGTCCCACATCTTCTGCTGCTTGCCCGCCGCGAGGGCCGCGATCTGCTGGGTTTTGAAGGTTTCCGGTTCCTTCGTGGCCGTCTCCAGCGAGAGATATTCGATCTTCAGCGTCCCGCCGCGGACGTACTTCTGGATCAGCGAGGGCAGCGCGCCGAGCGTAAAGTCCCTGCAGATCGGGCACTCCAGGTCGCCGAAGTACTGCAGGGTGACCGGCGCGTTGGGGTTGCCGAGCGTGTTTCCGTTCTGCGGGATACCTCCAACCAGAGAGGTCACTTCCGAAGAGACTTTCGGGAGTTCACTCGCCTTCGGCACGCCTTTTTTCGCGCCGCCCCCCGTCGCGATCACCACGGCGATGATGATCACTACAACGATCGCGACGACGATCCCGAGCTGGGTCAACCGCGTGCGCCGAACCGCGCTGGCGGCCTCGGCCTGCTCGAGTTCCTTGCGCTTGGCCCGCGCCTGCTCGCGACGCTGCTTGCGCGTAAGGTCTTGCTCGTCGTCCTCCACCGTGCTCATATGGGCAACTTTTACAGGTTTCTGCTCAAGCCTGCCTAAGGACGTGCCACGATAGATGCGCTTGCGCGGCGCCGGCGTTGCAGGGTCACTTGCCGTGCGCGACCATGGCCCTCGGCAACGCCGGACGGCGGACCTGACTTCTCTTACGCGCGGCCAGGCGCGAAGATGGTCGCTCGCCCCCGTAGCTCAACTGGATAGAGCGCCGGCCTTCTAAGCCGGGGGTTGCTGGTTCGAGTCCAGCCGGGGGCACTGCCAAGCCCCGCGAACGCCCGGGCGTTCGGCCGTCTCGGTGATGGTCGCGCCCAGCTGGAGGAGCTCGTGCAATCCGAGGGCGCACGGCGCTCGATCCGTAGGGCGTCGTGCGACTCGGAGGATCCCGCGCCGTCACGACGCGGCTGCCCAGACTCTCACGGTGGCGGTCGGATAGGCTCATGATCGTGGCCGCAGATCGCGCGAAGGAACACGTATGAGGGTTTATGCAAGGGGCGTCGCCGCCGCCGCGGCTGTGCTCTCGATGGCGGGATGCGGGAGCACCAAGACACCAGCCGCGGGCGGTCTCACACAGGCGCAGTACATCACGCGAGCCGACGCAGCCTGCCTCGCCCTTGAGGTGAAGATCAAAAACGCGAGCAAGCACGCAACCGGCATAAGGTCCGCGATCCGCGAGATCACAAGGCTCAACGAGCAGGCAGACAAGCAGCTTCAGGCGATCCCGAAGCCCGCGACCGACAACCTCCCATCAGAATGGCTGCATTGGCGGGAAGCCGCGACAGCCGACACGACCAGGACGCTCAAAGCAAAGATCGGCTCGGCTGCCGACAAGGCCGATGACGCGGTCGAAAACAGGGATACCGAAAAGGCTCGCGCTCGCGCCCGGGCCTATGGCCTCACGGCTTGCGCTCTTTTGTGAAACGAGGACACTCCTCCTAGCCCGGGCGTCGGGCTTGCGCCCGCCACCGCGCCACGGCTGAAAAGTCGATGTTCGTCCTCACCGCGTTGGTGTATCCGGGGGTGCTCGCGGTGCTCTGCGTCGGCGCCGGGCTGCTCGTCGACCGCTTCAGCGGCGGTTTCCTGCCCGGGCCGCTGCTGCCAGCCGTCGGCGCGGCCGCGCTGATCGCCGTCTCCCAGCTGACGACCTACGCCTCGCCGCTCGCGCCGGCGACGCCCTACGTGATCGCCGCGGTGGCTGTGGCCGGATTCGCACTCGGGGCAGGACGCGTGCGCGCGTTTGCGCTGGCATTGAGCAATCGCCGATGGCAGCTCAGCCTGCCCGTGCTCGCCTACGTCCTTGCCCTGGCGCCAGTGCTGTTGGCCGGCCGGCCGACGTTCTCAAGCTATATGGCCCTTGCCGACTCCGCCGTCCACATGCTGGGCGCCGACTACCTGATCCATCATGGCCAGAGCTACGCGCACCTGGATCTGCGCAACTCCTACGGGCAGTTCATCAACAACTACTACAACACGAGCTACCCCTCCGGCTCAGACACGCTGTTCGGCGGCAGCGCATTCCTCCTCGGCCTTCCCCTGATCTGGGCCTTCCAGCCGTTCAACGCGTTCATGCTCGCCACGGCCGCCGGCCCGGCATGGCTGCTCGCGCGGCGGACCGGCCTCGATGGCCGGTGGGCCGCGCTGGCGACGCTAAGCACGACCGTGCCGGCGCTCGTCTATGCCTACGAGCTGTTCGGCTCGATCAAGGAGATCACCGCGCTCTCGATGATCCTCACGTTGGGCGTCCTCGTCGTGCTGCACGAGCGCTGGCTGCGCGGTGAGGCGACGGGCGCGATCCCATTCGCCGTCGTTGCGGCCGGCGGCGTCTCGGCGCTCGGGGTGGGCTTTGGCGTCTGGGGGCTCACCGCGGTCGTCGTCCTCGTGGTGGTGGTGATCGTCGAGGTCCGAGCTGGGCGACAGAGCGTATCGCGAGTGCTTCTGCTCGTGGGGGTGGGGGCGGGCGTGGCGCTCGTGTGCGCGTGGCCGACCTGGATCGACCTCTCGGGATCGCTGCACGTCGCCCAGAACATCGCCTCGACGAGCAACCCGGGCAACCTGCGCACGCCGCTGCACTCGATACAGGTGCTCGGCGTGTGGCTCAGGGGCAGCTACAAGCAGCTGCCCGCCGGAGCGAATCTCGATATCACCTACGCGCTCGTCGCGCTCACGCTCGGCGCGTGCCTGCTGGGCGTCGTGCACCTCCTTCGCAGCCGCGCCCTTGCGCTGGCCGGCTGGCTCGCGCTGATGCTTGCGGCATGGATCGCCGTAAGCTTGTATTCGACCACGTGGGTCGACGCCAAGAGCCTGATGCTGACCTCGCCGGTCGTCGTCTTGGTCGCATGGGGGGGACTCGCCGCTCTGCGCGCGCGGACGCGCCCGGGGAGGCTTCGGTGGCTCGCGCCGCTTCTGGCGCTCGCGCTCGCCGGCGGCGTGCTCGCATCTGACGTCGCCCAGTACCACGTCTCGAACCTTGCGCCGACTGCACGCTATGAAGAGCTGGCGTCGCTCGACGCCCGTTTCGCCGGCCGCGGGCCGACGCTGTTCACCGACTTCGACGAATACGCGCTGTATGAGCTGCGCGACCTCGATATCGGGGGCCCGGACTTCGTATTTGCACCGGGCGCACTCGCCGGGCTCGCGCGCGGCTACGGCGATCCCGTCGAACTCGATCGGGCCTCGCCGAGCGCGCTGCGCGCCTACCCGCTGATCGTCTCGCGCCGCGATCCCAGCGCCACCCCGCCGCCGCCCGCCTACCGCCTGCTGTGGCAGGGCACCTACTACCAGGTGTGGGGTCGTCGGCCAGCCGCGAAGGCGGCGATCGCGCATCTCGTGCCGGCGGGCTCGCTCGCGAGCCAGTGCTCGCGCATCGGCCGCCTGGCGCAGATCGCCAGGCGCGACGGCGCACAGATCATCGCCGCCGAGTCTCCGACGCTCGTCCGGATCGCGCCGGCCGGCGCCAGTTATCCCAGGGGCTGGGGCCATCAGCGCGAGGGAGTCGTGATGCGGCGAGCAGGGCGGCTCTCGGCCGCCTTCTCGTTGCCGTTCGGCGGCGCATGGGATGTCTGGCTGCAGGGACAGATCATGCCCACCGTGCGCGTGAGCGTCGACGGGCACTCGCTCGGCTCGATCGGAGGGCAGCTCGGCGGCAACTCGCTCGTCCCGGACACGATGACTCCGCTGCCCGTGTCGCTCTCGGCCGGGCCTCACCGCCTCTCAGTCACGCGAGATGGCCTGAGCCTGGCGCCCGGCGACGGCGGCTCGGCGGTCCTCGACGCGATCTTCCTGGCGCCGGCCGGCCGCCCTGCCCGGCAATTGCGGCGCGTGGCGCCGGGCGGCGGCTGGCGCTCGCTCTGCGGACACGCCTATGCTTGGATCGAGCTCGTCAGCGCGTAGGCCGCGTGCCGGACCTAGGCGTTATGGTGGCCAGGACCGCGCTGCTCGGCGCGACGGCGAGCGTGATGATCCCGCGGCGATTGGCGCGCCGAGAGAGTTGCGCGGGCTTGCTCCACGAGCCGTCGGCCGCGACGGCTCGACTTCCCAGCTCGACACCCGAGCGCGCGGCGGGCGAGGGCGCTGTCAACGCCAGGATGCTCGCCCCTGCAAAGCGCCGGCCCACGTGCAGGCTGATCGCGATCGGCCTTGCCGCCGGCGGATCGTCGTCGACGATCACCGACATCAGCCTGCCATCGCCGGTGAGGAAGCTGGTCACGTCGACGTTCCGCCCGCGCGGCGCTCTGAGGATGGTGCGCACCGGACGGGCGCCGACCAGCGCCCTGGCGAGCAGCAGCGCATACCACTCCGGCTGCGCGTGCAGCGCACCCTTTGCCAGGCCTTCCGGCGTCGCCGCGCAGAGCGCTGAGTAGCCGGCGCAGTTCGCCGGGGCGGCTTGGAAGTTGATCCCCGCCATACCCGCCGCCATCGTCCGCGCGACGTAATCGACCGCCCACAGCGCCGAGGCGAATGTGTCGCTGATGCCGGTCCGGCCACCGCAGGAGACGGTGTTCGTCTCATCGAGGCGAAAGCCGATCCCCCGGGCACGCGAAACGGACGTATAGCGGCGGACCGATGTGTCCTCTAGCCGGCGAATCTGCGGGCTGAGCAGTCGGGCGATCGTTGGCGCGGGCATGGCGTGGCAGCCGAGCGGGTAGTGGTGTCCCGTCAACAGCGCGGGCCTCTGGTAGATGGCCTCGCCCCGTCCCCACGTTCGGAACACCGCCGAGCCGGACACGTCGGGACCGACCAGCGGAATACCGGGAGCGGCCTTCGCGATCGCCCTGCGGTAGGCGGACACCTGGGCGTTGTACTGAGAGAACGTCCACGGCGGTCTTCTGAACCCGTGCTTCATGTACGCATCCGGCTCGTTGCCGAGCTCGATTCCCGCGAGGTTGCGCCCCAGCGCCCGCTTGGCAGCGGCGGCCTCGCGGGCGGCGGCTGCGGAGTCGAAGTGCGCGAGTCCCACGGTGAGCAGGACCGGCCAGCCGGTGAGTGCCGCGAGCCTTCCGAGCCTGCGGAGGTCGCCGGCTTCGATCACGGCGGACGCCCACGGGGGCCGGGGCGTCAGCGGGTCGCTCCACGCGACGCGCGTGTCGGCCGACACCCCGCCGAAGCGAAGCACGCCCGGCCCCAGCGAGCGCAACAGCGTGACAAGGTCCCCGCCGGAGGCATAGGCGGCGATCTGGCGCAGGCTGGACAGCTCGAAGGAGAGCCCGAGAAACCGGGGCGGCACGGGTGGCCCGGGACGATTCAGGTCGAACGTGACCGAAACCGGGACCGAATCGCGTTCTGGCACGGTGGCCGACGCGCGCTGCGCGCCCGGGGCCGACGCCCGCGGCGAGCCCACGGCGCTCGGAGCCGGCGTGGGGGCTGCGCGATCGTCGTCGCCAAACGAAGACAGCGCCAGGATGAGCCCGGCAATCAGGCCCAACGCCGTGGCCGCGCCGATCAGGTGCGCGGACGGGCGCCGTCGCCGCGCGGGCTTGGATCCCATCTGCTCCATCGGGCCTTCACCGTACCCTCCTTTGACCGTGGACCGCGCCAACGAATCGCCTGTATCCGATCAGATCCTGCTGGGCGACAATCTCGAGCTGCTACCCGGATTCGCGGATCAGGCCTTTCAGCTCATCTACATCGACCCGCCATTCAACACCGGCAGGGTGCGGGCGCGCAAGACGATTGCGGCCGTGCGCGACGAGGCCGGCGAGCGGACCGGCTTTCAGGGAATGCGATACCGGACGAAGCTGCTCTCAGAGTCCTCCTACGGCGACTCCTTCGAGGACTATCTCGCGTTCCTGCAACCGCGTCTCCAGGAGGCTCGCCGGCTGCTCGCGCAGAGCGGGACCTTCTACTTCCACATCGACTGCCGCGAGTCTCACCATTGCAAGCTGCTGCTCGATGAGATCTTCGGGCGCGAGTGCTTTCTAAACGAGATCGTCTGGGCGTACGATTACGGCGCGCGCTCCAAGCGTCGCTGGCCATCCAAGCACGACACGATCCTCGTCTACGTCAAGGACCCGGCGAGCTACTTCTTCGATTCCGCCGAGGTCGATCGTGAGCCGTACATGGCTCCTGGGCTCGTGACCGCGGAGAAGGCCGCCCGGGGCAAGCTGCCAACCGATGTCTGGTGGCACACGATCGTTCCGACCAGCGGGCGCGAGAAGACCGGCTATCCGACACAGAAGCCCGAGGGCATCATCCGCCGCATGGTCCAGGCCTCGACGCGCCCGGGCGACTGGTGTCTTGACTTCTTCGCCGGCAGCGGCACCCTCGGCGCCGCTGCCGCCCAGCTTCATCGCCGTTACGTGCTGATCGACTCCAACCCGCAGGCCGTCGCGATCATGCGCGCGCGTCTCGACGGCCAGGCCGTCGCAGGCCGCGGCGATCTGCGCGCGCGATCTCGGGCATAGAACCCGTCAAGCTGCTGCTCCTTCACCGAGGCGTGTGCGGAGACCCGAGCGCGCCTCGCGCCGTGACGTGGCAGCCTTTGGCGCGTGTACCACCTGCAGCTGCGCCAGTTTCCCCACAACGTCTGTCGTTTCAACCTCACCGATGCGCAGCTGCTCGAGGTCCTCGAGCCATGGGCGCATGATGGCTGGGTGGAGCTCGGCGAACGCAAGTGGAACCCGCACCAGGCCAAACTCACGATCCTCGAAGGCCCACAGATACCCGTACAGCAGCTCTCGATGGGTCGCGGTTGGCGTAACGCCCAGCGCGCCGGCCGCGACGTGACCGAGCACCTGCTCGCGGCGGCCAGGCAGGCGCCCGCCAGAGAGCCGAGCGCGCCCGTCCAGGAGCCGACCGCTAACTCAATGGCGCCCGCGCACGGCACCTCGTCGGAGACCGCGCTGCTGGCCGACTCGCTCGCGCTCGAGCTCCTGTCCTTGCTCGAACGCGCATCCGTGCCCCTCTCACAGGCGTGGCGCCTGGCCCAGGCGCGCCTGCCCGACCGGACCGCCAGCGAGAGCCTCGCCCTGGCCGAACAGGCGGTCACGTCACTGCTCGGGCGACGTTTGATCGTCCTGGCGTTCGCCGCGCACCAATCCAGCGCGCGCAACGCCGAGCAGGGCGGGGGAGAGCCGCTGAAGCCGGAGACTACCGAGCCGGCGCTGGGCGCGCTTGAGAGCTGGGCCCCGGATGGTCAACCGGGCGCGGTCCACCTACGTAGGACGTAAAGCTGGGGCGCTAAACTCGCTTTGCTCTCCCGTGGTGGGCGTAGCTCAGTTGGTAGAGCTCCTGGTTGTGGTCCAGGCGGTCGGGGGTTCGAGTCCCCTCGCTCACCCCTCAAGAAAGCCCTGCTAACGCGGGGTTTTTCGTAAGCGTTCAGTCCGTCGGCCCTCACGTGAGCAGGGGCACCGGATCGCCGCGTGCATGCGCGGTGAGCAAGTCGACCAGGTAGGCGAACAGCGAGCGCC
>Ga0182024_10014007_pt1 | contig 15547 bp, 9 predicted proteins | sample P32metaG_FD_120480 | JGI IMG/M metagenome (GOLD analysis project Ga0182024, IMG submission 120480) | Permafrost microbial communities from Stordalen Mire, Sweden - P3-2 metaG (Illumina Assembly) | ecosystem: Environmental > Terrestrial > Soil > Wetlands > Permafrost | place: Sweden: Stordalen... | reverse complement strand
GTAGATGTCGTGGGCGTGGAGCTGGTCGGCGATGTCGGAGTAGCGCGCGGCGGCGACGGCGTAGGCGGGGGACTTGGGGTCGGCCTCGGAGAGCGTGTGCGTGAGGGCGAGCGACTCAGCTTCGAGGATGTGGAGGTGGTCGAAGATGGAGAGGCACTCGTTGAAGACGGTGCGGCCGGAGAGGGCGAGGCCGTCCTGCGGGAGATAGCCGAGGGTCATGCCCTTGTTGCGGGAGAGGGTGCCGTAGTCGAGGGATTCGAGGCCGGCGAGAACTTTGAGCAGAGTAGATTTGCCGGTGCCGTTGCCGCCGACCAGGCCGGTGCGCTCGTCCGGCGTGATGAGCCAGTTGACGTCTTCGAAGAGGAGTTTTTGGCCGAAGCGCTTGCCGGCGGCGGAGAGTTGCAACATTGCTTCTATTTTCGCATCGGGTTTCGAATCGGGGGCGGGATAGAGTGACCTCTGCGGAAAAATCTGCACCGAAAGAAAAAGGTGCGGCCTGAACGAATCGCGAGAGAAGGCCCGACAGACAAGACAGGGGGCTGTGGTGGCGCCACAGCCGTGAGGACGGAGAGACAGCGGCGGGGCGGTGCTGCTAACTTGGAGCTTGATGCCTGCGCAGCCACAGATATTTCCGGATACTGAATCTCCGCCAGAACACGGCGAAACGGAGGCAGGAGGGCATGTGGCGGAGCGGGTGGCGCCGATCTGGCTGCAGCGTTTGAGCCTGTTTGTGCTGGTGCTGTTCTGCGTGTACCTGGGCGTGATGGTGACGGTGCTGCCGTGGTGGGAGCGGGTGTGGGACCATAACCTGTGGATCGAGGCGCGACCGCGACTGGCGGCGGTGCTGCATCAGGGCGCGGTGAGGGGACTGATTTCGGGGCTGGGGCTGCTGGATATCTGGATTGGCGTGAGCGAGGCGATTCACTACCGGGACTATCGGGGATAATTTTCTTGGATATTTTTCTTGGATAAGACTGTGCCGCAGAACGAAGAGAAGACCGAGTTGCCGCCCGCTCCCGATCCTTTGGAGAGCGCGCCGCTGGCGTATGAGAACCACGACTTTCTGAACTCGCCGGATGGGCGGTCGCTGCGCATTCTGGCGGAGTATGCCGAGCCGATGGCGCGGTTCCGGCGGGAGCGCATCCAGGACACGGTGGTGTTCTTCGGGTCGGCGCGGTTCCGCGCGCTGGATGTGGCGAACAAAGAGCTGGAGCTGCTGGCCAATACGGGTTCGACTGAGCCCGCTCCGCAGGAAGAGCAGCCGGCGCGGCCAGACGAAGTCGCCAGCGGTGAAGCGAGCGAGCTGAAGCTGCGGCTGGCAAAGGCAGCAGTCGAGATGGCGGCGTATTACGAGGACGCGCGCAAGCTGGCCGGGATGCTGACGAAGTGGTCGCAGAACCTGCCGGGGCGGCGGCACCGGTTCGTTGTGACCAGCGGCGGCGGCCCGGGGATTATGGAAGCCGCGAATCGCGGGGCGTATGAGGCGGGCGGGAAGACGATCGGACTGAACATCAAGCTGCCTTTCGAGCAGATGCCGAACCCGTACATCACGCCGGATTTGAACTTCGAGTTCCACTACTTCTTTATGAGGAAGTATTGGTTTGCCTATCTGGCGAAGGCGCTGGTGGTGTTTCCGGGCGGGTTTGGGACGCTGGACGAGATGTTCGAGATCCTGACGCTGGCGCAGACCGAGAAGCTGGCAAAGCAGATCACGATCGTGATCTATGGGTCGAGTTACTGGAAGAACGTGATCGATCTGAAGCTGCTGGCGGAGAAGGGCGCGATCGCGATGAAGGACTGCGAGTTGTTCCAGTTCGCGGACACGCCGGAGGAGGCGTTTGCGATTCTGAAGGATGGGCTGACGAAGAACCATCTGGATTTGCAGGCGCATCGCGCGCCGGAGGAGTCGGCGATTCCGAGCGAGCCGGCGCCGAGCGCGGAAGAGATTCTGGGACCGGATATTGCGAAGACACGGCCGTAGCTCGCTTGTTGATTGACTGCGTGCGTCGCTGCTGAAAACTTCAAAGAGCGCTTTGGGTCCGGCGGTGGGAGGCGTCTGCACAGAGAATGAACGTTATCGGATGGGTATTGTCATGTTTGATGCTGCACCTATTTTGAAGCGGCGTTCTCTTTGCAGTCACGGGGGCTTCATCTGGCGAGGCGAGACTTGATGCAGGAGTAGAGCACAGAAGCTGCGCCAAGGGGGAAGCCATGAGCCAGTCGAGCGTGTCGTACCTGTGGAGAGAGCCGGATGCGGCGAAGGGGTTTCGCGCCGGGGTGTCGTTGCACAGTCACACGAACCAGTCGAAGGAGACGCTGGATTTTATTGCAGAGATGTCGACGGGGTGCTGGGGTGTGCTGCAGCGGGCGATGCGGTGGTGCGAGTTGCGCTGCGTGGCGAAGAGCGGCATCCGACCCGACTATGCGAAGAGCTACTGGACACCGCCACTGACGCCAAAGCTGGCCTTCGACCTGGAGCAGCAGCAGATTGAAGAGCGGCTGCGACTGCCGGCGATGGTGTCTCTGACCGACCACGATGACATCCACGCGCCGATGCTGCTGCGGAACATTCCGGCGGCGCGGGGAATACCCGTGAGCGTGGAGTGGACGGTGCCGTTTGCCGAGACGGCGTTCCATCTGGGCGTGCATAACCTGCCGACTGCGCGCGGGATGGAGTGGATGGAGAGGATGGCAGCGTTTACCGCTAAACCAACTCCGATAGCCCTGCGGGCGATACTTGCGGAGCTGGACGAGATCCCGGGGGTGCTGGTGGTCTTCAACCATCCGATGTGGGACCTCTACCGCGTGGGGCGCCCGCGGCACGAGGTACTGGTGAATGACTTTATGGCGGTGCATGGGCAGCACATCCACGCGCTGGAGCTGAATGGGCTGCGGCATTGGAAAGAGAATGCCGAGGTGACCGAGCTGGCGCGCGGGTGGGGGCAGTTGACGATCAGCGGCGGAGACCGGCATGGCGTGGAGCCGAACGCGAATGTGAACCTGACGCATGCGACCAGCTTCACTGAGTTTGTGCATGAGGTGCGGCGGGAGCGGGTGAGCCATGTGCTGTACATGCCGCAGTATGCGGAGCCGTGGAAGCACCGCATCCTGCAATCAACGCTGGATGCGATCCGGGAATATCCGCACTTTCCCGAGGGATCGCGGCGGTGGGATGACCGGGTCTACCATCCGGACAGCGATGGCGAGATGCAGCCGCTGGCGAAGCTGTGGATTGCCGGGCGGGCACCGGTTTATCTGCGGGGTCTGCTGGGTGCGGTGCGCGCGCTGGGGGCGGCGCCGGTCTCCGGCGGGCTGCGGATGGCGTGGAACGATACCGGCGAGATGCGGGCGGCGATCTCCGAAGGCGGCATTTAGAAGGCTGAAGGAAGCGGGGTTAAGCCAGAGCGATGCGATCGCCGCGGGTGGCGCGTGTCTATGCGGCGAATGAGATGGCGCTAGCGCTGCAGTTCGCCTAGGTAGACGCCGAAGGGTGGGAGGGTGACGGCGTTCAAGTCCTGGGGGGCCATGGCTTCGTCGGCGTGGAGCAGGGTGCGGAGGAAGGTGCCGCGGAGGCCGAGGCGCAGCATGTCCTGGGTGAGCGAGAGTGTGACCGGCTGCGCGGAGAGATTGCAGACGATGACGATGGGCTGGTTCCGCCGTGATACAGTTTTTGACCGGCGGACCCAGACGAGGACGTTCTGGCTATCGTGATCGAGCATGGTCTGCGTGCCAGTGAGGAGCGAGGCGTGTTCGCGGCGCAGCTCGATGAGCTGGCGATACCAGTTGAGCAGTGAGTGCGGATCGGCCTGCTCGCTCTCGACGTTGACGTCCGCGTTGGCACGGGTCACTCGTACGGGCAACCAGGGCGTCGCGCTGGTGGTGAAGCCGGCGTTGGCGGTGCGCGACCACTGCATCGGCGTGCGTTCGCCGTCGCGGCCCTTGTCCAGCGGCCAGCCGACGATGCCGATGGGGTCCTTCACGTCCTCTTTGCGCGTGGGCGGGGTGGTGACCATGCCTAGTTCCTGTCCGTAATAGAGGATGCCGGCAGACTGCGAGGCGAGCTGGATGGTTGCGATGATACGCGCGATGGCGGCGTTGTGGACGCCGTCGCCGTAGCGGTCCCAGCTGCGCGGGCGGTCGTGGTTGTCGAAGACGAAGAGCGGGGTGTTACCGGCGAGCAGGGTCTGCGCGTCGGTGAGCTTGGCGCGGAAGACGGCGGCATCGAGCTTGTCGATGAAGCCGAGCTGCGTGTCCATGGGGAGCTGGAGCTCGTCGTGGCGGGCGCCGTACCACTTCACCAGATCCTGCGGCTTTTCGGTGTAGATTTCGCCGATGAGCACGCGCTGGCCGGGAGCGCTGTCGACGACCTTGCGGAGACCGCGCATGACGTCGTGCACTTCGGGGAGATTGTTCTGCAGCGACTGATCGGTGTTGGGATCGCCGAAGTTGTTATTGCCGGGGAGCACGGGAGCGTCTTTGAGGTCCTGCGATTCGAAGAGCGTGGTGATGGCGTCGAGACGGAAGCCGGCAACGCCGCGGTTGAGCCAGAAGCGGACGGCATCGAACATGGCGGCCTTGACGGCGGGATTGCGCCAGTTGAGATCGGGCTGCTGCGGATAGAAGTAGTGATAGTAGAACTGGTCGGTGCGGTGATCGAACTGCCAGGCGGAGTGACCGAAGGTGCTCTGCCAGTTATTCGGCGGAGTGGGTTTTCCGTCGGGGCCGGTGATGCCGTCGCGCCAGATGTACCAGTCGCGCTTCGGGTTTGTCCGGCTGGCGGCAGACTCCTTGAACCATGGGTGCTGATCGGAGGTGTGATTGAGCACCATGTCCATGAGGATACGGATGTGGCGGCGGCTGGCCTCCTGTACGAGATGGTCGAAGTCATCCATGGTGCCGTATTGAGGGTCGATGGCGGTGTAGTCAGAGACGTCGTAGCCGAAGTCGACCTGAGGCGAGGGATAGATGGGCGTGAGCCAGATGGCGTCGATGCCGAGGGACTGAAGGTAGTCGAGGTGCTGGGTGATTCCGGCTAAGTCGCCGATGCCGTCGCCGTTGGTGTCCTGAAAGCTGCGGGGATAGATCTCATAAAAGACGGCGTGCTTCCACCATGGTTCCGTGGTAAGGCCAGATCCGGCCCAGTTAGGGCGGGCGAGGGTCTGCGCCACAGATGTGCCGAGGAAGCACAGCGCAAGCAGCACCGTGAACAGCACGCAGAGCAGGGTTTGTGAGGGGGTGGAGGTGACGGTATGGGTGTGACTAGACTTCATTCAGGCTGAATTAAAGTCTAACGCGAGGGACGGCGTCTTATGGGTACTTAGGCCGGCTGGGTGGCATACATAGCTTTGTGCCTCTCTTGCTACCCCCGCGAAATTCAGGCCGAGCCTGAGCGCAAATTGTGGGTGATCGCTCCAGCATTCAGATTGTGCCAAAGTCAATGAACGCGCGTTGTGGATCGGTGTGCAGCAAGGTGACGTTCACCTTATCGCCTACATCCAGTCCCTTTGCGCCGCGGACCACCATGCCCTCCACGGGAGGATCGAAGACGCGGACGAAGGTGCCTTTGTCGCCGGCGCCGGTGATGACGCCACGGAAGATGTTGCCGATGCTGCCGGCCAGCGCCACCGCAGCAATCCGCTTCTGCATGGTGCGCTCCACCTTGCGCGCCGCGGATTCCATCTGTGTGCAGTGCTGCGCGATCGCGGCGAGCTCATCGTCGGTGTACGGTGGGGGCTGGTTGTGCAGCATCGCCTTGACGACGCGCTGGGTGACCAGGTCGGCGAAACGGCGATTGGGTGCGGTGGAGTGGGTGTAATCGTGCGCGGCGAGGCCGAAGTGTCCCTGCGGATCGTCATCGTCACCCCTGGACAGCACATACTCACCGGGACCCATCAGCTTGATGATGGCCAGCGACAGATCGGGATAGCGAACGGGGTCGGCGGCGCGCTGCTTCTGCAGGAAGACATTGAGCGCGCCGGAGTCGGGCTGCGGCGGCAATTCGGTTCCGTGCTCGGCGACCAGGTCTACGATGCGCGCCCAGCGCTCGGGGGATTTGACGACTCGGCGGATGCAGGAGCGCTTCGCCTGCTTGAGCGTGCGGGCCATGACCTCGTTGGCGGCGATCATGAAGTCTTCAATGAGGTCGGTGGCGCGGTTGTGGTGAGCGGTGTGGATGGCCTGCACGACACCATCGACGACGATGGGGTCGGCCTCGATGCGGTTGAACTCAAGCGCGCCCATGTTGATGCGCTGCTGGTGGATGAGGCGCGCGGCCTCGTCCTGCAGTTGTAGCTGGGCCTGGAGGACAGCGGAGGCGGCTACCTTGGGGTCGGGCTGGGCGGTCTTTTCGAGCCAGGGGCCGACCTTGCTGTAGGCGAGCTGGGCGTGGTTGCGGACTGTGGCCTGCACGATGGCGGTCTGCTGGAGGTCGCCGTCGGCGTCGACCGTGAACTGTACGACGACAGCGGAGCGGTCCTGATTCTCATTGAGCGAGGTCAGGTCGGTCGAAAGCGCGAACGGCAACATGGGAAAGTTGTGGACGGCGGTGTACACCGTCTGCGTCTGGTAGGCGGCGAAATGGTCGAGCGGGGTGTTCTTGGCAATGGAGGCGGAGACATCGGCGATGGCGACCTGTACGGCGATGCCGCCGGGGACGCGTTCGGCGACTTCGATCTGATCGAGATCGCGCGAGGTGTCGTTGTCGATGGAGGACCATACCAGGTCGCGGAGATCTTTGGCGCCGGCATTGACGGTGGGCCCGGCGGCCACGATCTGGCCCAGTTGTGTATTGGTGGGGACGGTGGGGTCGGGGCGGAAGTTCTCGTGGAGCATCTCCGTATGGGCTGAGGCTGTCAGATCGAACGGCTTGGCAGACATAAAGGAGAGGCTATCATGCGGCGATCCAACGTATCCCGGCATCGCTGCCAAAAGCAGTAAGCCGGTTTCCTCGCGGCAGTTTTACATTTACGGTTGCTCCGCTGGCCGAGGCATTATTTTTGAACGATCATCGCACATGTTTCAGTTAATTGTGATCTCCGAAAGGAGATTCTATACCTATGGCAAATAACCTATGGCGGGACAGACAAAATCGGTTGCGGTCTGTTTGATCCGCGGGATACGCACACGAAAGCCACAAAGGAAATCCATGGTTCCAGAGAGAAATTTTAACAGTACAAATGAAATTCCGGGTTGGCAATTCGATTCTGTTCTGGTGAAACAGATGCTTTCGGATTCGTGCAGATGCAGTATGCTGTTTTCCGGCCCAACAGAGAGACTTCTTTGGGAAGCTCCCTAAAACATGAAATCTTGTGAGTCGCGAGATCAGGTAAGGCAAAGCGAATGAACAGACTGAATGGAAGCAGGCGAAGGTCCAGCGCTTCTTTGAACGGCCCATTGAGGCCTGCGGGCATGCGCCATATCAATGCGCGCGAGCTATTCTGGCTGCTTCGCGCCAACAGCCCCTGTTCCCGGGCGGACCTCGTCCGACTCTCTGGTTTGAGCGCGCCCACGGTCTCTGCCACCGTAGAGCACCTGGAAAAGCGCGGTCTGGTCACCACGCTGGGGCTTGGAGCATCTGCTGGGGGACGGCCTCCGGGGCTGCTGTCTTTGAATCCTGAATGTGCCTACGTCGCCGGGCTCGAAATCACGAGCTCTGATATCAGGGTGGCTCTGGCGGACCTGGAGGGGAATCGAGTGGGTCAGTGGACCTCGCGACTGCCCGCAAGAGAAACCCCTGATAAGGTTGTCGAGGCGCTGGCCCATGGAGTCGACAAAGTCCTGATGCGTCACTCCATCCCAAGGAACAAGCTTTATTCCGTATGTGCAGCCGCTCCCGGCATTACCGACCTCAAGGCTGGAAACGTTGTGTCTGCCCCGCACCTGCAGGCATGGGAGAACGTTCCGCTCAAGCGACTTCTCGAGGAGGCCCTGGGGGTCTCAGCGGTGATCGAGAACGATGTCAACCTGAGCGCCCTGGGAGAGCGAATGGAGGGCGCCGCCAGAGGCCAGGACGATTTTGTGTTCCTGTGGGTGGGCAATGGCGTTGGCGCGGGTATTTTTGTCGACGGCAAATTACATCGGGGTGCGATCGGAAGCGCAGGCGAAATTGGATATATGCGGGTACCCGGCGCTCCCAGAGGAAAGCTTTCCATCCATACCACCGGCAGCCTGGAAGATGCGGTTGGCCAAAAGGGCATTGAGGCGGCATGGCGCCGGATGCATCCGCCTGACGGCGATGCCAAAGAGAAGCCGATTACGGCTGCAGAGATTCTTGCCCGGGCAGCAGCCGGCGACCCGGGAGCCGTCCAGATACGGGACCATACGGCGGCGGTTCTCTCCGACGTGATTGTGAATATCTCGGTGCTTCTGGACCCTTCCATGATCGTGCTGGGCGGGGAGATTGGACGCTCCGATGAGCTCTTTGGGGCAGTTTTGAAGCGGGTCCAGCAGAACGATTTTGCGCGCTTCGTGCTGGTCGCGAGCCATCTTGGGAAGGATGCAGCCCTGACCGGGGCGGTGAAACTGGCGCTGGAGACGGCTGAATCGGGCTTGCTGAACTTCAGCATCGAATAAAATCCGGTCAATTCGAAAAAGGTCTTGACTTGCATTCAGACGAGGTATTAAATTGTCAGCTACTTCATTAGGTAGATTTACAAAGGTCGGACGCTCTCCGGGCTTTGAGTTTTCTCAAAGTGTGAGCGCGGGCTGGATTCCGAGCCTGTTCGCGCCGAATTATCGCAGTTGTGTCTGCGTTTGAGGTGATGTCCTTATGTCGTCCCCTGGTTCGGTTGGGGATGAAACCAGTAATTATTTCGGATGGGCCGAAGAGGAACAAAATTCAGGGAGGAAGTTTATGCGCCACTACCTACGGTTACCGTTTTCTGTAGCAATCTTGATGCTGCTCTTCGCGGTTTCGGCCTATGCAGCCATTACGGGCGTCATATCGGGCACGGTTACGGATGCGACTGGCGCGGTGGTCCAGAAGGCCACCGTGGTCGCCCTGAATCAAGATACCGGAGTTCGGCACACCGTAGTCACAGACAGCAGGGGCTTCTACAGCTTTACGGCCCTTGATGTCGGGACTTACACCGTCAGCATGTCTCGGACGGGATTTGAGGCTTATCAGGAGACTGATATCAAGGTTGACGCAAACTCTGATGTGCGTGCGGACGTTAAGCTGCAGGTTGGGAGTGTCACGCAAACCACAGAGATCCACAGCAATGCGGTGCAGGTTGAAACCCAGAGCACCCAACTCGGCGAGGTCATTGAAAGCAGCAAGATGCTGGCGGTGCCGCTCAACGGGCGCGCCTTTACCGACCTGCTGGCGCTGCAGCCGGGCGTATCGCCGCAGTCCGGGATTGAGTCGTCGGACACTCCGGCACCCTCCGGTGGTTTGAATAGCGGCAGCGTGTCGGTCAACGGCGGACGCGGCGCGTCGAACGGCTATATGATCAACGGCGGTAATACGAACGACGGCGTGAACAACACCGCCGCGATCATCCCGAACCTGGACTCCATCCAGGAGTTCCGCATCATTACCAGCAACTTCGACGCGGAATACGGCAACTACAGTGGCGGGCAGGTGAACGTCGTGACCAAAAACGGGACCAACCAGTGGCACGGCTCCGGCTTTGAGTTCCTGCGCAATACGATCTTCAATGCCAGGGGCTATAGCTACAGCACCACTCCCCTCCCGCGGGGCGCATACGACCAGAATATCTATGGCGGCACCATCGGCGGACCGATCAAGAAAGACAAGATATTCTTCTTCGCCGATTACCAGGGCACCGGCACGACGACTGCGGCGACGACGACGACGACGGTCCCATCGGCTGCCGATTTGACGGGAAATTTATTCGACTGGGATCCTCAGTTCAATAGTTCTCAAGCGACGGTCCAGGGTACGGGGTGGGCCAGTGTGCTCAGCAACAGGCTGGGATACACCGTGACGGCAGGAGAGCCTTATACCTGGATTCCGTCAGCCAACCCTGCTCAGCCGATCCAATGCACCACCAACAATGCCGCTAGTCCGACGGGATGCGTCTTTCCGGGCGATGTAATCCCAAAGGCCACCTGGGATCCTGCGGTAGCTGCGCTGTTAAAGTATGTTCCGGCGCCCAATGCCACATCCAACAGCACTGAATTTACAGGGGGTGAGGCGCCCAACTACCAAAATAACTCCCTTAACAACACCATAAATGATAATAAGGAATCGGCGCGTTTCGATTTCAATACGCGCTACGGCACTCTCTTCGCCTACTACTTCCTGGACAACACCAATTCGGTCAATCCGTTTGGAGCTGGCTCGGATCCAGGGTGGGGCACGGCGTCGCAGCTGCGCGCGCAGGCGAGCAACGTCGGCTTGACGACGACCTTCAAGAACAATGCGGTCAACAACTTCCGCTTTACCTACGTGCGCAGCGCCGATCATCCAGGTAATCCCACCTTTACGACGCCGGGACCATCGCTTGCGTCGCTTGGGTTTGTTACGCCATGGGGGCCGACGGGCGGCATCGGCAATATCGTTTCAGCGCAGGCGGGCGTGCCCACGATGTCGATCGGCGAGGCCGGCAGCTTCGGTACCCCGACTGAGACCCAGGGCCGCTTTGTCAATAACTTCCAGTGGCTCGACAATTATATGAAGGTCGTCGGGACCCACACGTACCAGGCCGGCATGGACTATCACTACGACCAGATCATTGCGCGCAATGACTATGACGTTAACGGCGCGTTTGGCTTCAGTGACTCCAACGAGACCGGACTCGGCTTCGCGGACTTCCTGCTGGGCGCCGAGAATGGTGGTTTCACCCAGGCGAGCCCTCAGATCCTCGATTCGCGCGCCAATTATCTCTCGGCCTACCTGGAGGATTCCTGGAGAGCGCGCAAGAACCTGACGCTGAACTATGGCATCCGGTACGAGATCACGACGCCATGGTACGACACGCAGAATAAGATCGAGACCATCATTCCGGGCGAGCAGTCGAAGGTATTTCCCGGAGCGCCGCTGGGATGGGTCTTCCCCGGCGATGCGGGCGTACCGAGGACGTTGGGGCCGATCAAGTACAACAAGTTTGCGCCGCGCTTTGGCTTTAACTTTGCTCCGACCACCGCCGCCGAAGGCTTCATGTCAAAGATACTGGGGGGGCCAGGCATGTTCAGCATTCGCGGCGGCTTTGGCCTCTTCTATAACAACTTCCAGGATGAGTCGGGATTTGTGGAGATCGGCGACGCGCCGTATGGCCTCTACTACCAGGCGTCGACTCAGACCATGCTGTCGACTCCGTATGTCGATCGCGGAACCCAGCACGTGGAATTGCAGAAGTTCCCCTTTGCCTTCCCGCCAACCAACGTATCGCCGTCGAATCCGGACAGCAATATTCCCTGGGCGAGCTATGAGCCTTTGAGCTCCGACGATGCGGTCTCGCCGTTAAATACCGTTCCCTATGTCGAGAGCTACAACCTTGGCATTCAGAGGGGACTCGGCAAGAACACGGTTCTCACGGTGAATTATGTGGGCAACCAGGGCCGCCATCTGCCCAATTCTGAAGAAGCGAACCCCGGCAACGCCGCGCTTTGCCTCTCGTTGAGCACGAAAGCGGAGGTGGCGCCAGGTACGACTACATGCGCTCCCAAGGGGGAGGGGAACATCTTTACCGCAGTGAATGGCACTACCGTTCTGGGTACGCGCATCCTGCCTTCCCAGAACGGCAACATCGCCTTCGGCAGCAACCCCTACCTGCTGACGCATGCAACGTCCAACTACAACTCGCTGCAGGCGAACCTGAAGCACACCAGCCAGTCGTGGAACCTTCAGCTCAGCTACACCTATGGGCGGTCGATGGACAACGCCTCGTCCCTGACCTCTTCGACCAACGTCTACATTCCGCAATACAGCTATGCCCTCTCAAGCTTCGATGTGGCGCAGTACCTGGTCGCCAGCTACGAGTGGCATCTGCCCTTCGATCGCTGGGTCGGAAACAGGGTGGTAAAGCAGATCATCGGCGGCTGGTCCATTACCGGCATTTCGAAGTATTCAACCGGAACTCCGATCAGCCTCTCGGACAGTGAGGATTATTCCCTCACTGGTCTAGGGGATCACCCGTATTACAATCCTGCAGCTGGAAACCTCATCCTGAATAAAAATCCCAGAGTTCGCAATCCGGCGAAGCTCACTCAGGCTTTACCCTATTTCAATTCAGCCCTCTTTACCGCCGAAGCTAAAGAATTCACTCCAAAGACCGCCGGGTACGGACTTTTTGGGAATTCGTTCAAAAACTTCTTCCACGGACCTGGTTCAGAGAATACGGATGCGGCCATTCTGCGGGACTTCCATATCCACGCGGAGCACGTCGTCCAGCTCAGGCTGGAGGCCTTCGACGTCTTGAATCATACGAACTTCGGCAATCCGAGTGGCAGTGTCACCAGCACCAGCATGGGCATTGTTACATCAGCGTCGGACGTCCGCCTGCTGCAGGTGGCGGCGAAGTATCACTTCTAAGCGGCTTTGAGAACCGCAGCTGCGGTGCGCTCCTCAGCGCGGTGAGCCGCGGCGTGTTCCCCGACAGAGATGTCCATGGGTACATGCCGCGGCAGGTAGAAGGCGTTCTCAGACGAATTGCTTCTATTCGTCTTAATGATCAGCAGCTCCGATCCTCATGGGGGTAGCCAATGTATTCCTCTTCCGCCCAGGCCACAAAGCATTTTGGGGGACGGTTTTCGTTTCTTGCGCTGGGAATTTTCCTTGCAGGCCTGCCAATGCTATGCCAGGTCACTTCCAAGACTGCCTCCAAGACGCCCCCCAGGACCGCTTCCATGTCCAGCTGCACGGTGCAGGCTACGAATTACCTGGGATGGAAGGCCGAACAGATAGCCAACCGGTGGGTGAAGCTGGAGATTGTTCCGCAGATCGGCGGACGGCTGATGCAGGTGACCTTCGGCGGGCATGACTACCTCTATATCAACGCGGCCGCGAAGGGAAAGGTGATTCCGCTGAACACTACGGAGCGCGGCGATCATAACTATGGTGGCGACAAGATATGGCCTATGCCGGAGGGCAATAACGACGAGCAGCATTGGGCGCAAGGTGGGATGCAGCCTCTCGATATGGGACCGTACAAGCTGGAGGTGATATCGCACGGAGCCAAGTGTGGGGTGCGGATGACTGGGTTGCCCAATCCTTTGACGACCGGGCAGCGATATATCCGGGAGATCAGCATCGGCGGGGATTCGCCGGTGATCTCTTTCCGCAACACGATGGAGAACACGAGCGGGTTCCCGCAGACGTGGTCGGAGCAGACGATCACCGAGTATCCGACGACGACGGATCCCGAGGGCATGACTCCCAACCAGCATCTCTGGAGCGTGACGGAGATGAACCCCAAGAGCGCATATCCCAACGGCTACCAGATTGCGACCGGCCCGCGGCAGAATGATGCCTACTCGGTGAGCGACGGTAACCTGCGGGTGCATTGGAACAACATCTCGCAAGAGGTCTGGATCGACAGCCCCACCGGATGGCTGGCGTCAGTAGATGGTTCCACCGGATACACCATGGTGGAGCGCCACCATATCGATACCGACCGGGAGTATCCCGGCAAGGCGACGATCATCTTCTACTCCGCCGGGGGACGCGCTCCACGGCCGGGGCAGGCCCCGGGGCAAGCCCAGGCACAGCCGCAGCAGCGCGCCCCGGGACCGTTCATCGAGGAGGAGGTGAACAGCCCGATGGTCGAGCTCGCTCCTGGGGAAAGTTACACCCTGGACACGCAGTGGTATCCGACGCGCATGGGAGAGGATTTCAAGACGACGACCTATGCCGGAGTCATCGGAACGCCGCTGACGGCCGCCGCGACTCCTGCCGGCCTGGTGCTCTCCGGCAGCTTTGGGGTGTTCTATGCCGGCGATCTGGTGGCGCACTATTACAGTAGAGGCAGTGAAGGCGGTACCGCGAAGCTTGCGTCCGTTACTCCCCTCGAGCCCGTGCAGTTGCAGACCACCGTACAGGCCCCGCCTGGCACCAGCAGGGTCTCCGTGCACCTGGTAGATGCGCAAGGATTGGATCGCGGACCACTGGGCGAAGTGCTGGTGAATCCGCCGCCCCCCAGGTCCCCGCCCAGACAGCAATGAGCGTTATCCGTCCTTAGGCAGCCTTACGCTCCTTGCTGACGCGAAGGAGTTATTAGAATCTGCTGTGGCCCGACCCGTGTGCCTCGCCAAAACTCCATCCGTGAGTGGTCTGCCCGACCGAGGGAAGCACGCACGAACTGCACTACGATGCTGAGTGAAAACTGCTGTGGTCGAACTATTGAGCGACGACCTATCTGTATGATGGCGACAGACAATGGATCGAGAACACGAGTGGCAGCGGCCAGCGCGACTACTTCATCGACTGCAACTAGCCGAATGAACGCCGCAGCCGGCCTTTCGGCCCGGAGTGGCATCTGGTTCTATGGGGCAATCGTCATGGCGAGCGGATTGCGGTTTACCGTGGACGCTGGACTGACCCAGGTGTATGCTTCTACTGATTTTCCGGAGAAACTTTTGAAGCAGATGAGACATAGCCTATTTACAAAGGTGTTGGCTTCTTCCACGCTGTTCCTGTTCGCAGGAATACCCATGATGGCGCAGGGGCAGAGGAACGGGGCCAATCAAGGCGCCCAGCAGTTTGCGACGAATTGCTCCGGCTGTCATGGCGGCGATGGCAAGGGCAGCGACAAGGCACCCGCGATTGCGACGATGCAACGCGTCATCGACATGTCCGATGCCGCTCTGACCAAGGTTGTGCATGACGGCACCGCCGCGGGCATGCCTCCGTTCGCGCAGATTGGCGATGCGAACATTGCGGCGGTGGTGCGCTATCTGCGCACGCTACAGGGCGTGGGCGTAGCAGCCGCTCCAGCCGCAGCCGCCGTGACGGGTGACGCCGCCGCTGGGCGCGCGCTGTATTTCGGCAAGGCACAGTGCTCGAGCTGCCATGAGGTGGCGGGTGTGGGCGGCGTGCTTGGGCCAGACATGACCGGCTATGCGCTGACGCACCAGCCGGCGGCGATCAAGCAGTCGATTCTCACGCCCGGAGCCGCTCCAGCAGCAGGCGGAGCACGCCGCGGCGGCGGGGGCGGGGGCGGGGGCGGCTTTGGATCTGCGCCGTCGAAGTCCGTGGAGCTTGAGCTGAAGTCGGGGCAGAAGCTCACCGGCGTGGTGCGCGGCGAGGACAACATGGGCGTCGCGCTGCTGACGCAGGACGGGCGCTACCACTTCATAGACCGCGGCACCGTAGCCAAGGAGACGACGCTGAAGACGCTGATGCCGGCCGATTACAGCACCAAGCTGAGTCCCGGCGAGATCGACGACATCGTGGCCTACTTGGTCGCGGCGGGCAAGGCCGCTCCGGTGGAACCAGCGGCAGCCCCAGCAGCAGCGGGACGGCGCGGCGGCGGCGGCGGCGGCTTCTAGGCATCGCTGACTGAAGCGCGACTGACACACAGATTCGACACAACCAACGACTGGATCGGGATTGGGAGCGGCATGATGATGGGATTGAGCAAGAAGG
>Ga0182024_10014006_pt1 | contig 15547 bp, 13 predicted proteins | sample P32metaG_FD_120480 | JGI IMG/M metagenome (GOLD analysis project Ga0182024, IMG submission 120480) | Permafrost microbial communities from Stordalen Mire, Sweden - P3-2 metaG (Illumina Assembly) | ecosystem: Environmental > Terrestrial > Soil > Wetlands > Permafrost | place: Sweden: Stordalen... | reverse complement strand
GGGCGCGGCAGATCAACGCCTACTACGCCCAGCTCGGCGAGGGCCTGCTCGAGTACGTCGGCCCGCTGGTCGAGACCCGGGTCCAGGAGAAGCCGCTGTCCATCGCGCTGCGTGAGATCCGCCAGGGACTCCTCACCGGCGTGGAGACGGCCGAACCGACCAGCTGACCGCTTCACCAGCGGGGGACAGGTAAGACGTGCCGTCGAGCATCGTTCTGGGTGTCGGCGGCGGCATTGCCGCCTATAAGGCCTGCGAGCTGCTCAGGCGGTTCACCGAGGACGGCCACCAGGTCCGGGTCGTGCCCACCGAGAGCGCGCTGCGCTTCGTGGGGGAGGCGACCTGGGCCGCCCTGTCCGGGCAGCCCGTCACCACCAGCGTGTGGGAAGGCGTGCACGAGGTCCCGCACGTCCGGCTCGGGCAGCGCGCCGATCTGGTGTTCGTCGCGTCGGCCACGGCCGACCTGCTGGCCCGCGCAGCCGCCGGGCGGGCCGATGACCTGCTGACCGCGACCTTGCTCACGGCGCGCTGCCCTGTGGTCTTCGCGCCCGCCATGCACACCGAGATGTGGGAGCACCCGGCCACCCAGGCCAATGTGGAGACCCTGCGCGGCCGTGGCTGCCTCGTCCTGGAACCCGCGGCCGGCCGTCTCACCGGCGCCGACAGCGGGCCGGGCCGGCTGCCCGAGCCGGCCGAGCTGTACGAGACGGCCGTGCGGGTGCTGGCCCGCGGCCCCGCCCGGCTGGGGCCGGACCTGGCCGGGTGGCACATGCTGGTCTCCGCGGGCGGCACCCGGGAAGAACTCGACCCGGTGCGGTTCCTCGGCAACTGGTCCTCGGGGCGGCAGGGCTACGCCCTGGCCCGGACCGCCGCGGCCCGGGGCGCCCGGGTGACCCTGGTGTCCGCGAATGTGGAGCTGGGCGACCCGGCCGGCGTGCGGGTCGTCCGCGTGACCTCGGCCCGCGAGCTCGAGGCCGCGGTCACCGCCGACGCCGCGGGCGCCGACGCCGTCGTGATGGCGGCGGCCGTGGCCGACTTCCGGCCCGAGACCCGGACCGACTCGAAGATCAAGAAGGCCGGCCCGGCTCCTGAGCCGCTGCGCCTAGTGGAGAATCCCGACATCCTCCGCGGCCTGTCGGCCCGCCGGGCGTCTCCGCGGCAGGTGATCGTCGGCTTCGCCGCCGAGACCGAGGACCTGCTACGCAACGGACAGGCCAAGCTGGCCGCGAAGGGCTGCGACCTGCTGGTCGTGAACCAGGTCGGCGCGGGCCTGGCCTTCGGCACCACCGACAACGAGGCGATCGTGCTGGCCGCCGACGGCACCGTGGCGAAGGTGCCCCGCGGGCCCAAGGAGGTCCTCGCCGACGTGGTGTGGGACCTCGTCGCCACCCGCCTGCGCGGTTAGCCGGGATCGCTCTCCCGGGTCCTCCCGCCGCCCATCCGCGGTCCCGGGCCCGTCTATCCTTGTCACAGAGCGTCTATCCTCGTCACATAGCTAGGCAGGGACCGTTTCTGGTCCCACGGGGCAGGTGGCCCGGCTAGACTTCGGCGAGATTTCAGCCCCTTAACGTTTTCAGCCGCTTACTAGGACGGGGAGTCAGGTGGCCCGACGTCTATTCACCTCCGAGTCGGTGACGGAGGGTCATCCGGACAAGATGGCGGATCAGATCAGTGACGCCATCCTCGACTCGATGATCAAGGATGACCCGAACAGCCATGTGGCCGTGGAGACACTGATCACCACCGGCCAGGTGCATGTGGCGGGCGAGGTGACCACCGAGACCTACGTGGACATCCCCGGGATCATCCGGGAGAAGATCCTCGAGATCGGCTACGACTCCTCGCTCAAGGGATACGACGGCGCGTCGTGCGGCGTGTCGGTGTCGATCGGCGCCCAGTCCCCGGACATCGCCCAGGGCGTGCTCCAGGCGTTCGAGCACCGCGAGGGCGAGGGTTCCTCCGACCTCGACCGGCAGGGCGCGGGTGACCAGGGGCTCATGTTCGGCTACGCGTGCCGTGAGACGCCGGAACTGATGCCGCTGCCGATCATGCTCGCGCACCGGCTCGCCCGGCGGCTGTCCGAGGTACGCCGCAGCGGCGACGTTCCCTACCTGCGCCCGGACGGCAAGACGCAGGTCACGATCGAATACGACGGGGACAAGGCGGTCCGGCTGGACACCGTGGTTGTGTCCGCGCAGCACGCGCCGGACATCGACCTCCGGGAGCTGCTGACCCCGGATGTGCAAGACCTCGTGGTCACCCCGGTACTCAGCGACCTGGACATCGACACCACGGCCTACCGGCTCCTGGTCAACCCCACCGGGCGGTTCGAGATCGGCGGCCCGATGGGCGACGCGGGCCTGACCGGCCGGAAGATCATCATCGACACGTACGGCGGGATGGCCCGGCACGGGGGCGGCGCGTTCTCCGGCAAGGACCCGTCCAAGGTGGACCGCAGCGCGGCGTACGCGATGCGCTGGGTGGCCAAGAACGTGGTCGCCTCCGGCCTGGCGGACCGCTGCGAGACCCAGGTCGCCTACGCCATCGGCAAGGCCAAGCCGGTGGGCCTGTTCGTGGAGTGCTTCGGCACCGAGCGGCTTCCCGTCGAGCAGATCCAGGAGGCGGTGCTCGAGGTCTTCGACCTGCGGCCAGCCGCGATCATCCGGGATCTCGACCTGCTCCGCCCGATCTACTCGCAGACCGCGAGCTACGGGCACTTCGGGCGCGAGGAACCGGACTTCTCCTGGGAACGGGTCGACCGGGCCGACAGCCTGCGGTCCGCCGCGGGCCTGTAGCCCCGGATCCCCCGGGCCCGGCCCGGGCCCGCCCGGCCTGGGCCGCCATCACTGCGGGATGACATCGCCCGGGCTGGGCCGTCCCGTCCCTGGACATCATCTGGGCCCCGAATTTACGCTCATGACGCGCGGTGTTCTGGTCGGGGCGGTTTCGCCCGCACGTGTGAGCGGGTGAGCCCTTGTCATCATCCACAGGCCGGGCGGCGTCCCCGGCCCAGCCCCAGCCGGGCGTCCCCCCGGACCTGCCCCGGGACGCCGCCCAGCTCGTCCCGTCGCCTCGCAGGCCTGCTCCGGGACGGCCCGGCGCCAACTGGCCCGCCACGGCCGCCCTGGCCTGCGGCATCCTGGGCGGCCTGCTCATTACTATCCCGGCCGGCCTGGTCCTGGCCGGCCTCGGGTTCCGCCGGGCCCGCCAGGGCGCCCGGGGACTCCTCCGCTGCTGGCTGGCGGCCGCGCTCATCCTGGCCTGGGCGGGAGCCGCGGGCTATCTGGTGCCGCGCCTGATCCAGGCCGCCGACCCTGGCTGCGTGGCGTACAAGAACACCGCGCTCACGGCCTACAACCGGGTGGCCGACGACGTCAGCGACGGCCGCACCCGCACCCAGCTGGCCCGGGACCTGGCCGGCGCCATCACCACCATCGACCGCGCCGCGGCGGCCAGCCGGAATGCGGCGGCCACCCGGTCGCTGGCCGCCCTGTCCGCTGACCTCCGCACCATGCGCGCTGACGTCCAGGCCGGCCGCGACGTCCCCCGGGACCTGCTGCTTTCCCTCAACCGGGAGACCCTTGACGCCGACAGCGCCTGCGGCACCGTGCGCCTCTGAGACCGGTGCGCCCGCGGAATCCGTGCTCCTCCTGAGACCCTGCGCCCCTGAAACCGTGCGTGCGTCGCCCGTGCCTTCTGAGCTGCTCCTTCACGCCGCCCGGGCGCCGGGTGTCACCACCCTCTGGTAGGACAGGACCGTGGCAGGGGCAGCGGGTCAGCAGGCGGCCACCCGGCCGGCGCGGCGGGGCAGCAGCCGGGATCCCGGGCCGGCCGCGACGGTCCTGCCGGTCGCCCGGGTCGCGGTGGACATCCCGCTGGCCCATCTGGACCGGCCGTTCGACTACCTGGTCCCCGAGCGGCTGTCGGCTCAGGCCGTTCCCGGCTGCCGGGTACGGGTCCGTTTCGCGGGCCAGCTGGTGGACGGCTACCTGCTGGACCGGGCGGCGGAGAGCGGGCACCAGGGGCGGCTGGCCCGCCTGGAACGGGTGGTGTCACCCGAGCCCGTGCTGAGCCCGGAGATCATGGCCCTGGCCCGCGAAGTCGCCGACCGCTACGCGGGAACCCTGGCCGACGTGCTGAGGCTGGCCATCCCGCCCCGGCACGCCCGCACCGAGTCGGCCGCCGTGACCCCCATGGCCGACGCGGCCGGCCAGCCGGCCAGCCCGCCCGGCCCCGGCCCGTGGGCCCGGTACCCGGACGGTCCCGCGTTCCTCGACGCGCTGGCCAGCCGGCGCGGACCCCGCGCCGTGTGGTCGGCGCTGCCCGGCCCCCACTGGCCGGAGGAGATCGCCCGGGCGGCAGCCACCGTCGCGGCCGCCGGGCGGGGCGCCCTGGCCGTGGTCCCCGACGCCCGCGATCTCAGCCTGCTCGACACGGCCCTCGCCGCCCAGCTGGGGCCCGGCCGGCACGTCACGCTGTCCGCGGACCTGGGGCCCGCCGAGCGGTACCGGCGCTGGCTGGCCGTCCGGCGGGGCGGTCAGCGGGTGGTGGCCGGCACCCGGGCCGCCATGTTCGCGCCGGTCAGCGACCTGGGACTGGTGGTCCTCTGGGATGACGGCGACGACCTGCACGCCGAACCCCGCGCGCCCTACCCGCACGCCCGCGAGGTGCTGGCGCTGAGGGCGCACCGCACCGGTGCGGCCGCCCTGATCGGGGGCTTCACCCGGACCGCCGAGTCCACCAGCCTGCTGGCCAGCGGCTGGGCGCGGCCGGTCGCCGCGGACCGGCCCGTGGTCCGGGAGCACGCCCCCGCGGTCCGCGCCGCGGGTGGTGACGCCGAACTCGCCCGGGACGAGGCCGCCCAGACCGCCCGCCTGCCCAGCCTGGTCCTGCGCACCGCCCGTGAGGCCCTCGATAGCGGCCCGGTCCTGGTCCAGGTGCCGCGGCGCGGCTATGTCGCGGCCCTGGGCTGCGCCCGCTGCCGGGAGCGGGCCAGGTGCGCGGCCTGCGGAGGCCCGCTGGCCCTGGCCGGCGCCGGCGCCGCGCCCCGTTGCGGATGGTGCGGGACGGCCGACGAGCGCTGGCGCTGCTCCCGCTGCGGGCATGACGCCGTCCGCGCCCTGGTGACCGGGGCCGGGCGCACCGCGGAAGAACTCAGCCGGGCCTTCCCCGGGGTCCCGCTGATCACCTCCGGCGGGGCCGCGATGATCCCCGCCGTGCCCGGCTCGCCCGCCCTGGTGGTAGCCACGCCCGGCGCCGAGCCCCAGGCCGGCGGCGGGTACGCGGCGGCCCTGCTGCTGGATGGCTGGATGCTGCTCGGCCGGCCCAGCCTGCGGGCGGCCGAGGAGACGCTGCGCCGCTGGATGAACGCCGCGGCCCTGGTCCGCAGCGGGCCCGCGGGCGGCCGCGTGGTCGTGGTGGCTGATTCCGCCATCCCCGCGGTGCAGGCCCTGATCCGCTGGGACCCGGTCACGCACTCTGAGCGGGAACTCGGCGAGCGCGCGGAGCTGCATTTCCCGCCGGCGGTGCGGATAGCGTCCCTCACCGGGCCCCAGGACGCCGTCGGGGCGCTGCTGGAGGACGCGGAGCTGCCGCCGGGCGCCGAACTGCTCGGCCCGGTGGAAGAGCCTCCCGACAGCATCCGCATGCTGGTGCGTGTGCCCAGGTCAGCGGGGTTGCTGCTGGCCAGCGCGCTGCACGCGGCCCAGGCGGGGCGGACCGCGCGCAAGGCCCCGGGAGCCGTCCGGGTGCAGCTCGACCCGGCCGAGCTGATCTGAGTTCCCCCGGGGAGGCCATAGGGTGCTGGGGTGGCCACCTCACGACGGAACCCGCCGTCGCGGACCACGCCGGGTCCGCGCGGTAACGCGAACGGGAACGCGCAGGGCGGGACGGATACCGGCGGTCCGCCCCGGCTCCCGACGGTGCGCCTGGCGCCCCGCGAGGAACTGGCCGCCGCAGCCCGGGTCGCCCCGCTGCTGCGGGCAGCCCGCGACGTGGCCCGGTGGATCGGGCCGGACCGGGCGCTCACCAAGGCCGGGCAGCTGCGGCGCGCCGACGCCCTGGCGGGGGCCACCCACCTGGAGCTGATCCCGGGCGAGTTCGACGCGGCCTGGCGGGTGGCGGTCGCCACCCGCATGCTGGTGCTCGGTTCTGGCCAGCATGGTGCCGGCCAGCCCGAGGACACCCGGGCCGGGGCCGGGGACCGGCTCGACGTGCTCGCCTCCGGGACCGCCGATGACATCCTGGCCGCCTGGGACGAGGCGCTCACGGTCATGTTGCAGGCCGAGGATCTGGACGGGATGGCCACCGCCCTCTATACCGTGGGTGGCCCGGTCCGGATGGACGCCCTGTTCGACGCGTACCTCGCCGCGGCGGACACGCGCCGCCGGGGAACCGGCGGGAGCGAGGCCGACCCCGCTGGTGAGCAGGCCGTGGACCCCGCCGTGCGCCAGGACGAGGGAGCGGCCCTGTCCGTCGCGCTGGAGATGCTGGCCGACCTCGGCGTGGTCGAGCTCGGGGCCGACGAGCCTGGCGTGGACGAGGACGGGGGTGCCCTCACCGTTACCCTGTCGCCGCTCGGCGTATGGGGCGTGCACCGGCGGCTGCGCGCGCAGGGGTGGCATGTGCCGGTCACCGGCGGCCGTGCGCGCGGCGACGCCACCGCGCTGCTGGCCACGCTGGCCAACTGCGACGTGGAGGACGGCGAGGCGGAGATCGCCAGCTGGCTCGCGGGACGGACACCCCGGCAGGCGGCGGCGGAACTCATCAGCGCGGCCAGCCAGGGCTCGCCGGGCCTGCGCGGCGCGGGATTCGCGGTGCTCGACCGGATCGGCACGGATGCGGTGCCCGCCGTCCGGCAGGCCCTGGCCGATCCGGTGCTGCGGGCCCACGCGGCCGTCTGGCTGCATGAGCACGGCGAGCATGCCGAGCTGGACCGGGAGGACCGGGCCTGGCTGCTCGTTGACCTGGGCGCGGGGCTGCTGGAGGAGGCCGACCCCAAGGACGTCGTGGCCGAGCTGCTGCCCGACGTCCCCCCGGACGCCCAGGCGGAGCTGGTGGCCGGCCTGTGGCGGGTCCGCCATCCCGGGGTGACGGACCTGCTGACCGCGCTGAGTGATCACCATCCCGATCCCGGGGTGGCGCGGGCCGCCCGGAAGGCCGCGTTCAAGGCCCGCTCGGTCTCGGCCAGTTAGGGCCCCGGCAGTTCATAGACTTGGGTGGTTAACGCTCCCGGTGACAGGCTCCCCGTGACAGGGGCCCGGTGAGCGCCCAGACGGGAAGGACGGTGCGCCATCAGCATCAAGCCGATTCGCATCTTCGGCGACCCGGTGTTGCGCACCCCGGCTGAGCCGGTCCGCGACTTCGACGCCGAGCTGCGCAAGCTGGTCAAGGACCTGTCCGACACGATGCTGGAGGCACCGGGTCTCGGCCTGGCCGCCCCGCAGATCGGGGTCGGCCTGCGGGTCTTCACCTACTTCGTGGACGACGAGCTCGGCCACCTGATCAATCCCTCGCTTGACCTGTCGGCCGACACGGAGACCGACGACGAGGGCTGCCTGTCGTTTCCCGGTCTCGCCTTCCCGACCGAGCGGGCGTTCGGGGCCGTAGCCAAGGGCTTCAACATGTACGGCGACCCGGTCACGGTCGAGGGCACCGGCCAGCTGGCCCGGTGCGTGCAGCACGAGACCGACCACCTCGACGGCGTGCTGTTCATCGACCGGCTCGACCCGGAGCAGCGCAAGCTGGCTAACCGGGCCATCCGCGAAGCCGAATGGTGGGGCGAGCCCGTGCCGGAGATCCGGGCCTCGCCGCACGTGACCGGCGGACAGGCCCGTTAGGTCCCCGATGCGATTGGTGTTCGCCGGTACCCCGCAGGCCGCCGTGCCCGCGCTCGACGCGCTGCTGAAGTCCCGCCACGAGGTCGCCGCGGTGGTGACCCGGCCCGACGCGCCCGCCGGCCGGGGCCTGCACCTCGAACCGAGCCCGGTAGCGCAGCGCGCCGCCGAGGCCGGCGTGGAGGTGCTGAAGCCCGCCCGGCCCCGGGACCCGGACTTCACCGACCGGCTGCGGCAGATCGCCCCGGACATCGTCCCCATCACCGCCTACGGTGCGCTCATCCCGCAGTCCGTGCTGGATATCCCGGCCCAGGGCTGGGTGAACCTTCATTTCTCGCTGCTGCCCGCGTGGCGGGGCGCCGCCCCGGTGCAGCACGCGATCCTGCACGGCGATGACATCACGGGCGCGACCACGTTCCGGCTGGTCAAGGAGCTGGACGCGGGCCCGGTCTTCGGTGTCGTGACCGAGCCGGTCCGTCCCCGTGACACCACCGGGGACCTGCTCGGGAGGCTGGCGGTATCCGGCGCCGACCTGCTCGTGGCCACCCTGGACGGGATCGAGTCCGGGCAGCTAGAGGCGCGGCCCCAGCCCGCCGAGGGAGTGAGCCTCGCCCCCAAGATCACTGCTGAGGATGCCCGGGTGCGCTGGGACCAGCCAGCCATCGCGGTGGACCGGCAGATCCGCGCCTGCACCCCCGGCCCTGGGGCCTGGACCACGCTGGGGGAGGCCCGGCTCAAGCTGTGGCCGGTCGACCCGGCCCCGGAGGACGCGCCGGCCGCCGGGCCCCTGGGCCCGGGCGAGGTGCTGATCCTGCGCTCCGCGGTCCTGGCCGGCACCGGGACCACGCCGGTCGGGCTGGGTGACGTCCAGCCGCCCGGCAAACGGCGGATGCGGGCGGCCGACTGGGCCCGCGGGCTCCGCCATGACGCCACGGTGCTGGGCTGAGATGGCCGCACCCATCCGCAAGTCACCGACCGCCGCCCAGGGCGGCGCGGCCCGAGGCGGCGCGGCCCGAGGCGATGCGGCTCCCCGCGGTGGCGCCCCCCGCGGTGGCCCCGGCCGCGGGGGTCGCGGACGCCGGGCCGACCCGGTCCGGCGCCTCGCCTACGACGTGCTCATAGCGGTTGAGCAGCGGGACGCCTACGCTAACCTGCTGCTGCCGTCGATGCTCGCCGAGCGCGGGCTGGAGGGGCGCGACGCCGCGCTGGCCACCGAGCTCACCTACGGGACGCTGCGCGGCCGGGGCAGCTACGACGCGATCCTCGGCCTGTGCTCCGACCGGGGACTCGACCGCGTGGACCCCCCGCTGCGCGAGGTACTGCGCCTCGGCACCCACCAGCTCCTGGCCACCCGGGTGGCCCCGCACGCGGCCGTCGCGACCTCGGTGGACCTCGCCCGCGACCTCGCTGGCCAGCGCTCGGCCGGCTTCGTCAACGCGGTGCTGCGCCGGGTGTCCACCCGCGACCTGGAAACCTGGATCGGGGTTGCGGCCCCACGCCGAGACACTGATCCGCTCGGTCACCTCGCCGTCCGGCACAGCCATCCCCGGTGGATGGTCGAGGTGGTGGCCGACGCGCTGGGGGAGGACGCCGCAGGCGCCCTGGCCGGGACGGAGGCGGCCCTCGCGGCGGACGGGACCCGGCCCCGGGTCACCCTGTGCGCCGTTCCCGGCCTGGCTGATCCGGGGGAGCTGGTCGCCGCGGGTGCCGAGCCCGCCGCCTGGTCGCCGTACGGCGCGTACCTGCCGGGCGGGGACCCGGGCGCGATCGAGGCGGTCAGCGCCCGGCGTGCCGCCGTCCAGGACGAGGCGAGCCAGCTGGCCGCGATCGCGGTCGCCCGCGCCGGGCTGGCCGGCCCGGACCGGCGGTGGCTGGACATGTGCGCCGGCCCGGGCGGCAAGGCCCGGCTGCTGGCCGGCCTCGCCGCGCAGCGCGGAGCGCACCTGCTGGCGACGGACGCCCGCCCGCACCGGGCCCGGCTGACCCGCGGCGCCGTGCAGGTCACCGGCGCAGCCGCCGCGGCGGCCGTCGACGCGACCGCACCTGCCTGGCGGCCCGGGGTCTTCGACCGGGTGCTGGCGGACGTCCCCTGCTCCGGCATCGGGGCCTTGCGCCGCCGCCCGGAGGCCCGCTGGCGCCGGTCGGCCGAGGACGTCCTGGGCCTGGCCGGGCTGCAGCGCAGCCTGCTGCGGAGCGCCCTGGACGCGGTCCGCCCGGGCGGCGTGGTCGGCTACGTCACCTGCTCGCCGCACCGCGGCGAGACCCGGGACGTGCTGGCGGACGTGCTCCGCGGCCGCGACGACATCGAGGTGCTCGACGCCCCCGCCGTCCTCGCCGAGGTGCCCGGCCTGCGCTGCCCGGAGCCTGACGGCCGGTACGCCCAGTTCTGGCCGCACCGGCACGGCACCGATGCGATCTTCCTCGCCCTGCTGCGCCGCCGCGAGGACGCCGGGCCCAGCTAGCCGGCAGGGGGGCTGGCCGGCATGCGGGCTGGCCGGGTCGCGGCCGCACGCCTGCCGGCGGTCCCGGGGCCTACCCGGCCTTGGTGAAGGCGATGCCGAGCGGCCCGGCGAGCAGGGTCGCGGTGCCTGAGCCGCCCGAGATCGTTGTCGTGACGGTGTTGGTAGCCGGGTTGATGACGGTGATGTTGCCGGACAGGTCATCGCCGACCCACACCTGGGAGCCGTCCGGGGTGACCGCCACCGCCTCGGGCAGGCGGCCCACATGCACCGTGGCGACCGTCCGCAGGGTCGAGGTGCTGATGGCCGAGACCGAGTCGGAGTTCATGTCGGTGACGTAGGCGGTGCCGCCGTCCGGGATCACCGCGACCGCGTACGGCTGCGCGCCCGCCGCGATCCGGTCCATGACGCGGCCGGTGGCGGCGCTGATCACCCACAGATCGCCGGCGTTGGGGTTGGTGACGTAGATCGTTTTCCCGCTGGGGCTGACCGCGAGGCCCTGGGGCCCGCCGGGGTCCGGGATGACCCGGACGACCTTCCCGGCCGCGGTGCTGATCACGTAGATGCCGGTCTCGGTCGTGACATAGGCCCGCGTGCCGTCCGGGCTGAAGGCCACCTGCCGCGGGCCGCTGCCCACGGTGATGTCCCCGGTCACCGTATTGGTGGCGGTGCTGATCACCGCGACAGCGTCCGGGCCGCCCGGGCCGGTGTCCCCGCCGGTGACGGTCGCGTACACCTGCTTCCCGTCCGGGGAGACCGCCACATCCTGAGGGTAGGGGCCGACCTGCACCGGGGTCTCGGCGCCGGTGCTGGCGTTGACCGCGATCACTGAGTACTGGCCGCTCTGCGCCACGTACACGGTCCCGCCGTCGGGCGTGACGGCCACGCCTTCGGGGGAATCGGCGGAGATGCTGTCCGCGAGGATGCTGTCGCGGGCCGCGTCCACCTCGGCGACCGAGTATCCGCCCGCCAGCGCCACATAAGCGTGGTAATCGCTGCTGGCCGTGCTGCCGCTGTTCGCCGGCGTGGCCGCGGGCGCGTCCGCCGTCCCGCCGGGCCGGGCGGCGCTGCCGGCGGCGAACTTGATGGCGCGCTGGGCCACGTTGGCCGGGGGCGGGGAGGGAAGCGCTCGCCGGGGGCGGCCCGGAAGAGACTGGCCGCGTTCCAGGTCAGCTGGTGCCCCGATTCACCGGCGCCGGATCGGCTGGCGCCGGGCTGGCTGGCCCGGGGTCAGCTGGTGCCGGGATTACCTCGCGCTGGTAAGCGAGCGCCCGGATCTCTTGCGCAGCCGGGCCGAGCCGATGTCGGCCCGCTGGCCCTGGCTGTACCCGGCGCCGTAACCGCTGCCGGAGTAGGTCATCTGGGTTTTGCGGGTGACCGGGTAGGCATGCTCGATGTTCCGCATGATGACCTGCCGCCGGTCGGCCAGGACCAGCGTCATCCGCTCGCCTTCCGCGGCGGCGGGGGAGGTGGCCTGCGAGGTGGCCGCCTGCTCGGCGGTGCGGACCCGGGTGACCACGGCCGAGATGAACCCGAGCAGCCAGCTGCGCCGCCAGGCGCGCGGGCTGCGGCTCCAGGCGGGAACCTCCGCGGCCGCCAGCCCCTGCCACATCTGCAGCAGCAGCGACGTGTACAGCACGTCGGTGCGCTCGATGTCGGACGCGAACCCGAAGATGTGGATCCGGGTCCCCGGGCCCTGCCGGGGGAGCAGCACGCACTGGCACCGCATCGCGGCGGCCAGGCCGCAGAGCAGGTGGGCCTGCACCCGGGCCCACGGGTTGTCGACGTCGACCTTCCGGTCGGCCGGGTGATCGGTCTCCGGGCGGCGCGCGGCGAGCAGGGCCCGGTCGATGCCGTACTTGGCCATCAGCTCGGCCGCCTTGGCCGTCAGCGCCTCTGCCTCAGCCGGGGTCACGCCGTCGGACTCGGCTTTGGTGAGCAGCTTGCGCACGCGATCGAGCAGGGCAGCGGCGGCCTCGGGTCCTGCTGCCCGGCCCGCGTCCGCTGGGCCCGTGCCCCCTTGGCCCGGGCCCGCTTGGCCCGTGCCCGCTGGGCCGGTGCCGGCTGAGCCCGGGCCGCCTGGGCCCGGGCCTGCTGAGCCCGGGCGTGCGGAACCAGTGCTCGCTGCCTGAGGATTCACGGAAGTTGCCTCCTGTCCGGAACGCGTATCGAAGACACATTCGAACGGTATCCGGACGCTGCGACATTTGGCCTGGGGTTGCTGTCCTGGCCGCACCTTACCTTCGCCCGGCCCCGCTCGGGCCCGGATCGGGGGCACCTGACGGGGGGCCCGGACCTCACCCCGCAGGCCCCCCGCGAGGATGGAGCACCAGGTCCTACACTCAGCCCATGTCTGTCCAGATGGCACCCAGCATCCTTTCCGCTGACTTCGCCCGGCTCGCGGACGAGGCGGCGGCGGTCACCGGCGTGGCCGACTGGCTGCATGTCGACGTCATGGACAACCACTTCGTGCCCAACCTCACCCTCGGCCTGCCGGTGGTCGAGTCCCTGCTGAAGCACGCAGGCCTGCCGCTCGACTGTCACCTGATGATCGAGGAGCCCGATCGCTGGGCGCCGGCCTACGCGGAGGCCGGCGCGCGGAACGTCACCATCCACGCCGAGGCGGCCTCCTCGCCGGTCCGGACCCTCCGGATGATCAGGTCCGCCGGGTCCCGGGCCGGCCTGGCCGTCAACCCGTCGACCCCGGTCGAGCCGTACGCCGACCTGCTGCCGGAGATCGACATGATGCTGCTGATGACCGTCGAGCCGGGATTCGGCGGCCAGCCCTTCCTGGACCTGGTCCTGCCCAAGCTGCGCCGGGCCCGTGACCTGGTGACCCGGCACGGCGGCACGGTATGGCTCCAGGTGGACGGCGGGGTGAGCGAGAAGACCATCGAGCGCTGCGCGGAGGCGGGCGCGGACGTCTTCGTGGCCGGCTCGGCGGTGTACGGGGCCGACGACCCGGCCGCCGCGGTCCAGGCCCTCCGGGCCCAGGCCGAGCAGGCCACCGCCCGCGCCCCCTGGCACTGCTGAACGCCCGGGCCCGCCTGACCAGGCCGTGCCCGCCTGACTGGCCGGCCCCCCGGCCGGCCGCGGCTGCTGACCGCTGACCTGCGGTCACCCATAATCATCAGGAAGAACTCACGAGCAGGCTGTCGATATGGCCGGGGTCGTTCGTCGGACTGGTGACGGACGAGTCGAGAACCTGAAGGAGATGCCTTATGGCTGAGTACCTGATCCTCATCAACGAAGACGAGAGCAGTTACGCCACTGCGACGCCCGACGTGCTGCAGCAGGTGATGGAGGCCCACAACCGTTTCGCCAAGCAGGTGGAGGAGACCGGCGGGTCGATCGTCTCGGGGCGGGCCCTGCAGCCGACCAGCACCGCCACCTCCATCCGCGACGACGTGGTGACCGATGGCCCGTTCGCGGAGACCAAGGAGGCCCTGGGCGGCTACTACCTGGTCGAGGCCCGTGACCTGGACCACGCGCTGGAGATCGCCAAGCTCTGCCCGGCACGCTTCGGCGGCGTCGAGGTCCGGCCGGTCATGGTCTTCGACGGCATGTGATTCGGCGGCATGTGACCAGGCCCGCCGTGAGCGGCCTTCCCGCCGAGCCCGGGCCCAGCACCGGATCGGGGGCCGGGAAGGACCGCCCCACGGCGGCCGACGCCGTGGCGGACGCGCACCGTCGCGAGTGGGCCTTCGTGCTCGCCGCGACGGCGCGCGTCGCCGGGGACCTGGACCTGGCCGAGGAGTGCGTCCAGGACGCCTACGTGTCCGCGCTGGAGGCCTGGTCCCGGCAGGGGGTACCGCGTAACCCGGGCGCCTGGCTGACCACCGCGGCGCGGCACCGCGCCATCGACGTGCTCCGGCGGGACACCACCCTGCGCCGTAAGCTGCCGCTCCTGGTGGAGCCGGACGAGGCAGCGCCGCTTCAGCCGGGTGACCCGGGGGGAGCGGGGAAGGGCAGCCTCATGATCCCCGACGACCGGCTGCGGCTGATCTTCACCTGCTGCCATCCGGCCCTGGCCAGGGAGGCGCAGGTCGCGCTTACGCTCCGGCTGGTGTGCGGGCTGTCCACCGCGGAGATCGCGCAGGCCTTCCTGGTCTCCGAGCCGACCATGGCGGCCCGGGTCACCCGGGCCAAGAAGAAGATCTCCGGGGCCCGTATCGCCTACCGGGTACCGGCCGAGCCGGAACTGCCGGAACGGCTGGACGCCGTGCTGACCGTCGTGCACCTGCTCTACACCACGGGCCATACCTCACCGGGCGGCGGTGACCTGGTCCGCGACGACCTGGTGGACCGGGCCTGCGGGCTGGCCCGGATGCTGAGCCTGCTGATGCCGGACGAGCCCGAGATCCGCGGGCTGCTGGCGCTCCTCCTGCTGACCGGCGCCCGGCGGGCGACCCGGTGCGCGCCGGACGGCCGGCTGCTGCTCCTGGAGGAGCAGGACCGCTCGCAGTGGGACCGGGCCGCCATCGACGAGGGCACCGCGCTGGTCCGGGCGGCGCTGCGGGGCGGCCGCCCCGGCCGGTTCGCGCTGCAGGCCGCGATCGCGGCCGTGCACGCGCAGGCGCCGGCGTACGGCGACACCGACTGGCGGCAGATCCTGGGTCTGTACGACCTGCTCGTGAGGGCCTGGGCCTCGCCCGTGGTCGCGCTCAACCGGTCCGTCGCACTCGCCATGGCCGACGGGCCCGAGGCTGGCCTGGCCGCGATCGGGGACCTGGAACGCGACGGCCGCCTGGCCGGCTACCGGTACCTGCCCGCCACCAAGGCCGACCTGCTGCGCCGGCTCGGCCGCCGGGACGAGGCCGCCGAGGCCTACCGCTGCGCCCTGGAGCTCACCGCTAACCAGCCCGAACGTGACTTCCTGAGCCGCCGCCTGGCCGAAGTCACCGGGAGCCCGCCCGGCCGGTGACGGTGAGCCGCGGCACACCGCAATGTGCGGAGGGTCACGGAACGGGCGGGTTGCCGCGAGGAATACCTCCCGTGGCACACTAGTTGCTGCAGTTAAGCGTGCTCCGGGGTCGGTGAAATTCCGAGCCGGCGGTGACAGTCCGCGACCCGGCCGAGGCGCCAAGCGCCAGCGGCCGGCTGATCCGGTGAAACTCCGGGACCGACGGTTAAAGTCCGGATGGGAGGCAGCACGCGCGCGGCGGCAGCGGTGGCTGTCCGCTCGCGCTGGCGCGTCCGCGCAACCCCCGGAGCCCGAGTGCCCTAACGGCTCCGAGGAGAGGAACCGCGGATGTT
>Ga0182024_10014005_pt1 | contig 15547 bp, 12 predicted proteins | sample P32metaG_FD_120480 | JGI IMG/M metagenome (GOLD analysis project Ga0182024, IMG submission 120480) | Permafrost microbial communities from Stordalen Mire, Sweden - P3-2 metaG (Illumina Assembly) | ecosystem: Environmental > Terrestrial > Soil > Wetlands > Permafrost | place: Sweden: Stordalen... | reverse complement strand
TGAAATACACCTGGATGCCCGGGAGCTGCGCGTGGTCGACAAGGACGTTTCTGATAAAGATCGTGCCGAGATTCAGACTACGATGCTGGGCCCGGAAGTTCTCGATACCCAGCACCATCCGGAAATCGTGTTCAAGTCCACCGGTGCCGAGGCTACAGGCCCGGGACAGTGGACGGTGCGCGGGAATCTGACGCTCTGCGGCCAAACGCGGCCTGTCACGGTGCACGCAACGCTGAAGGACGGCCATTACACGGGTGAGTCCACCGTGAAGCAGAGCGATTTTGGTATCAAGCCGCCAGGAATGGCGGGCGTCAAGACCAAAGATGAAGTTCGCATCGAGTTCGACGTGCGTCTGGCGTCGTAGAACCTGTGGTGGCCAGCACGACGAGTTCGTAATCAACGCTGGTACGGCGGAAACGCCGTTGGCAAATCCGCAGCGCCCACTGGTCGACCGCTTCCCTTCCCGAGACAGTCTCGTAGCTCGCGAGCCGACCAAGGCGTATACGGCTGATCGCTGCGAAGGGCAGCCTACCCACGTGTGGCCGATTGTGCGCGCATGGTCGCGCTTGACAGGATGGGTGGCCTCGGATAGTGTCGGCTAGAATAGCCGCGCTGGTCTTACGGCAGTTTGTTCGGCCCTTCCAAGTCAGCTTCTATTCGCAAATCAGGAGGATTACGTTGATGAAGAAATTCGCTCGATTTCTATTGAGTTGGTCTCTGGTCGTTGCATGTGGTTGCATCACCGCGGCGCGGGCACAATCACAGGAAAACTCGTCCACGCCCCAGGTCTTGCAGATCACGCGAGAATTTACCAAGCCGGGCAAAGCCGGCATGGTGCATGAAAAGACGGAAAGCGCATTCGTGCAGGCCATGGCCCGTGCCAAGTGGCCGACGCACTATGTGGGAATGACATCACTGTCGGGAAAGCAGCGTGCCTTGTTCCTGACCGAGTACGCTTCATTTGAAGCCTGGGAAAAGGACAATGCAGCAGTCGCAAGCAATACCGCCCTGTCTGCCGCGCTGGATCGCGCGAGCATGGCCGATGGCGAACTGCTGGATTCGATGGACCAGGGCGTGTTCGTTTCCCATGACGAACTGGGCCTGCGGTCCGTGTCAGACGTCTCGAAGATGCGCTACCTGGAGGTCGGTTCTTACAACGTTCGCCCGGGCCACGACGCGGAATGGAACGAGGTGGTCAAGATGGTCAAGGCGGGCTATGAGAAGTCCGCGCCCGATATGCATTGGGCCGTATACGAGGAAGTATACGGGGGCGCAGGGGGCAGGTATCTTGTGCTCACCGCGCGCAAGACGTTGGCCGAAATCGATCGTGGCTTCCAGGAAGACAAGCAATTCCAGGCGGCCATGGGCGAAAGCGGCATGAAGAAACTCTTAGAACTTTACGGCGCCTCGGTTGAATCATCCGAACACCAACTGTTTGCCTTCAACCCACACATGAGCTACGTGGACGATGCGTGGATCAAGGCCGACCCGGACTTCTGGAAGCCCAAGGCAGTCGCCGCGCCACCTGCCAAATCCGCAACGACCGACAAGAAGGCTAATCCGTAGACTGTCGCTCCAGGCCAACCACTGGAATTTTGGGGAGCGGCTTCGACCTGCGTCGGGGCCGCTTTTCCCACTCACGGAAGAGACAACTTCAAAGTTCTAGGCGTCACGAAGGCCAAGCGGACCAGTTTCGGGTATGCGGTCCTGATTCCGAAAAGCTGCTGGCAAGCGAAACGCTACTAACGAGAGCCTGCCGCCTTGCCAGCGCCTTGGCTCGAAGATGGCGGGTGCGTATCGATGGGGCGCAGAGTCACCGTCTGCGTTGTGACAGTGGCGGTGGATGTTGCCCACTCGAGCCGCCCGTTGCTCTTTGCGACCGCTTGTACGATTTTCGTGAACAACCGATCCTGCATGGTCGTCCGCTTCGTGTAATCGACGACGTAGCTGACGCTGAATTCTAGCGATCCGGCATCCACGGCAAGTGAGACGGTAGGTTCCAGCGGCGGATTCGCGCTTTCAATATTGTCGCTCACAACTTTCCAGGACGCCTGCGCCTCAACGAAGTATTCGCCGACGGCTTCCCTGGCAACGCGCAGAAGAACCTCTTTGGCAAGCAGGCAATCGCTGGTGGCCGTAAACAACACCTTGATCTCGTCCCAGATAAACTGGAAACCTTGCGAGTAGTTGAAAACGGACCCTTTCAAAACCGTGCTATTGGGTATGCGAACAATCCGTCCGTTGTACAGATCCCTGCGGACCCAGTTCCGTGTTTCCATCAACGTGGTTCGCAGGAGCCCTATGTCGATCACGTCACCCCGAGTATCGCCGATCTGCACTCTGTCGCCGACGGCATACAGCTTTGAAAAACCGATGGAAAAAGCACCAGCAATACTGGCCAACACATCCTGCAGGGCAATGGCCACACCGGCGCCAGCGACACCGAGAGTAAAGCTGAGGCGCCCCAGGCGATCCTCAAACAGGATCGTGAGAAACAGCAGGATTGAAAGGTATCCGGAAAAAACGACGAACTTGCGGACCTTGTAGCGGGAGTCGGCTTTGCCAAATCGCCGGGGGAGGCTTCGTTCAAGCACGCCAAACGCGGCGTGAATAACGAGAATTCCGACAACTGCGGCAACACACTTGCTAAGGAGGGAACGCGAATCAGCGTCTCGGAACAGATCCTTCATACCTTCACCATCACTCCCGGTTTGCCGCCCGCACGCGAGGCAAGACCGCACCACGTATCTGAATCGGATCCGCCGACCTGAGTACTTCCAAGTAAGGGGCCAGGAACATTGGTCGCGGGATGTTGCGCAACCCGGCCCCTTACGATTCGTAGGAATTCAGCCGCGCCGTCGAAATTAGTGGCGTTGGATAAGTGTAAGACCCGACCCCCATACGAGCTTCGATCGCAACATACCCCCCCGCGTCCATCTCCCGTCAACCTGGGACCGGCTGCGCCGGGATTGGTTAGCCAGACTCGCATTTTTTCGCGGCTTTGCGGACCAGGCTAGCAAAACAGCAATGTATTGAATCGATCCTCCCGAATGGTTCGCCGCTCGGCAATTATCTCGAACGGGTAACCAGCCATCCCCCTGATCAACGCAAATACCGACGAAGTGAAATACCAGAACCCAGGGCAATTGTTCCCGACAAAAATAACAGATATAAAGACACCTCGAACGCGCTAGGATTCCGGGCGCTAGATTATTGCCAAGGCGGGCAACCACATCCGCGATCGGTCCGTCTCAAGCGAACGCCATCCAGCGAACCTTCGCAAAGGAGGAAGGGCTAAAATGACCGCCTCGTCCGTGCGACCCACCATTCGTCTCCTGTCGCTTGTGTTCGCCACCGTCGCGTTTGCGGCAGTTTCCGCCGCCCAAGGGACCAATCCGAATTTCGTACCGTCTCAGGAGCAACAGCAGGATCAGAACCAACAGTTGAAAATGCGTCAGATGAGTCAGGCTCCCACAGACGCTGCTGCAAAAGCCGATCCCGCGGAGGAAGCCGCTTATAAGCAGTTTTACCTCTCCAGTCCGCAGGATCTGGACAAAAGAATCCGCCTCGGCGAAGCGTTCGTCCAAAAATATCCTTTGAGCCGGTATGCCGAGTCCGTTTACGCGGCTCTCACACGGGCCTATTCCGCAAAACAGGACTGGAAGAATTTCTATGCCCGTGCGGACAAGGCGCTCGCTCTGAATCCGGACGATGCGGCGGTGCTCGTGATCGTGGGTTGGATGATTCCCCACGAGTACAACCCGGAGAGCGCAGACGCCGCAAAAAACCTCGACGAGGCGGAGCGCTACGAAAAGCACGCCATGGAAATCATCCCGAAAATGCCGAAGCCCGCGAATATAACCGACGACCAGTTCGCTCAATCCAAGTCCACCCTGCTCGCCGAGGCCCATAGCGGCTTGGGTCTGGTTTATTTCCGCCGACAGGATTCCGAGGACTCAGTGAAAGAGCTTCAGCAAGCCATGCAGCTCGCTGCCAGTCCCGATCCGACAGACCTGTTTGTTCTCGGGCTGGAGTTACAGAGCTTGAATCGTTTTGCGGATGCCGCCGACGCGTTCAACCGCTGCGGCCAGGTCCCGAGCGCGCTGCAGGACCGCTGCAAGCAAAGCGCGGATGCCGCCAAGAAACAGGCGAAGTAGCCCGCGTACGACGCGGACTGCTTGCACAATGCAATCAGTGCACGAACGATCGAGGAAAGGAGCGATGCATGAGCGGGAGTCATCCAGGCCCTATTATTCAGAGCTACTTTGTAGCGTACGAATCCAAAAGCAGGGCAGCGCTCGAAGCTCTGTTGAGCGAGGACTTCCTATTCAGCAGCCCCCGCGATGACCGGATCGACAGGGAGACGTACTTTTCGCGGTGCTGGCCGTTCAACGAGCAAGTTCTTAGATTTCGCATCGAGAAGATTTTTGAGCGCGAGAATGAAGCGTTTGTACTGTATGAGTGCGAACCAAAGACCGGTGCGAAGTTTCGGAACACAGAGTTCTTTCGCGTTGAAAACGGCAAAGTGAAGGAGGTAGTCGTCTACTTTGGGCGAACGACCTCGGACGCAAAATCGGAGTCCTGACCCTGCTAGTGTTCAGGATTCGAAGTCGATGTTCACCTGCTTTGCAGTGTCGCGACGGAAACATCCGCTCACTGTCCAGCCGGCAAGGTCCAGATCTCGAGAACGCCGGTCGACGCGGATTGATTGGCGTCGCCCTCCGGTAGAGCGATTTTGCCGTCCACCACGATGGGACTGTTCCAGTGCCCCTTGCCGCATTCCAGTTCGGCGATCTGAGTTCCTTTCTCTGGATCGTAGACGCTTAGAGCGCCTTTGGGACTATAGACATACAGTAGGCCCCCGGCGACCACCGGACTTGTGCCACCCTTGCTGTTCTTCCACATAGCGACAAGTTTTCCGCTCTGAAAGGTCCAAGCGGCAGTGCCCCCGCCATCAGCGGAGAACAGCCACGTGTCACCGCCATGCCGCCACACAGCCAGGGCAGTGAACAAGCGGCCGCCCGAGGGCGTCGAGACGCTCTGCAGTTCACCGCCTGCGTGCGGAGTGGTGCCTGCGATAGTCTTGATACTTAGCAGCCGGATCAGCCCATCTTTTCCTCCTTGGGCCACGACGTCGCCGCCGAGAAGCGCAGGCGAAGTCGATCCGACGTCAAGGTCACGATCGTCGAGATGGGCGTTGTCCTCTGGAGTGTAGTTGCCCAGCATCTGGGTGGCATCGGGGTTGAGTTCAATGGTCGAGTCCCCCCAATTCCTCTTGCCGTCATAAGGGCCGTTCCCGGTGGCCACGAAGATGTTGCCGGTCGCGACATCGATCACGGCACCGGCTCGCCCCCAGATTGCAGATTGGGTATCCGGGCAGGAACTAGGATCGAGTAAGCCAGAGCGGTCACTGCAGAGCGAGTTCCACACGTGCAGCAGCTTGCCGGTCTGGGCGTCGAGAATCACGACGTGGCCTTGATAGGGAGGCCGATCGCCGATATAGCCGCCGGTGACGGCGATGATGTGGCCGCGGAACGCTTTGAGTGGCGAGGCGATCTTTTCGCGGAGCGGCAGAAGCGTGATCGGGGTTGTCCAGAGTACGTGCCCGTCGAAAACCGCAAGTTTGTGTACCGTGCCATCCGGCGCTGCGGCGTAGATGTGATGGCGGTCGGGGTCTGCCACCGGGGTGCTATTGGAGATTTGGCGGGTGCCCACCCAGGAGTCGTACTTAGGCGGCGTGTATTCCCACAGAATGGCCCCTTGGTTGGCATCCACGGCGATGGTCTTGCCGTAGGTGGTAGTCACGAAAAACACGTCATGCCTGGAGCCCTGTACGGTGGCGCCACGGAGGTAAATCGCCGAGGCATCGACGGTCCCATCGAGTTTAATTTGGTGCCGGATCAGCGAGGCAGCGTTCGCTGGCGTAATGCCCGTTGGGACGCTCGAGGCGCCGGAGCTGGCCAGGTCCCAACCAAACTGGGTCCAATCGTTCCCCGCATCTTGGCCCGAGGACACCTGCGTGCCAATTCCCGCCAGGATAAACAACAGCAAGAACAATCGCCGCCACATCACTGCACCGCCAGCCCTGAGCTGAGTCATCCGCAGACCTCTAGCCAGAGTATGCTCCCGTCTCCGACTTCTGCACAAATTGCGGTCTAGCGGCGCGGCAAGGCTACGGGTTCCGAGCATTCGGTTTCACCCGAATGGATGCATGTTATCCGGCATAGCTGCTGAAGCCCTCAGAGCGAGCAATACCACGGTTCTGACCAGCGAGGTTTTCTCGGGTGTTCTGTTCTGCGGAGCGAGTTCGGTTACTCGGCGAACCGATTCATCGACTTACACAGGGCTAGACAAGGGTTCACGCCCAAAGCGGAAAGATGTTGCGCAAATTCTGCAATTGACAGCCGCTATTGAGCTTGTCGAACAAACTAACTCCCGTGCTTTCAGTGAGCTGCGATGGACCTACGTTTGCGGCCACCCGCATGTCAAATGGCTGAACCGGGACATGGAAATCAGAGACGTTGATTCAGGATGCGCTCGCCAGCCGCGAGAGGGATGGATCGGGCGGGGTTCGTGCAGCGATCATTTCGCTTCCCCTTCGCCGTGAGCAAACGATCTCTCCCGACGTCGCGGCAAAATTTCATAAAGCCGGGGAACTATGCGTTCGGTCCTGGGTTATGGGGAGCAGAAACGATGCGTCGAAACGCTCGAACAATGATGGGCTCAATTTTTGACCGAAGCTTCAGACGAAACAAATGGGACTAGCCCGGGGACCCCAACATGTACAGACATTTCTTCGGACTGCGCGAAAATCCTTTCAACGTTAACCCTGATCCCCGTTATCTATTCCTGACCCCGCAGACCCGGCTAGCGTTGGACGAACTAAAATACGGGATTCAAGCTCGCAAGGGCCTCATTCTACTAACGGGCGAAGTCGGGACGGGCAAGACGACGTTGATTAACCGACTGCTCGATCAGTTCGGCGAGCAGCATACGCCCACAGCATTCATTTTCAATTCCCATTTAGAAATCAGCCATTTGTTTGATTTCATATTGGCCGATTTCGGAGTGCCGCCCGACTCCGGATCGAACAACAACGCACTGATGCGTCTGAATCAGTGGCTGCTCGAACGCTACCGCGCAGGCGAGACTCCCGTGCTCGTCGTCGACGAAGCGCAGGGACTACCCACGCGCGTACTCGAAGAGATTCGAATGCTACTGAATCTGGAGACCCCACGGGAGAAGCTGCTTCAGATTGTGCTGGTGGGCCAGCCGGAGCTTGAAGCAAGAATCAAGCGACCTGAGCTGCGCCAAATCAAGCAACGGGTTGCGCTTCGCTGCAAAACCGCGCCGCTCGATCTGAGCGAGACTCACGACTATATTCAAACACGCTTGGAAATCGCTGGCGCCAACGGCAAGCCGGTCTTTGCGCCCCAGGCGATCGACGCCGTCTATTTCTATTCGCGGGGGATCCCGCGCGTTATCAACCTGCTATGTGAAAACGCGTTGATCAATGCATACGAGATCCATGTCCAGCCTGTACCAGTGCACATCGTCGTCAAGATCGCGTACAAGTTTCAGTTCGACGACATCCAACCCATCGCGCCGCCCCGAGATGATCTGAACCCCCTGGACTTCCCTTTGATCGTTGCGCAATCAAGATCCGTGGACTTGCTGGCTTCTTTGCCGGCTGCGCCCGATCGTTCCTGTAAGGAACACACCGAGGTGACAGCGAGCCCGGTTTCACTTCCCCCGGTTGTGCCACATCACCATCCCAGCTCCGTCAAGGAACCTGCCATGCCGGGTGCGGGTTGCGAAAAGGTTTCCGTACTTGACCGAGACTCTGAGCCACCCAGCCCAACGGACATTCCGGTCACTCCGCCACCCGCCTTCCACCAAGCGCCGATGGCAACGAGTCGAGCTTCGGAACTCGGTGAGTTCTTTCATGAAGTCGGCATTCAATTCTTCTCGGGATCAGCGACGAAGGCTACCCCGCCCGCGCTTCCATCTTCTCCTGCCATGGTCGGAGAGAATGGGAAGGCCGACTCCTTGCCAGACTCCAGTCATGGTCAGCTGTCAGATCCTCGAGAGCCTACTTCTTCTCGAACCAAAGTTGATGTGACGATGTCGAGTGCTCTCCGCGCCGGCGTTATGAGAAGCATCACTGTCGGCCTGATTCTGGACCACTTGAGTAGGTGGAAAGATCGTCAAATGTCCACTTTAGTCTTGCCGGCTCGAGTTCTGCTCACCGCGATTGTGGTTCAGCGCATGAAGCGATCGCCTCAACGCCTGCGAGCGTTGTACAGGCGATGCCTCGCCTTGAAGGATCGATGCTTACATTTCGTCGGGTCACTGGATCGGTCACCACTGGCGGCGTCCGTATATCGGTGGTTACGGCAACCATGGAATCCAAACCCGTGGCGGCTACCAGAGTCGCGGCTGCTTGAACTGCTGCGGAGGTCCAGTCACAAGAAAGTGTAGTTCCCAACGACCGGTCTGGCCCGCAATCTCGGCATACGGGTATTGGGCCCGATAGGGACGATATCCCTGAGGTTCTTTTCACAGCACCCGGCACGCTTCGTCAAATTCAAGGCGCGGGTTACGGGGAAAGAGTTTGCTTCGATCGCCGTAACCAAGATTGCAGAGGAAGTTCACTTTCCATTTACCGTCCGGGAAAAACTCGGCATTCACTTTCGCCGCGTCAAAGCCAGACATTGGGCCACAATCGAGTCCCACCGATCGAGCCGCAAGTATGAAATAGGCTCCTTCGAGCGAACTGTTACGGAATGCAGTTTCATGGATCAAAGGCTGGTTCCCTACGAAATGCGAGCGCATGTCGGCGTGGGGAAACAGCCGGGGAAGTTTCTCGTAGAACTCCGTGTCCCAGGCGATGATCGCCGTCACCGGCGCAGTTCTTGTTTTTTCGACGTTGAGGGGAGCCAGAGCCGGCAGAAGACGGGCCTTTGAAGCTTCACTTTCCAGGAATACAAAGCGGGCAGGAGTAGAATTTGCGCTCGTGGGACCCAGCCGCGCAATTTCGTACGCTTCGCGCAGTGTCCCGACGGGGACAGGCCTGGGAAGCCACGCCGAATGGGTGCGGCCCTCCCGGAATAATTGGTTAAGGGCGTCTTTCGAGACGATGTTCGGCGGTGTGGCAGCGCTTCGTATATCGGTCATAGCTTCCCCTCCTCGGTTCTTCGCGGTGTCGGTTATAAATCCGGAATCAACACTATAATAAATGACGGCGAGTAAGTGCGCCAAAAGGCACATTCACACAAATCTGCGGCGCTGTGTTCGGTGTCCGTTCCCGATTTACCGCCGCGCGGGATTCGACTTCTGGTGCAACCCGGGAGTTTGACTCCGACACCCAGACCGGCAACCCCGTGACCTGCTGGCGGGCCCCCACGGGTACAGATTGGTGATGGACCGTGCAATGCTGGCGGACGAAACAGGAGTTGACCGCGGAACCGCGCAGCAGTTCAATGAATGAATCACACTGCCGGTTTTCCGTGTCCTGGAAACGAAGGGAGCCAAATCAGATGGCGAAGGCGAAGGAGTTCACGGTGACGATCGAAGACAAACCGGGCGCCCTGGGGAAGTGCTTGCTCGCCCTCGCCGAACGTGGAGTGAATATCCTGGCCTTTCAATCGTATGTAGAAGAGGGCGAGAGCGTGGCCCGATTCGTGGCCGATGATATGGCCAGCGCCAAGGCAGTGCTGGGCAGTCTGCACATGATCTTCGAGGAGACCGACGTCGCGGTTGTCAGACTGGCGCACCGTCCCGGTCAGTTGGGTCGCGCAGCAGCGCGCTTGGGCGAAACGCAGATCAACATTGATTACACCTACTGCGGACTTGAGCCAGACTCGTCGCTGGGCCTGGTAGTATTCGGAGTCGACAACTTGAACAAGGCGGCAGCGCTGCTGGACGAGCTTGCGACCGAAACCGCCTAGGACGAGAATTAGCGTCCAAGTCGCGGTGAACTATCTGGTGGCCTAACCGCTGCGGGACGAAGCCTGATGCATCGCACGAGTTTCCGGCCAATCGGGAGCGAGCCCACCAAAGACCAGAGCAGCAGTCGGGTACTCCCACTATTGCTTGTACCGCTCGAACAGTTCCTTGTAGTCGTGATTGTTCTCGTTGCAGATGTACTCTTGAATGTCCCACTCGGGATGTAGCGTAAAGGTGCCCACTTCGGTCCACGGCGCCGCGAACACATTGGGGTCTTCGATTGTCGCCGAGTACTTGAGCGTGTAGTACGCCGTGCGCTGGAAGCGTTCGACCAGGTGGTACGCAGTGGTGTGACGATACTCGCCCACGGACACCTTGTCGTTGACGCCGGTCACATCCACTACCAGCGTGTCCCCTTCCCAGCGCCCCACCGAATTTCCCATCCACGTCGGGTCAAGGTCCTTCGGGTGCGGACGCCCATCGGTTGGAATCGTCCGGAAATACTCGCCCGCTTCATAGAGAATCACGACCAGGTTCGGCGTTTGCACGATCTGTATCGGATACGGCTCTCCGATCGTGTCCGGAACTCCGCGCGGCAGACACTTCTCCCCCAACGAAAACGTGTATTCCGGCCCGACATGATACTTTTCCGCGCCGGGCTTCAGAGTGATTTTGTCGACCACCTTGATCGAATGATACGGCGCGATATAAATGCCATTAAGGTCGGGCGTGCCGTCGGCCATGCGCGGCACCGGTTTGTTTGACAAAGCTTCGCTTGCCGTCGCACTGGGAGCCGACTCAGGAGTTGTACCCGCAACGGTCACCGTCACCGACCGCGTGTCGTTGCCGGTGCCAGCGTTCCCCAGCGCCGTCAACGTGTAGGTCGTCGTCGCGCTCGGCTTTAGTGTGCGGCTGTCTCGTGTGGCCACGATCCCGATGCCCTGGTCGAGTGTAATCCGGTCCGCATTCACCACGGCCCATTCCAAAGTCACAGGTTGGCCGGGCTGGATCGAGCTGGCGCTCGCCGTGAAGCTTAAAATCCGAGCAGTTGGACCGGCTGGAAAGCCGTCGCGAAGTTGAGGCTGTTGTGCAGGGGGTTGCTGACCCGCCGCGCCGGACGCAAGCGCCAGCGCGAGCGCAATCAAGCTCAGAACTTTCCTTGGACAATTCATAGGTTTAGCCGGTTACCCAGGTTCAGCACGAATTTCCGATTTGGACCTCTGACCGAGGCATCGTATGCTCCTCCGGATCCCGACACAACGAATTTCCCATCGGAGCGGTCTCACGGAGACCGCGTGAGTTCGGCGACCAGCTCCCGCTGAACGGGATTACCGGATCGATGTAGTATCGGGCGACGCGATGCAACAGTGATGCGTATAGGCGACGCTGTGGAGTTCGTTTTCGTGTAGTTCGCAGCAGTTGGCACAAAAATCACCCGTACGCAAGACACAGAAAACGGAGCCGAATTCTTGATGGTGGAGGTAATTTTATGAAACGCACGCATCTCCTTACCCTTTCAAGCCTCCTTCTCCTCCTGGTTGCAGCGAACACCGGAATGAAGGGCCAACCGTCTGCCAAGACAGGCTCTGCCGCGTCGCGAGATTTTGTTCTACTCGTTCACGGTGGCGCAGGCGATTACAGCCAGATGTCGCCTGATCAGATCGCGATCCGTCGCACCGCGATGACCAAAGCCCTGGGGGTTGGCTACAACGTATTGGCACACAACGGGACCAGCTTGGATGCAGTCGAAGCGACAATCCGAGTTCTGGAAGATTCCGGCGAGTTCGATGCGGGCCGAGGCGCCTACTACACTCAGGACGGGATACCCGAGCTTGACTCTGCGATTATGGACGGCGGCACGCTCGGTGCCGGAGCGGTAGCTTCAGTCAAGCACATCGCGAACCCGATCAGCCTCGCCCGACTGGTCATGGAGAAGACTCCCCACGTCCTGCTGGTCGGTGAAGGCGCCGAGCAATTCGCGAAATCTCAAGGGGTCGCACTGGTGTCGCCCTACTATTTCTACAACGAGCGCGAATGGAAGCGCTACCAGGACTTGAGTGCGGCCGAAGCAAAAGGCAAGTCCGCCCGACTCGATCAAGGCCAGGTGCACGGGACTGTTGGGGCGGTTGCCCTCGATCAAGCAGGAAATCTTGCTGCCGGAACCTCCACGGGCGGCACAACCTGGAAGATGCCGGGACGCGTAGGTGACTCTCCGCTCATCGGAGCCGGCACCTACGCCAACAACGAAAGTTGTGCTATTTCGGCGACCGGCGTCGGCGAGTTTTTCATACGGAATGTCGTCGCCGCTGATATCTGTGCGCGGGTGCGGTATCTTCACGTCTCACTGGAGGAAGCGGCAAGCGATGTGGTGATGAAGGAGCTCGTGGCCCAGCACGGAGAAGGCGGGATCATTGGCCTCGATCATCAGGGTCATATCGCCATGGTTTTCAACAGCAACGGCATGATGCGGGGAGTGGTCGGCACAGACGGGACGATAACGATCAAAGTGTTGAAGGAGTGAGGCTGAAAGGTTTTGGGATTACTCTCAAAACAGAAGCATCCTGATCGTGAAACCGACGAACTGTTCGGTTATTTCTTGTAGATCATACCGCCCTTCATCACGAAGGAAACATTCTCGAGTGTGCGTGGGTCCTGAAGCGGATCGCCCACTACCGCGATAACATCAGCCAGATAGCCCGGCTCGAGCGCTCCGATCTGTCCCTCCCAGCCTAGCAGCTTCGCACCGTTCAACAGATCGGCCTGAAGAGCAGCCAGTGGATTCATTCCGTATTTCACCATTAGTTCCAACTCCCGCGCCTGCGTGCCGTGAGGAAATGGGCCGACGTCAGAACCCACTGCCATCGGCACCCCTGCCCGAACCTGCCTGCGGAAGTCCTGCACCTTCAATTCAAACATTTGCCGTTCGCGCGCGGCCTGTGCGGGTGTAGCTGCGTGGTCTGCGAAGTAATCGAAGATGGTGAGGGTCGGGACGGCAAAGATCTGCTTTTCGCGCATGATGCGCATTGTCTCGTCGCTGAGCTGGTTTGCGTGATCGATGGATGCGACGCCAGCCTGCGCGGCAAAAAGAGTTCCCGGCTCGCCGGTGGCGTGTACCGCTACGCGCCGGCCCAGACGCGCCGCCTCCTCTACCGCTGCGGCCAGTTCCGCTTCCGAATACTGGTAAACAGTCGAAAGCTTGCCATCACGAACCGTATCCTCTCCGGTCTCATAAATCTTGGTGAAGTCCGCGCCTTCCTTATACTGCTCGCGCATCACGGCGACCAACTCGGCAGCACTGTTTGCGTAATCGGCGTTGGGTAAAACGTGTTGCGCCGGGTTGTAACCGATGGCGTCTTCGTGCCCGCCCAGGATGTTGATCGCATTGCCGCTGATGCGCAGACGCGGCCCCGGAATGCTCCCTTGGTTGATTGCGTCGCGTACGGCGGTATCGGCTGAGCCGGCGCCTTCGGTCCCCATGTCGCGCTCGGAGGTGAAACCCGCCATGAGGTCGTCGCGCGCAGCGAGCGTAGCCGCAATCGTGCGCTGTGGAACCGATTCCTCAACGGTTTGTAGATCCTCCGCACCGGGATGCAAGAACAGGTGTACGTGGGCGTCGATCAATCCCGGCAACAACGTGCGGTCGCCAAGGTCCAGGATCTCAGCGTCCTGCGGATGCTTGACCGTTGTGCCGACTTCGACGATCCGGTCGCCCTGGACGAGCACTTCACCCGGCGTCAGTACGCGTCCGTTCCGTATGTCGAGCAAGTGCGCCGCATGCAGCACCAACGTGCGCTCCGCTGCGGATTGGGTTTGTCCGGCAGCGGGCAGGAGTAAACCTGAAAGCAACAACGCGAGAATCGTCGTCGAAAGGAAGCGCGGTCCGTTCATGTCCGTCGAACGCGATGGTACCACCGTCGATGACCAGCGTCCCGCATTACATTGTGATACACCAACCTGTCGAGTCCACGATGACTTGCCGGGCGCGAACGCCAAATCGTGATAAATTCCTGTCCGCGGTTCTGGCACTCGATGATAAATGCCGGATTCCGGCCGTTGCACCACGCAGGATCTCGCTCCGCAACGACTATAGGCGGCAGAGGAAACATGTTCGATAGGCGCTGGCGAATCGTCGCGGTCTTTGTGTGCCTGCTGCAACCTGCCCGTCTTGGTTCCCTTCCCCGGTCCACGAAAGCGGCCGTGACGTCCTCATCGGACTTCAAGGTTGGCATGTCATTTCGGACGTTTACGCCGGACAAACCGTACAACTGGCGGGGAGCAAAGACTCATGCGCTGGTAACCACGGTCTGGTATCCCGCCGCAGCCAGCGCGATCGAGCATCCCATTGAGATTCCCGGCATGAGCGAGCTTTTCGTCATGGGAAGTGCGGTACTAGATGCGAACCTTGACTCCGCGCCGGCGAAGTTTCCCTTGGTCGTGCTTTCTCACGGCACCGGTGGCTCCGCCCTGCAGATGGCGTGGCTTGGCACCGCGCTTGCCGCAAAGGGCTACATAGCGGTGGCCGTCAATCACCCCGGAAACAATGCCACCGAGGCTTACACCGCCGAGGGATTCTCGATCTGGTGGGAGCGCGCTCGCGATCTCAGCGTGGTTATTGATTCTATGCTGGCCGATCCCATGTTCGGTAGCCACATTGACTCTGGCCGCATCGGCGCTGCAGGTTTTTCTCTCGGTGGTTACACGGTGATCGAGATTGCTGGCGGGACCACTGACGTAAGTGCCTTCAGGCAATTCTGCGCTGCGCACCGTGGGGACCTTGTCTGCCAGAGCCCGCCGGAGTTCCCGACCTTGGTCGAGGATTTTGACAAACTATCCAGCACCGACGCGGAGTTCCAGAGAGCGCTGGCCCATTCGAGCGATTCCTATCGCGACACGCGCGTGCGAGCGGTCTTTGCCATCGCGCCCCCGCTCGCGCCCGCATTCAGACCCGCGAGCCTCGCGGCAATCGCTATCCCGGTGAGCATTGTCGCCGGGGAGGCCGATGCCATTGCCCCGATCGCATACGGCGCAAAATATTTTGCAGCGAATATCCCCGGAGCAAAGCTCACCATCTTTCCCGGCAACGTGGGCCACTACGTATTCCTGGACTCCTGCACCGCAGCCGGCCGTAAGACCCTGCCTCTATTCTGCACCGATGGAGGAGGAGTGGACCGCGACGCGGTCCATGCGAGCGCCGTTGGTCTCGCTCGTGAGTTTTTCAGGGAAACGCTGAACTGAACAATTCGCTTAATCCCCAGCGTATCTAGAGTTGCGGGCGTCACAGTCCGCAGGGTCCCTGCCAATACCGGGCCAGCCGCGGGCCTATGTTGATTAACCAAACCTCTTATAGGTAAGTACCGCGTCGGCCCTGTGGACTGAACTGTAAAATAGGTGGGGATTCCACACGATGAATATTCGCTCAGTTCGTTTGGCGCGCGTCATGACTCTGGCGGCGTCCATCCCAGTGCTGTCGGTTCTCGTTTTCGCACAGACCGCGAAACCCGTTCGTGCAACCAGAACGTCGATAGATGGTCCCAGTTCGCTCGGTCTGTATAAAGACACGTATCTTTTCGTCGTGCAATTCGGGGACGACAAGCCACGA
>Ga0182024_10014004_pt1 | contig 15548 bp, 12 predicted proteins | sample P32metaG_FD_120480 | JGI IMG/M metagenome (GOLD analysis project Ga0182024, IMG submission 120480) | Permafrost microbial communities from Stordalen Mire, Sweden - P3-2 metaG (Illumina Assembly) | ecosystem: Environmental > Terrestrial > Soil > Wetlands > Permafrost | place: Sweden: Stordalen... | reverse complement strand
CCCGGCCACGGCAAAATCGTCCGCATCTACGGCGCGCCCACCGACAACAACGCCAAAATGTTCAAGCAGGGCCAGGACGACGTGCTCAAACCCTATCTCGACCGCGGCGACATCGTCGTGGTCCACGAAGACTGGGCCGAGGACTGGAAGCCCGAAAACGCCAAGCGAATCATGGACGCCGCCATCACCAAAGGCGTCCAGTTTGACGCCGTCCTCGCCAGCAACGACGGAACCGCCGGCGGCGCCATCAAAGCCCTTTCCGAAGCCGGACTCGCCGGCAAAATCCTCGTCACCGGCCAGGACGCCGACTTGGACGCCTGCCAGCGCATCGCCTCCGGCACTCAGGCCATGACGATTTACAAACCCATCAAACGCCTCGCCTACCCCGCCGCCGAAATGGCCGTCGCCCTCGCCACCGGCCGACCCATCGTCGCCACCCGGACCGTCAACAACGGACAGATCGACGTCCCCTCCATCCTGGAAAACATCGTCACCGTCACCAAGGACAATCTCGTCGATACCGTCGTGAAAGACGGCTACCGCAGTTACGACGACATCTACAGCCAGCTCCCCGAATCCGACCGCCCCCCGCGGCCGAAGTAAAAAGAAACGTGTCCGACACCGCTCCCATCCTCCAGGCTCGCTCCATCGTCAAACGCTTCGGCGCTGTCACCGCTCTGTGCGGCGTCGATTTCGACCTTCGCCCCGGCGAAATTCACGCCCTCTGCGGCGAAAACGGCGCGGGAAAATCCACCCTCATCAAAACCCTCTCCGGCATCTATCCCCACGGAACCTACGAAGGCGAAATCATCGTCGCCGGCCAACCAGCGCGCTTCCGCAACATCTCCGACGCCCGCGCCGCCGGAATCGCCGTCATTCATCAGGAACTCGCCCTCATCGACGAAATGACCGTCGCCGAGAACATTTATCTCGGCCAGGAACCCACCCGCGGCGGCCGAATCCTCTGGCCCGCCGTCTTCCACGGCGCCGCCCAGCTTCTCAAAAAATTCCACATCAACCTCGACCCCGCCGCCCGCGTCTCCACGCTCGGCGTCGGCGAAAAGCAGCTCGTCGAGATCGTCAAAGCCCTCTCCCGTGATTCGCGCATCCTCATCCTCGACGAACCCACCGCCGCATTGTCGCAATCCGAGGTCGCGGTTTTGCTGGATATCCTCCGCGCCCTGCGCCTGCGAAACATGGCGTGCGTCTACATCTCGCACAAACTCGATGAAGTCTTCGCCGTCGCCGATCGCATCACCGTCCTGCGCGACGGCCGATCCGTCGCCACCATGCAGGCCGCCGACTCCGACAAAGCCCGCGTCATCCGCCACATGGTCGGCCGCGAAATCACCCAGCTCTTCCCGCGCCGCGCCCCCGCCTCCCCCGGCCCCGTCCTCTTCAGCGTCCGCGATCTCTCCGTCCACGACGCCGCGGGCCGCGCTCGCCTGCATGACATCTCCTTCGACGTTCGCGGCGGCGAAGTCCTCGGCATCGGCGGTCTCATGGGCGCAGGCCGCAGCGAATTGCTGCTTCACCTCTTCGGCGCCTACGGCCGCCGCGACCACGGCGTCGTCACCCTGGACGGCCAATCCCTCGCCAACCCCACCCCGCGCCGCTGCGTCGCCGCCGGGCTCGTGATGGTTTGCGAAGACCGCAAAAAACAGGGGCTGATCCTCGAAAAAACCATCAACTTCAATCTCTCTCTTTCCAGCCTCGACCGTCTCACGCGCCTCGGCTTCCTGAATGACGACCTGGAAGTCCACCGCAATCAGGACATCTTCAAAAGCCTCGCCATCCGCGCCACGGGCCTGGAGGCCATCGTCGGCCGCCTCTCCGGCGGAAACCAGCAAAAAGTCGTCCTCGGCAAGGCATTGCTCACGCAGCCAAAAGTGATCTTCCTCGACGAGCCCACCCGCGGCATCGACGTGGGCGCCAAGCAGGAAGTCTACGAACTGATCAACCGCATCACCGATCAGGGCCGCGCCGTCGTCCTGGTCTCCAGCGAACTTCCCGAACTCATGGGAATGTCCGACCGCATCCTCATGCTCTCCGAGGGCCGAGTCGGCGGCCTGTTCGACCGCGCCCAGGCAACGCAGGAAAAACTCCTCGCCGCCGCCATCGCCTCGCACCGGCAGGCCGCTTCGTTGGAGAATTGAATGTCAGAACGAACCGCTACGATTCCCAAACCCGCCGCCGCTCCCGCTGAGCAGACGCAGGCGCTGGCCATCCGCGATTTCTCCCTGGCCATCGCCCTCGTCCTGATCTGGGCCTTTTTCGCCTGGCGCACCGACATGATTTTTGTCAGCCCGCGAAATCTCTCCAACCTCGCCGTCGAACTATCCATGACCGCCGTGCTGGCGCTGGGACAATTGCTCATCATCCTCTGCGGCCAGATCGACCTCTCCATCGGCTCCGGCGTCGGCCTCATCGGCGGCATCGCCGCCATACTCATCTCCGAACATCAATGGTCCGCCCCCTCCGCCATGCTCCTGGCCACTTCCGTCGCTCTGGTCATATGGTTGCTGATGGGAACTCTGATCGTCACACAGGGGATCGCCTCATTCATCATCACTTTGGCCGGCATGTTGGTGTTCCGCGGCCTGCAATGGAAAATCATTCACAGTTCAACCATCCCCATTTCCGTCGGCGGGCAGGACAATCTGCTCTCCATCGTCACGACGTTTCACCTCCCCATTCCGATCGGCTCGCTCCTCGCGGCCTTCGTCATCGCCTGTACCGGCTGGTCCATCCTCGCCTCGCGCCGCCGCCGCGCTGAGTTCGGCTTCCCGCTCGAACCCGCCTCCGTGGCCTTCAGCAAATTCTTCATCCTGTCGCAGTTGGTGGTGATCTTCACGCTCGTCTGCAACCAATATCGCGGCATCCCCCTCGCCGCCGTCATCCTCGCCGCCACCGCCCTCGTCATCGGTTTGCTCACCGGCCACACCCGATTCGGCCGCTATCTCTATGCCATCGGCGGAAACCAGGAAGCCGCCCGCATCAGCGGCGTGCCGGTGAAGAAGGTCATCATCGGCGCCTTCGGCATCATGGGTCTTCTCGTTGCCCTCGGCGGGTTTCTGCAAACCGCCTACACCGGCTCTTCGACGACAACCACCGGCGACCTGCTGGAACTGGACGCCATTGCCGCCTGCGTCATCGGCGGCGCGAGCCTCATGGGCGGTCGCGGCACCGTCCTCGGCGTCATCTTCGGCTCCCTCATCATCGCCAGCCTCGTCAACGGCATGACGCTGATGGCCGTTTATCCCGATACCAAATACATCGCCCGCGGCGTCGTCCTCGCCCTCGCCGTATTGCTCGACGTGAAACTCTCGAAGGAATAATGTTTAGCGGCCCCCGCTTGCGGGGCGCTCTTTTCGTCACGGCTGCGTCGCCGCCACGGCTCGACTGAGCTCGCCGAAGTCCCCCGCATCCACCACCGTAATCCCCGCCACCTCATGCACCCCCCGCGAAGGCATCCCATCCTGCGGCACAATCAACCTCACAGGCCCATCATTGGCGCTCAGCGCCTCCCCATCCTCCGTCAGCGCCACCCACGCCGTCCGATCCCCAACCATCGGCAGCAGCTCCGCCATGCTGAACGCCACCGTATACCCATCGCGCCCGCTCACCACGACCACCAATCTCATCTGCGGATTCTTCACCTTCGGCGCCGCCCCTCCCATCATCTTGAAGTTCGTATCCACCCCCGCCGCCTTCAGCACCGTCAGCAGCGGCACGCATTGAAACACGTGCGGCTGCCCCTTGCTGTTGTACGTGACGGCTTTGATGTCCGCCGCAAACTGCTGCTGCATCTGCGCCACCGTCAAATCCATCGGCGTCGCCACACTGCCCCCGACATGAACCGTCGCGCCGCCGCTGTCGGCGGCGACGCACGCCAGAGCCGCTAAAATCCCCATGCTCGCCGTCTGGATTCTGCGCGAAATCATCATGATGCCAGCGCTCCTTCCTCTTCTGAATTCCTGAAATTGCCATTATACAACTTCAACCTCGCTCCGATATGATGCTCTCTCATGCGCCGATCTTACCCTTTGTTTGCATCAGCGCTGTGGGCGTTGCTTTTGCCGCCCGCCGCCACCGCTGCGCCGGCCGGCAACGCAGCCATCTGGTTCACCAGCAGCGACACCCCAATGCAGAAGTCGCACGCCGGTCTGCTCCCGCGCGAACTCGTGCGCCAGGCGCTCCTGATCGCCGCGCGCGACCAACTGGGGCTTGAGACACGCGATGAATCCCTGCGTGAATGGCGCGGCGATCCGCCGGCCGACCACACCATCCTGACCGAATTTCTCAATGACACCATCACCATTCGCAAGCCGTCCGAATCGACTCCCCTCTGGACCAAATCGGTTGAAGAACACTGGAGCCGCCCGCTTCGTCAGATCCTTCAGGAGATGGAGACCGATTCCCGCGGCCCGTTCGTCGATGCTCTGCGCCAAGCTGGTTTTGATGGTCACGCGGATGCTCCCAGCCCCGACGCCCCGGCCCCGCTACAAGCCGAGGCGCTGCTCGCGCAACTCGACGAACTTTCGCAGTTCACGGCGCTGCGCCTTGCCCATGCCGCCATCCGTCAGGACGGCGAATCGCCCCAGCGCCTCGCCGTGCTCGTGCGCGCTTACGCCAACCTCGGCCAACTCACTCGCTACCATTGGGCCTTCGACTCCGCCGTCTTCACCGCGCGCTCTCTGCTCTACTCCCAGCGCATGGTCGCCGCCGAACCCAAATCCGCTTTCGCTCTTTGGCATCGCGCCTACGCCTGTTCGCTGGCCGGCCTCAACGCCGCCGCGCTGGATGACCTCGCAGCCGCCGACGCCCTCAAAACTTCACCGCCTCCCCCCTGGGTGGCGCTGCTTGATCCCCTCTGCCGCTATCAGCCCGGCCGTCTGATCGATCTCGCCACCTCCGACCGAGCACGTCTCGGCCTGGGCACATTTCTCGCCTTCCTGACGGTCGAGAACAGCGGCAGCCAGGGCGCGATCATGGGCTTCGCCGACGCCGCGCTGCGCGCAAACCCCAATTGCCTCCGCCTCATCGACGCCATGTGCGACCAGACCGGCCCCGGCCCGCTGCAAGACCTCACCGAAAGCGGTCCACGGATATTCGGCCAACTCCTGGGCAAGAATCTGGAGCGAGTCCCCGACATGCCCCAGCCCATCATCGACCTGATCCGTCGCCTTCGCAGCGGTCAGGCCAATCCCGCCGGCCGCGAAACAGTCTGCCAGGCTCTGATCGACGCCGGCGCGCCTGACCACGACACCGGCGAGCCGTCCTGGGCCGCACTCGGCCGTGAAATACAGGAAACCACCTTCGCTCAGGTTCGCCGCAAAGCCTACCTCATCTCCACCGCCTGGGGCATTGACGCAAGCGATTACGTCGCCTCCGTTCAGCCGCTGGTCGCCGATCATCCCATGAAGCCCCTCATCGACGCCTACGGCTTCGCTCACGCCGACAATCCCAACCTCATGCTGCAATCCCTGCGATCCATTCCGCGCGAGCGACTTACCTTGGCCGCGATTCCCCTCTATCGAATGGAGATGATCTACCAATCCTACGGCCCCGGCACTTCCCTCAACACGCTCAATGACATTGTTGGCAACGTCGACATCACGTCGCGCGACCTGGATTGCCTGCTCTATTTGTTCACCAATCAACCCCGCAACGCATGGACCGATGATCTGGTCGGCATGCTCACCAACGTAGCTCCCGATTCGCCGCTTCTGCTCGCCCGCGCCGTCCGCGATCATTGGGATCCCGACAACGCCAAAAAGTGGGAGGCCGACAGCGGCGGCTATCCCACCGTCGCTTTTGCCCTGGGCAGCCAATACTTGAAGCTGAAACAATTGAGCGACGCCGAGCGTTGTTTCAAGAATTACATCACGGTTTCGCCGGACGAATTGGGTTATGATTCCCTCGCCTCCGTCTACCATCAGCAACGCGACGATGCCCGCTGGCTCGCGACCATGCTCGAATACCTTCAGCAGCCCGACTACGGCCTCCAGCACGCGCAGATCCAAATGAAGGTCGCCGACTACTACATGGACAAACGCCGGTACGCCGACGCGCTTCCCTATGCCGACGACGCCGCCGCGACCGGGGCCGGCTGGGCTTTGGAATGTCAGGCCGCCGCTCATGCCGGAACCGGCGACTGGGACGGCGCCGAAAAAATCATCGAGGACGAAGTCCAGCATTATTCCAGCGACCCCTACGGCTGGTTCGCCTGGTGCGTTCGCACCGGCCACGGCAACCGCTTCGCCGCCTCGGCAGCGCTGCACGACTATCTGCTCAATCTTGGCGACCGCACCGACGACGCCGCCCGCATTCACGCTTTCGTGCTCGACATTGCCGAGAGCCGCCCCGATGACGCGCTGACAGTTCTTCAACAGCGCATGGACCGCCTCCACGGCCCCGTCTCCGGCCTGCACATCGCCATGCTTGCCGATGCAAAGAATGACGCCGCAACCCGCGATACGGCCCTGGCCCAGTCCGTCGAGTCCTCCAAAAACAACAAGCCCCTGGGCGCTTACGCCGCATTGTTGCGTGACACGCTCCGCGCCGGCCCGAAAGCATTGCCCAGCGAGGCCGCCGTCGATCGGCTCGCCAGGGACGCCGGCCCGTACTATGCGGTTACTATCTTCTATTGCACCGCTTGTTTTCTCGACCACCGCGGCCACACCGATGCCGCCACCGCCTGCCTCAAACGATGTATGGGCCTTGTCCCACAGGATGGCCCGGCCGGACGAGACTTTTTCGACATCATCCTGGCCGACGCCGCCCTGCGCGCTCGCGGCCTGGACCCGCTTGCCCTCGAGCGCGCCGCCCGTCCCGTGCACGACGCCAGCCTCTATCCGTGACGCTCGCCGGAATCACTTATGCGCACCACGCGACTCGCACCATCCCCCACCGGCGCCTTGCACCTGGGAAACGCCCGCACCTTCCTCGTCAATTGGCTCCTCGCCCGCCAGGCCGGCTGGAAAATTCTTCTGCGCATCGAAGACCTCGACGGCCCCCGCGTCAAACCCGGCGCGGACAAACACGCCATCGCCGACCTCCGCTGGCTCGGTCTCGATTGGGACGGCGAACCGCTCTATCAATCTCAACAAACCGATCGCTACGCCGCCGCCGTGCGAAAACTGCTGAGCGCGGAGCTTGCCTATCCCTGCGTCTGCACCCGCCGCGAGGCAGAACTCGCCTCCAGCGCTCCGCACGCCGACGACCAATCCGCCGTCTATCCCGGAACGTGCCGCGGAAAATTCTCCAGCGTTGAACAGCCCCGCGCCGCATCAGGCCGCGAACCCGCCATTCGTTTTCAGGTTCCCGATGGCGACGTGACATTCACCGACGAATTCGCCGGGCCGCGGAAAATCCCCATGGAAAGGCTCGGCGATTTTGTCATCGCCAAAAGCGACGGCACTGCGGCATATCAGTTGGCTGTTGTGCTTGACGACGCTTCAGCAGGCGTGACCGATGTGGTGCGCGGCGACGACCTGCTCGATTCCGCCGCACGCCAAATCCTTTTGTACAAGGCGCTGGGACTGGAAAGATCCATCCCGCGCTTCTGCCACCTTCCTCTGGTCGTCGGAACCGACGGCAAACGCCTCGCCAAGCGCCACGGCGACACGCGACTATCGCATTACCGGGAAAAAGGCATTGCGGCGCACAGAATCCTCGGATTGCTCGGACAATGGTGCGGAATCGACTGCGGCCAGACCACAAACTTGACTGAACTGCTCAAACGGTTTGAGCTACAGCGATTTCCGCGACACAGGATCATCTTCGATCCAAGCAGTTTCTGATGGCGCAATACTTGCGGGAAATCTGGTCCGGCCGCCGCCGCGGCCCCGTCGCCGCCGTCACGCGGACGCTCCTCGCCGCCGCCGCCGTGCCCTATCGCGCCGCCGTGCAATCCCGAAACTGGATGTACGACCGCGGCCTCTTGTCCACCCATCCGCTCCCGCTCCCCGCCGTCAGCGTCGGCAATCTCACCGCCGGCGGCTCCGGCAAAACCCCCGTCGTCGCATGGCTCGCTTCCGCCCTCCAGCAGGCCGGTCGCCGCCCCGCGATTCTGCTTCGCGGCTACAAAAGCCGCTTCGGAATCAGCGACGAGCAAACCATGCTCGCCGCCGCCCACCCCGACGTGCGCGTCGCCGCCGATCCCAATCGCCTGCGCGCAGCGGCCGCCGTCTGGAATGACGACGCCCTGGTCAATCTTTTCATTCTCGACGACGCCATGCAGCACCGCCGCGTCCGCCGCGACGTGGAAATCGTACTGGTGAACGCCACCGAGCCGTGGGGATTCGGTCATCTTCTCCCGCGCGGATTGCTCCGCGAATCCCTCAGCGGCCTGCGCCGCGCGGACGCCCTCATCATCACACACGCCGCCGAAGCCACCCCCGCGGAGCTTGCCGAAATCGAAACCACGATTCGCAAGCACAACCCCGCCGCCCCCATCTTCCACGCCGATCACGTCCAAACAGGCTTGTCTCCCTTCGACGGTTCGCACCCGTTGCCTATGTCCGCCCTGCAGTCCCGAAAATATTTCGTCGCCTGCGGCATCGCCTCGCCGGAAAGTTTCGCTGCGGCATTGGCCGATCACGGCGGCCAGTGCGTCGGCCAAAAATTCTTCCCCGATCACCATCCCTTCAGCGGCGCCAACGCCTCGGAACTCCGCCGCGCCGCCGCCGAACTCGGCGCGGAAACGATCATCGTCACCGCCAAGGACTGGGCCAAGCTCATCATTCCGCGCCAAACCCAGGGCGACGGCGTCCCCTTCTGGCGGGCCGACCTGGAAATCCACTTTCCCGCCGACCACGCCAAACAATTGCTCGACATGGTGCTGCAAAGGACCGCGCGATGAATTCCGCCCAAGACGTTCATCGCCGCTGGACCATCGTCGGCGTCACCGCCGCCGTCGCCTTCGGCGCGGCCGTTCGTCTGCTCGGCATCCGCAGGCTCAGCTTCTGGTTTGACGAAGGCTACACCGCCTGGGTCATCGACCATCCCGCGCGCCAGATCATCCACCTCATCAGCGCCGACACCGCCGGGCCGCTCTACTACCTCCTGCTGCACGCCTGGTCCCTGATCTTCGGCCGTTCCGAAGCCGCCCTGCGCGGCATGTCGGCATTGTTCGGAATCCTCTCCATCGTTCTCGTCGCCGCCATCGCCTCGCGCCTCGTCAAAAAACCCGCCGTCGCCATCGCCGCCGCCTGGATATTCGCTCTCTCCTGGTGGCAGATCGCCTACTCCCAGGAAGCCCGCCCCTACGAACTGACCGTATTCCTCACCGCCGCGATCCTCTACGCCGTCCTGCGTTATCTCGAAAACCCTTGTGGAATCTGGCTCACCGCCGCCATCGCCGCATCCGCCGCCGGACTCTACACCAACAACTTCATGCCCCTCTACATCGCCGCGATCGCCGTCGCCGCCCTGATCGCTCCGTCGCCGCTCCCCATGCGCCGTCGTCTTCGCGATGGATTCATCGCCATGCTCGTCCTCACCGTGCTCTATCTGCCGTGGACCAGCGCGCTGCACCGCCAAATCCATCGCGTGAACAGCGACTTCTGGATTCCTCCGCCGACGCTCGATTCAGTCTGCCAGGAACTCTCGCGGATGTGCGGCATCGAACATTTCTGGACCTGGGACCAGCACGTCCACCGTTTCTTCTCCGACACCAGCCAGGGCGTCCCGCGCACCGCCGCGGCGATTTTTCTTCTCGGCGTCATCGCCGCCGCCGTCCGCCTGCGCGGCGATCACCGCCGCGCCGCTCTCTTCCTTCTCGCCGCAGCGCTCCTGCCGCTGGTCGCGGCAATCATCTACAGCTTGCTAAGCCCTTCGATCTTTCTCCCCGCCGGATTCCTCCCCTCATCGCTGATATGCGCCATCTTCCTGGCCGCCCCGCTGGTCTGGTGCGGCAGATGGCCTGGCCGCGCGCTCGTTTGGCTCGTTCTCGCCCTCTCGGCCGTCAACCTATGGGCCTTTGAAACCGAACGCACCAAGGAGGACTGGCGCAGCGCCGCCGCCGCCGTCGCCGCCATGCCGCCCGTCCCGCATCGCCTGATCGTCTTCGCTGCTCCCGAAGCCCAGTTGCCGTTCGATTACTACTACCATCTTCGCCCCGGCGAATCGGAAACCGGCGCGCCCGTCGCGTTCCTTACCCAGGACCCGCCGCGCACCGGACTCCGCGTGCTGCGCGACAGCGATCTCGACAACCTCCGCGCTCACCTCGCCACGGCGAAACCCGACGATGTGATACTGGTGATTTCCCACGCCGGCTGGGTCGACGGAAGCGGCCAATGGCATTCCGAATATTCCGATCCCGATGGATTGACCGCGCGCTACATGCTCGAAGTGATGCAACCGGTTCAGCGATTTGATCTGCCCGACGATTCCTCGAAACACCAGATCACGATCTGGCGATTGGCTCCGCGCTAACGCCCGCTTTTTGTTTAGCGGCCCCGCTTGCGGGGCGTTTCGCTCTTATCAGCGTCCCGGCGCGCCGGGACGCGCGTTCTTCCTCACCGCGGCGGCTGCGTCGCCGCCGCCGGAACCGCCGCCGAACTCGCCGCCAGCCCGATCGCGCAATCCCCCGCCGGCGCACCATTCATCACCGCCAGCATTTCAATCAGCGAATCGACCCCGTGCCCCGCGACGCTCTGAATGATCGAACCCTGCCGCACGCCCCGTTTCTTCATCGGGCTGTCCTCATCCAGCGCCACCACCTGCACCCCGCGCGCCCCCAGCGGCAGCGGCCCCAGCAACATGCCGCGCCATTTCAGACGCTCCGTCTCGCGCGTGATCGCCGCAAGCTCCATCGGCCGCCGCTCCGGAGCCACTTCCACCGTCAGCGGCAGCCCGTCGCGCCGAAGCTCCAGCTTCACGCCCTTGCCGACCTGGGCCGCCCCGACCGTGCGCACAAATTCATCCGCGTCGTGCAGCGCATGACCGTCGAACTTCACCAGCATGTCATCCGGCCGCAGCAGCGCCGCCGCCGGCGTATCCGGCTCAGACCCCGTCACGCGCACCCCCACCCCCGCCTCCGCGCCCGCCGCTTGTCGTTGCCGCTCCGTCGGCTCATCCACTGTCACGCCAAGATATCCGTAGACAATCGGCCGCCCCTGTTCAAGGTCATGCACTTCGTCGATCAGCCGCTGCGTCACCGGTATCGCAAACCCCACGCCGTTGGTCTGTTTCTGCGGCAGAATCACGGCGGTGTTGATCCCGATCACCCGCCCCTCCAGATCAAACAGCGGCCCGCCGCTGTTGCCCGGATTGATCTGAGCCGTCGTCTCCAGCAGCCGCGAATAAAGCCGATCCTCCTTCGCCGCCAGCCGCTGCAAGGACCGGTCCAGCGCCGAGATCACCCCCACGCTCATGCACGATTGCCCGTCGATCGCCAGCCCATACGGATTGCCCAGCGCGATGCTCCACTCACCGCGCCGCACCGCCGCCGCGGAGGGCTTGCCTTCCGCATCCGTCGCGAAACTCACCGGCTTCAGTCCCGTCGCCGGAATCTTCAGCGCCGCCAGATCAGCCCGCGGATCAGACCCCGCCACCAGCGCCGGCCACACTTTGTGATCCGACGTGGTGATCCAAAGCTCCTTCGCCTGCCCGATCACGTGCTCATTGGTCAGAATCCACCCGTCCGCCCCCACGACAAACCCCGTCCCCACCGTCCGCGTGTTCTCATCCAGAATGTCCTGCAACCGCTGCGGATTTAGTTCCGAAGACGGCAGTCCCGGCGTGCCGGGACCGCCGTCCACCGCCGAAATCGCCACGACCGAATCCGAGACCTTGTCCGCGATCGCCTGAAATCGCGATTGCAGACCCGTCAGATCAAGTGTGTCAATGGCATCCGCCACGTCGCCGTCGTCCGGCGCGGCCGCTTGCGGCTGCGCCGATTGCGGTTGGACCGCTTCCGGTTGCGTGGTCGCCGGCCCGTCATCGGGCGGTGTCTGCGCCCCAGCGATGGCGCTGAAAGCCAGTCCCGACAGGGCGGCGACGATCCACAGATTGATGCCGCCGTGCCGGAGACCAGCCATTCATTACTCCGATCGGTCTATACCGCCGCGAGCGCCGCCTCCGTAGCGTCCCGGCGCGCCGGGACCGCGGTAGAGGTTTTGCTCGGTACAACTGTCGCCGCTGCCGCTTTGCCTTCCGCTGCGGGGGCTTTGCCTTCCGCTACAACAGCCTTATTCTCGGCCGCGGCGGCTTTGCCTTCGCCGCTCAGCCCCTTGGCGCGCAGTACGCCCCGGCGGATTTCTTCGGCGACGCCTTTGTTATCGGTTAAAAACTGCTTGGCGCTTTCGCGGCCCTGGCCAAGTCGCGTGGTCCCATAATTAAACCACGATCCGCTCTTCTCCACGACGTTATTCAGAGCCGCCAGGTCGATCAGGTCTCCCTCATAGCTGATTCCCCGGTCGAACATGATGTCAAACTCCGCCTCGCGGAAGGGGGGCGCGATCTTGTTCTTGACCACCCGTGCCCGCGTCCGGCATCCAATCGCCACCTCCGCCTCCTTGATCGTCCCGATGCGCCGCACGTCAATCCGCACCGACGAATAAAACTTCAGCGCCCGCCCGCCCGGCGTCGTTTCCGGGCTGCCGAACATCACGCCGATCTTCTCGCGAATCTGATTGATGAAAATCACGGTGGTCCGGCTGCGCGCAATCGCGCTGGTAAGCTTGCGCAGCGCCTGGCTCATCAACCTCGCCTGCAACCCGACGTGCGAATCGCCGATCTCCCCCTCGATCTCCGCCCGTGGAATCAGCGCCGCCACCGAGTCGATCACAATCACATCGACGGCGTTGGACCGCACCAGCATCTCGCAAATCTCCAGCGCCTGCTCCCCCGCGTCCGGCTGGCTGACCAGCAAATCTTCCAGCTTGACTCCCAGCCGCTTCGCCCACGACGGATCGAGCGCATGCTCGGCGTCGATGAACGCCGCCACCCCGCCGTTCCGCTGCGCGTTGGCGACAATGTGCAGCGTCAGCGTCGTCTTGCCGCTGGACTCCGGCCCGAATATCTCCAGCACCCGCCCGCGCGGCACCCCAACACCACCGAGCGCGATGTCCAAACTCAGCGACCCCGTCGCGATTCCCTCAATGGGCTGAATATTCTGGCCGTCCATTTTCATGACGGCCCCTTTGCCATACTGCTTTTCAATCTGCTGCACCGCCCGCGACAGCGCCGAATCCCGCCCCGGATCGCGCGGGGCGGCAGGGGCCGTTTGAGCGTGGCCCGCGTGGGCAGCGGCCGTGTGAGACGGATGCGTGGGGCTGGATTCCTGAGACGCACGCGCGGAATCCTTGCGCGGATCGGTGGGCTTGGCCACGATAAACTCCAATTCCGCCGGGTATGTTTGTCAGCCGGCGTTGTGGCCGCCTCAGCGTCAGACGCCGTGGCGGACAGCCATGACAGCTTAAGAGCAACTGAACTCGACGGAAGCCGTCAGACCGTCCTTGTTCAGTGTTTGTTCGGGCATCATATCGGCTGATTTTCGGTTGTAAAGAGAAAAAATAAAAAATTTTTTATCGCTGAGATCGCCAAGAAACGCAGAGGAAAAATTGGGCTGCCCGCACCTTATCCCGCCAGCACGTGAACCCGCCCATGAGCGCGAGGCCGTGGCTTGGACACCCTGATCTGAACATCGCAACCAAGATTGTTGAGGAAACGAAACAGCCGCTCCGTGGAGAAGCCATCCAACCGGCCGTTGAGCAACGCAGAAACCTTCGGCTGCGAAATGTTCAGCACTTTCCCCGCGGCCGCCTGCGTCAGACGGCGGCTCTGCACAATCCTCAAAATCCGCGCCGCCAGCTCCGACTTGGCCAGATACTCCTCGGGGTTTGCCACACCGAGATCGGCAAACACGTTTCCGCTGCTCTCATGGATTGGAATCGCGTGGGTCATGGGTTGCTGCTCCTGTAAAGTTGATCGTAAATCTCGCTCGCCCACTTCAGACGGCCTTTGATCAATTCGATCTCCGCGCGAGGCGTCTCGATGCTCCGCTTTGATTTCTTCTGAAAAGCGTGCAGGACAAAAACGACGCCGCGAAACCTCACCGTATAGACGGCTCGATAAGTGTCGCCGTCGAAATCTTCCACCACTTCCAAAACACCCGCGCCGCCAAATCCGCGCAACGGCTTGGCCTTGGGCGCCTTCATCCCGATCTGCGCCAGGTAAAGCGCGTGGCCCATTTCCTTGCGGACAAGATCCGGAAACTCGACCAGGTCGTCCCTCGACGACCCGACCCATTTCAATGGCTTTGCCTGGGGCCGATCCGACTGCATCCGGGGAGATTATTCCATTTCTGGGATATATTGTCAAGCTGGACGGATGTTCTATCGCGGGAAGGAAATAGGATTTAGACATGGCCGAATCATGGCCGCGGGGTCGTTAGAAACTCACCGCCTCGCGCAGGTGCGTCAGCCGCTCGTCAATCGCCTTCCGCGTCGCGGCCTTCAAGCCGTCCAGCGAAAAATCGGCGATCGTGAAACTCGCCACCACCGTCCCGAACGCCAGCGCACGCCGCATCGCGGCAATCGAATGATCGGTCTGCGACGCGAGATATCCCATCATGCCGCCGGCGAAACTGTCGCCGGCTCCGGTGGGGTCGATCACCCGATCGGCCGGAAACGCGGGCAATGCAAATGTCGAATCCGCCGTCACCATCATGCTGCCGTGTTCGCCTTTCTTGATGACCACGAATTTCGGGCCGAGTTTCAAGACATCCCGCGCCGCTTCGATCAAATTCTGTTTCTGCGTCAGCAGCCGGGCTTCGCCGTCGTTGAGGACGAGGCCGTGAATGCGCTTCAGGAGCTTCAGCAATTCCGGCCGTTCGGTTTCGATCCACAGGTTCATCGTGTCGGCCACCACCAGCCGCGGATGGTGCAATGCGGCCAATGTTTCCTGCTGCAAGCGCGGATGCGTATTGGCCAGAAAGACATCCCGGCTGTCGCGGAAGTGCGGCGGTATCGCGGCCGCCGATTCCGCCAGCACGTTCAGGTCCACTTCGACCGTGACCGCCTCGTTCATGTTTTTCACATAGGAACCGTGCCATCGAAATGTTTTGGACCCTTTGCGAATCTCCAGCCCGCTGGCATCCACATCGCGGCCTTCAAAGACGTTCAGCAGCGACGGCGGGCAATCCTCGCCGACGACGCCGACCAACCGAACAGGGCCGAAAAAACTGGCGGCATACGAAAAATAGACCGCCGACCCGCCGATCAGACCATGCCGCTCGCCCGCGGGCGTCTGCACGGCGTCAATTCCGATGGAACCAGTGACCAGAAGGGACATTCAAATCTCCTCAAAAAAGCGGCCTGTTGCACGCGATGGTTCTACCATGCCGCCGGAGGATCGGGAACGGCTAAAGACGCCGCCCACATCGGCCCGAACATGAGCCATAGTCCCTGCTCCGTGCAGGGCTATCGCATCTTCATCCGTCGATTTGACGCTTTGACAATTCCCAGTTAATGATTGCCGGTCGTTCGCAGGCCTGCGTTTTTTAGATGCTGAGTTTGAAAGGAAAGGAGCTTTGGCAT
>Ga0182024_10014003_pt1 | contig 15549 bp, 12 predicted proteins | sample P32metaG_FD_120480 | JGI IMG/M metagenome (GOLD analysis project Ga0182024, IMG submission 120480) | Permafrost microbial communities from Stordalen Mire, Sweden - P3-2 metaG (Illumina Assembly) | ecosystem: Environmental > Terrestrial > Soil > Wetlands > Permafrost | place: Sweden: Stordalen... | reverse complement strand
TCTGCCATCCTTATCCCTCGCGCCGTCTGCGCGTCACCACCTGAGGCAAGAGCCGGATGCGGGAAATCCGCCTGTCCGGATCTGTGCGGGGGGTACGGAGAAATCCGTATCCCTACCGCGACATCCTCAACCGCTGCAAAGCAGCGCGGCGTCCGGCGGGAGCACCTGGAATAGCAAGATGCCGCAGGACGCTCAACGCGGGCCACAGAGCCGCTGCAGTGGCCCACAGCACGCTTACAGCCGAGGGTCCACTGGCTCACTTTCGAGTGCCAGAACCGCAAAGGCGCACTCATGAACGCGGCGAAGAGGCTCGCGTTCCACAAACTGCTGCAATGCTTCCATGCCCAAGGCGAACTCCCGCAGAGCAAGAGAGCGCTTCGTCCCAAGCCCACGAGAGCGCAGTCGTTCCAGGTTCTGAGGCGCCGTGTACTCCGGTCCGTAGATGATTCGGAGGTACTCTTTCCCCCGGCATTTCACTGCCGGTTGAACGAGCCCCCGCTTGTTTCTGGAGACAAACTGGAGGGGCTTCAGAACCATTCCTTCACCGCCCGCGTCCGTCAACTCCTGCCACCAAGCCACGGCTCCAGACACCGCTTCCAGCTCGTTCAGGTTGACCACTTTGAAAGGTGTGGCGAGCAGCAATTCGGGGTCGGCCTCGGCCAATTTGCCAAGGATTTGCATGTGCCATTGGTGGTCCTTGTCGGTGTGGACGAACCCCTCGCCGGCGAGCAAATGGAATGGTGCGAGCTTCAAATCAAGCAGTGATTTTACCGGCCAACAATAGCGATGGTATGCCTCAACATAGGCCGCTGCCATGTCGGCCCGTTGCTCGTACCAATCGACCAAAGGAGCAGCTTCCGGAAGGCGGTTCGCCGTGAGTTTCAGGGCAGCGACAGCTTGCTGCAGACCCGCTTTTGCAGCAGCTCCAGCGGGTGCGTATTGGTTCTTCAACAGGTCCTGCGCCTTGGCTGACCAGGGCATCAGTTCGCAGTCGAGGCACAACCAATCGGTATTCAGTTCCTCCCAGAGACCACCCTTGTCCGCCGCTATGCGGATGCGATCAAGGAACTCCCGTTCGAGACTGTGGTCCGTAAAGAAGCGCCGCCCCGTCCGCGTGTAACAGGTCCCTGCCTCGTCCTCTGCAACCCCGAAGCGCCGCAGCGCGGCATCGCGGTCACGACAGACGATCACAACCGCACGCGACCCCATGTGCTTTTGCTCGCAGATAACCTGCTCGACACCGGCTTTGCGGAAGTACTCAAATGCCTCGACCGGGTGCTCAAGGAGCCCCGGTTCGCTGCTCGTTTCGGAGGGAGACATGGTTGGCGGAAGGTAGATCAACCACTTCGGATTCACCGCAAAACGGCTCATCACTTCGAGCGCCGCGATGGCGTTTTCTTCGCGAATTGTGAGGTTCCCGTGCAGGCGAGTTTCAACGATCCGCTTGCCGATTACGTCGTCAATATCGAGCAAGTCATCGTGCTCTTGCTGCTGGGTCAACGGGCTGGTGGACGCGTCCCCGGCTCCTTCCTGCAAGAACGGTTTCGATGGTGCGTAATACTCCCGGATAGCGGGTACGGACACGAGTTCTTTCTCTGGATAACGAAGGGCAGTAAGTTTCCCACCGAAGACGCAACCGGTATCAATATCGATGGTCCGATTCAGCCATTCCGGCTCCGCAACGGGCGTGTGGCCGTAAACAACCATCGCCTTTCCGCGGTACTCGGCGGCCCAATTAAAGCGAACCGGAAGACCGTAGTCATCGGTCTCTCCGGTGGTTTCGCCGAACAGCGCGAACGACCGGACCGCGCCCGATCCGCGCCCTTGCATCTCCTCTTTCATGCCGGCGTGGGCGACCACGAGACGGCCCTCATCGAACACATAGTGGCTCACCAAATCGTCGATGAACTCGGCGACCTGGCGCTTGAATTCCGGCGACGCCGGTTCTAATTGAGCCAGCGAATCGGCAAGTCCGTGAGTGATTTTCACTTCTTTTCCGCGCAGCTTTCGCATCAGTTTTACATCATGATTTCCGGGCACGCAGAACGCAGTTCCAGCCTTCACCATCCCCATTACAAGCCGCAAAACCTCCATGATTTTTGGCCCGCGATCAACAAGATCGCCGACGAAAACTGCCTTGCGACCATCGGGCGGAGTGACGCAAAAATCCGCGCCGTCCGGCTCAACCGCGTATCCCAATTGCTGGAGGAGCGTATTCATTTCATCGAAACAGCCGTGGACGTCGCCAATAATGTCAAATGGCCCGTGTTCCTGCTTCAGGTTGTTCCATAATGGCTGGCGCTCAATTTCGAGTCCCTCAAGGTCTGCGGGGTCATTGAAAATGTGGACGTGGCGGAACCCTTCCCGCTCCAATCCCCGCAAAGACCGCCGCAATTGTTGGGACTGGTTCCGGATTACGTGTGGGCCGAAGTCTCTATCCGCGCGGTCTCGGTTGCGCTCCTGGCACAGCTTCTCCGGGAAATTGAAGACGAGTGCCACAGGCAGAACATGGAACTCGCGCGCCAGCTCAATCAGCGGCCTGCGCGAATCCGTCTGCACGTTGGTGGCGTCTATTGCCGTTAGTCGCCCCAAGGCGAGCCGCTTCCTGGCGATGAAGTGAAGGATTTCGAATGCATCGCCAGTAACTGTCTGATCGTTCTCGTTGTCGGCAACGAGGCCGCGGCAGAAGTCCGATGACAGGACTTCGGTCGGCTTGAAATGCGTGCGTGCAAACGTCGATTTGCCGGAACCAGATGGGCCGATAAGCACGACAAGCGAAAGTTCAGGGATGGTAATCTTCACGAGTTTATTTTCCTTAGTGCGTCTGAGGCCGCCGTTCACGAATGCGGACCAGCAAGTCAGAAAGCTCTTGTTTGCACGATGGAGACTCCGGCAGACTTGACCGCTCCGAACTCAATTCGAGTTCAGAGCGGAGGCGGCGGTACTCCGCTGAATAAAAGTCGACGTCATGGTCTGTCAGCGTTCCCTGCTCCTGGCCCTGTGTCTTGCGAGCTACCAACTCGTCGATATATGGAAGCCCAAACTCCTCATTGAGGCGAATCAAGTTGGCTTCGACTGCACCCGTGTTCATCAAGTGAATCCCGGTGAGAAGAACGCGGAATGTGTAGAGAAGTGGCTTCACACGCGGCGGTTGTTCGGCTTCGAAATGCCCCCATTGGGTCGCGGCGAATCCCAGGTAGTGATGGCTGTGAAATCGAGTGATGCAGCCGGTTGCGATCTGCTTCAGTTCCAAGTGCTCGGCAGACGATTGAACAATGAGCGGAGAATAAAGCTGTTCCAAAACATAGCCGTTTCGCTTTAGCAGTAGACCGAAGAACTTCTTCACATCATGCGTTACGACATCGAGTTCAACCGGGCTCTCGACGTTTTGCTCTATCGTTTCGCGGGTCTCAAACAGGCCGAAGATTTTGCGGGCGGGCAGCACATGCACACCTCGAATATCCCAATCCGAGTCGCGAGACGGGAACCCGTAAAGATGTGCGCCACTGATCGTCGCAAATACTAGTGGATAAGGATGCTCTTTGACAGCCAACCTGACTGCATCAGGGAATTCGAAGGTCATCTTGCCATGCTCCTTCGTGCTCGTAATAGAAAATCATTCACCGTTTGGTAATCCGGGCTGTCCGGCAAAGCAGTCATGGCATACGCGGTCTCGAACTCCTGGTGAAGGTTCAACCGCCAGGCGTTCACCGATTCCCAGTCCATCTCACCACGCCGAATCGAGAGCAGTTGATCCCTGTGCGATTCCACCGAGAGCGGCACAAAGCCCTCACGCAGAACGGTGATTCCTGATAGTAGAAGTCGGATCAGGTGCATCGCATGTTTCCACTTGATTGCGCCAGTCGAGCGCAGGTCCTGCTCCAGGCGTTTGAACTGGGACAGAACGTATCCGTTATAGGTCTGATAAACAAGCTTCGATAAAAACGCATCGCGGTGGGATAGCAAATCCTCGGCTAGCTCCGTTTTCGTTTCAATCAAAGGGGAATAGAGGCACTCCAGTACGTTGGGATTCGCTTTGAGCGCCAGCACTAAAAACTTCTGAAGTTCCCAGTAAACCTCTTCTGCAACAGCGTTTTCAAGTTGTTCCGGCACGCCATAGAGCGACCAGTGGAGGTCCGCTGGGGGAAGATAAATCCCGCGCCGGTCCACGTCTGAGTCTTCATGGCTGAGCCCATATGCCTGGGAACCAACCACGCATCTGTAAATCACGAAATCATAAAGGTCATATTCCTTCAATGCCCGCTCGGAGTCACCGAGAGGCCCATTCTTAACGTGCTTCAGCAATGAGAATTCCTGGCGCCGAACGGTCCCCTCGCAGCCGTCGGCGAAGCGTACTCGATAGGCGTGTGTTGCGTCGGCTGGAGTTCGAATCAACTCACCAACCGTTCCTTTCGGCACGGGCGAACCACCGCCGATTGGAATGACATCCTGGCGAATCACTACTTGAGTACCCAGAGGAACAATGAGGTTTGGGTTGTCAGTTTGTTGCTGCACGACTGAACACCCCCATCTGCGTCGGCGAGCCAACTTCGGCATCCTCGTTGCCCACCGGGCGAAATGCGACCGTGTATCCGAATCGCTGGGCCACGTCTCCAGCCCAGCTCTGGAACTGTTCCCGAGTCCATTCGAAGCGATGGTCCTTATGCCGGAATTGACCGGCGGGGAGCGTTTCGAAGCGTACGTTGTACTCCGAATTCGGCGTGGTGATGATGACGGTGTTCGGCTTCGCGTGCTCGAAAACAACTCTCTCGAAGGCCGCCAGACGCGGCGGATCGAGGTGCTCGATGACCTCAACCGAAGTTGCAGTTTCAAATCCGGCCAGGCGCTTGTCCTTATACATGAGTGATCCCTGAAAGAGACGTATCCGCTCTTTCTGCTTCGGCGGCATGGTGTCGAAGTGCAGACGCTCGCTGGCAATCTCAAGGCTGCGATGGGAAACGTCCATTCCGGCGATTTCCTGGACCTGCTTCTGTTTGAGCAATTCCCGTAGTAGCCTGCCCTCGCCGCAGCCAAGGTCGATCACTCGCGTGGCGGCGGACTCTGTAATGGCCTGCAGTACGGCCTCCAGTCGCAACTGGTTGAGAGCGATCGGCTTTTCAATGGCTTCTTCCTGTTCCGCTTTCTTCTCCTGCTCGGCCTCAGGTTCGGCCTCTTCATCGCCAATCAGGCGGGCCAGCGCCCCAGACGCAAGATGCTTCTGGTAACGCAGGTATCGTTTTACGATTAGCTCTCGCTCGGGATGCGCTTGGAGCCAACCCTCGCCGTGCCTCAGCAGCTTTTCAACTTCATCCTGGCCGACCCAATAATGCTTCTCGGCGTCGAGTACCGGGATCAGGACGTAGAGGTGCGTCAGCAGATTCTGAAGGCTGATGTTCTGTTCCAACTCGACGGTGTAGTAGTTGCTCTCTCCCCATTCCGGAAACGCTTCGTCGAGGGCATGATGCTCGGCGCGCACGGAGTAGCCAAGTGGCTCGAAGAGCCGCTTCAGGATGTCTTGGCCACCCCGGCACGGCAACACGGTAATCCTGACGACCAAGGGCAGTGCCTGATTGACCATTTCTGGACGCCCCTTGCTAGTCCCGGCAAGGGCGCTCGCGAGCACACGGGCAATGGCGACACTCAGGAATGACGAGGCGACATAAGGCCGGTCGTTGACATATTGATCGAGTGCGCCACCTTCGCCGGACGGCCCGCGGCGAGTCCGCACCAATGCAACTGGATCAACGTCCAGCAAGAGCGCCGCGGTGCAGCGCTCGGGCGTCGCTTCGGGATAGAAAACATGCGCTTTGCCAAATGAAAGGTCGAACGACTGCACTTTATCAGGATTCTTATGGAGCAGGTAGCCGATGTCCGTGGCGGGTACGCGCGTGCTGGTGATTGTCATCAACATTTCAATCCATCTTATGGCAGACAGCCTGCACCATGAGCCGCGGGAACGTGATGATGACCACAATGCCGTCTATTTATTTGGTTCTCGATTCCCCATTGACCCACCACTCTACTTGGTCCGCCTCGAAGGGTGTGGGAACTTCCCACCGGTTCATCATTTCGCCGATAACGCTGGCGGGAACCGCATCTGAGCGGTTTTCATTCTGATCGTGCAGGGATGGCATCGATGCTTCTACATAGATAATGCGTACACGGGCACGGTAATTGGCGAAAAGATCAATAAGTTGCCCTCGAATCTCGCGGCTAAGATTCGTTGCATTCCAGACAAAGTCCTGCCCTTGCCGTAAGAACTCTCGCGCACGCTCCCGAGCCAATTGAATTACCTTGCCTTGGTTCCCGGTTGATCGTTCGCCCAGTTCTTCTCGAATCGCATCCAGAGAAATTACCGGCCGTTCTGGCATCTGCTTCTGTATCCAGGTGTCTTTGCCGGAACCGGGTAGCCCCGACATGATTGTCGCCTCGCAGTGAAAGTCTTCGTGAGCGTGGTAATTCGGATCTCGGTTGTCTGTTCGGAAATACTCGAATCGACTATGCGGTGATGGGAACATTCTTGGTCCGCCGAAGCATTCCTGTTCCCGACAGTATTCTTCAAACAATGCAACCTGTTCAAGGAGTTGTTGCTGGTCTTCACAATGCCTGCCTAAGATGTCTGACTTCGCCAGGACGCTGAGCAAATCGCAACGAGCCGTCTGGCTTATTAGGAAAGCAAGGCGTTTCGAATCCTCGCGGCTAACAAGATGGAATGGAGATTGGTGATAGCGCACCAAGGCGCATACCTGCTCCCGCATAACGAAGTCTGTGTCCATCTCCCAGAGAATTCGCCGTGCGTCGATTGCCCCACGCGCCGAGTGTCCACGACTGGTGATCCGACCAGACTCCTCCTTCGTGCATGAAGGCTTGGCCTGATCATGCAATAGAGCCGCTGCAAAGAGAATCTCGCGCTCTTGAGGTGCCAAAGACCGCCATTCCGAAAGCTGCGCCAAGGCGTCACACACCATGTGAACATGCGTCCACACATCTCCTTCCGCGTGAAATACCGGGTCTTGAATGCAGTCACGCATTCTGCGAATCCAGGAATAGTCCGCATCGAAAGAATCCCATTCCACGCGCCAATCGGGCGGTTCAGGGCATATAAAGGGCAGAGAGTTCATCGCTCGCTTATTGCCTCCCGAAGACCGGCTGTGTCCGCAATGCAATGTTGCGCAGTGCGCGATCAGCCAGCAAAGAGGTCAACTCCCTTCCGAAGCAGGTTCGGCTCAATCGGACGTTCCATCCAATGCTCGCCCTGGTCCTCCACGGCTTGAAGGAAGCTACTGCGCACAAACTTGTATCTTCCAAGCACCTTTCCGTCTTCTTCCCACTTGATGTAAAGGCCCTCCATCCGTTCCGTCGAGGCGCATCGCGAAGTGCCAAGAAGGCCTTCAAATCGATTAAACATGCCGCTACCCAATACGGGGACAGAGACGACTGGAGCTCCCGCCAACACTTTGCGCCGTCGCTCCGTGCTTAGAAATTCTCCTGTCTCGGTATCCAGGACATCGAACTCCAAAAAGTAATGTGGCAGTTCGTCATACCGTATCGTATGTCTCGCGTACAGCCATTCTCCGTACATGACATACCGGGTTCCGAGAGCCTCCCACAACGCCATGCGATGATGGTTCGCCCAACGCTTGAAGAGATCAAACTGGCGCTCACGGGGCCCACCCGAAAGCACATGACCTCTGCACTGCAGAATTATGTCCTCATCTTCATCAAAGCTGATGCCACTATTGGCACCATCGACCTTCTCTTCAATCACCAGTGATCGCCCGTGGAGATCGCGCGGGGAGACGATGGGGACGTCTTCGTCGCCTAGTTGTGCGCGTGAACCCTCCAAATGAGGTGTCCTGGGAAACTTGATTATGTTCTTCATGTCTTTTGGCACAGCATGATTCGATGATTCAGAACGTGTTCAAAGGTTACTCGCCTGCAGCCTACCTCCGCTGCCATTTCACTCAACTGTTTAACACCAAAAAGGTGAAGATGCTCTGGGTTATCATCGGGAACCGACGGAACACTGACAATAACCGCACGTCGAGCTGTTTGAATCGCACAGCGCAACCCGCTTCCTGGAGTATTCAAGTGCTCTAGCACTTCAAGCATCGTAACCACGTCGAACGACTGCGGCGGAAAGGTAAGTCGCTCCACATCCATCCGCGCGACAGTCAACCTTTCGATCCCGCCGATCCGCACGGCTTCCAGGTCTGAGACCCGACGCTCGCTCCAGTCAATTGTCGTGACTGGAAGCAGTGGGAAATTCGCCAAAAGGGGCCAGAGAAAGGTCCCTCGTCCGCTGCCAATGTCGAGCAGACTGTCCGGTGCGAGACCGCGCAGAATTCCCAGAACCCTCCTCACCCGGGGCAGTTCAGTATTCTGCTTGAATTTGTGAAGTCGAAGGCCGGCCACTATGCCATCTTCGATAGTGGCAGTTGGGTTGCCAAGGCGGCCCCTCACAAATGCCGTCGCCAAATCTGTGAAATAACGTTCCATTTACCTGACCGAGAACAGATCACTTCAGATTAGCTTACCGGTTCATCGCGTGATCGACATACCTCTGCCCGGGAGTGCGCCTATCGTTGCTGGGAGGATTGCCCTTCCCTGTCATCGTCCTCGGTTGGCAGGTCAAATCAGGTGTAGAGGTTTTGGCGTCGGCACGGCCAGTCGGGTGGGACAAAAATGGCCTGACGCGAAGCGGCAGCACAAACAAGGGTGGGAAGACTGGCCGAAACCATAAGAAGGACCTGCGCAAATGCCAAATGTGTCCTATGCCGCTCGTTTTGACTCTGCGGTTGGCTTCGTCTCGGACACTATTGCTTGCTCTCATTTGAGCGGTTATGCGTGCGGGGAGTTGAGCGGACGGCGCGGAGCCGTCCGCATCGTCAAAGCCGCGGTTAGCTGGCTTGCGCCAGTTCCGCAACATTTTCGTTCTCTTGGGTGGGTTCTTCCGGCTGTATGGCGGCTAGAATGACAGCGGACGTCCGCTGGATGACTTCAAGACTTTCGGCTAAGAGTGCTGCATTGCCCGCGTACATCTGTATGTAATCGCTCGAAGCAGTCCCCATCTCCAGCCGAACACTCTGGCCAACGATGAAAGCAACTGCCTCGGCTTCGGTTTCGCGTACAGTCGCGGTGGTCATGGTGCGGCGTTCGGCCTTGTGTAAAAGCTCATGCGCCGTTTCGTGAACCAATGTAGTGAACTCCTCGGCCTTCGACTGGCCGGGAAGCAGGGCGATTTTGCCACCATAGGAGACACCCAAGGCCGGGGCAATCTTCTCGTTGAACTCCAGCGCGATGTTTTGTTGCGCAAGGAAAGCAATCAGGCGGTCTAGGTGCACGCCCACTTCGCCGGTGATGTTGTGCCCGAACTCGGGCAGCTCTTTGCCCTCGGTCTGCGCCACATCGAACACATAAACTGCACGGAACCCTATGAGCATGGGCTGAGGCTTGGCGCTGGCGTCGCGATCCTGCTCGGCGTCGTCCTTCTTCCGCCGGTATCCGATCATGGGCGCGAGAATCTGGATTCCTTTTTCGCCCTTCTTCACGAATCGGCCCATCTCCTTCCATGTGCCGAATCCTGCAACGCGCGTGGCGGTTGGCCGCTGCCGCGCAATGGCAAGGATGTTGCCAAAGCTGTAATTGTGGAACCGCGCCATCGCTCCGAGATACGCGGTCAAGGTTTCACTCTTGCCCGCCTCAAGCTGCTGGATGAGGTAATCCACGGCTTGCTTGATGATTGCCAGGGTGGGGTTCTCTTTCTGGCTGGTGCGCTGCTGATAGGGCGAGTCGGTGCGGGTCCGCGGCACCGCATTTTTCCTGTGCGGCGCGGCTTGGTTGCTGGCTGTGCCGTTGCTGGCGGTGGTGGCTGTGCTGCTGGTGGCTTTGCTGAATTCCATGACGATGCTCCTGCGAAGCCCCGTTGGGGCCGATTGGCGTCCAGAAGCAAGAGCACCCAAACCAAATTTTTTCCGTTGAGTGCCCCCGCTTCATGGCTCTTGCAACGGGCGGAGGCGGGAAGGTTCGGTCAAGGCCGCGCGTTCTCCAGCACGTTCATCGCAGCGCAGCGGAGAGCCTTGACGGGTTCTTCCCGACTCTGCCAAGCCCGTTGCCTGAAGCGGGGGCACTTGACGAAGAAAGAAATTCGGTTCCCTTCCTTATTGCTTTGAGCTTGTACGCACGTAAGGGCCGGCGTTGCGGGCAGGAACAGGCGTGCGACTTGAAGCTGTTTGGATGATTGTTCAACACGAAAGGAGTGAATTGAACCTGCGGTTCCGTCCGCAGTAGCCTATCGACATCGGCGTAGCTGGTAACGGCTGGGTCGAAAGCTGTCGAGACAACGTACCTCTGTCTTATGACAATGGAGAATGCCGTGAGGCGATCTCTGTCAGTGCCAGTGTCAAGGCGGTGGGAGGGCAAGGCTGAGTGATAGGTCCAACTGCCGAAGGCACCGTCACTGCCGAAGAGCCAAAGACGCTGACAGGCTCTGGCCAAAAGGCGCGCTGCCGAATGAGAGTACGACTAAAGGGACCGACGGCTTATCAGGAAGCGGCTCCACAGGAATGTATCAAGCGCCCCTACTCATCGGGGAACCCCGCTCGATGCGGTGCTTTGGTCGTGAAACGAGGGAGGCGCCCTATTGTGAACAGCATCGGAACGCAGCGCGCCTCTGACGTGTATCTATCAAAAAGGGAATAAGTTGCGGCGGGAGGTGTATTCTGATTGACAATTCGCCGCGGTGAATTGTCTATGGGAACAACGACCATCGACGCGCGTTGTAATGCGCGGCCAACGCGGCTCGCGTTTATCCTTCCTACGCCTGATCGCGCACTCCTGCTAAATGTCATTACGCGCGCAACCACCCTGTGGGGTGGGCGATTCAACCCCATTGTGATCCTTGATGGGACAACGCAGCGAGTCGCGGGGCAACGCTACGCACTTACAGGCCGCGACCCGTACCTGGCGCAGCAGGCCAATCTTCTTCGGGAATTCGACCCCGATTTGGTGATTGCTCCGACAGGAACGATTCTGCCGCCGGAGCTTGAATCGTGGGAGCATCGGGCATTTTCGAGCGATGGATTGATGTGGGACCCATACAACAATGGGCAGACACGTTCGTTCTTCGTCGATGTTCAGCCCATCCTCAGAGCTTTGTGGGATAAAGAATTCAAGAACGTAGCTGATCCACTCTATAAGTTCCGCTACGTGAGAAAAGCGGATAGTGAAGCTAACCTTCTGCTCGCGGCGCGCTTTGGGCTCTATGAACGCGATGTTCAATACCAGTTCATGACTGACACTTTCAGAGCTGAAGAGCTAACCGAAGATTGGTTGCGCGCGCAGACGTTACCGACGATGTTTCAGACCCCTATAGGGGTGACGGCACTCCATTGCCGAAACAAACGCCCGACGGTTAACCCTTATGCGGTGTTTCTCCTTGACCCACAGGACCCATTCGACGTCGTGGATTTCTGGAACCTCCGCGCGGCGGGAATGGTGCTTCTGCCGTTGACGATAGCAACGTACCGTCAAGACCGGAATATAATTGCGGCCTTTGCTCAATCGGGAACGTTTTCCTTTGGCGAAATTGGGGGAATCACGATCATCAAGGCGCGAAGCATTACTGACGAACAACATGTTGAGGTGCAGCACTGGATTCGCGACGAGCATCTGATGCAGGGGCATGTGATTATCCAAAGTTGGGTGCCTGAATACGGAATGCGCGGCTATCCGGCAGCGCGGGAACTGGACATTGAGCCCATCGAGGCGTTCGAGGGCAAGGCAACTGGGGTCCTGATCGACGGGTACGGAACGCTCGAGGGGCCGAAACCCTCGTTCCTCGATCACACAGACTACAACGCTCACTGGTCAATGGACTGGAATCTTTCCACGTTCCGGACACCTGAAGCGTGCTACCGGTTGCCACGGTTGAATACCGGTTGCGACAGGCTCGTGTCGCGGCAGTTCGGATTCGGAAGCCATATGAAGGCTTCGCGCGTCGGGCGTGAAGGAATTGTGACGCGGCAAAGCGGGATCAGTTCCGACATCCACCTTTCGCCGATCACCGTGGCGCAGGCGGTTAAGGCGTTCCTGGAGGGCGTTGGAATCCAGTACAAGGAAACCAGCGAGCCTGGCCTCGCGCTGCTTCGCATCCTCGAGATGTTGGGTAGTTTGTGGGAATGCGAGATTTTTCAAAACCTGGCGATTCGCCAAACCCTCAAGGACATGTCGACGGGCAATCCACGAACTGTACACTCGGTCGACATTGACGTCAGAAAGACGCTGAAGGATGTCCGGATTCGCGGAAGGCAGATGAACGAACGAGAGAAAGCTGAGCGCTCTTCGCGCCTATTGAAACGGGCCATCGATGCGAAGGTGTTCCAAATCGGATTTCAGTTTCAATGTTCGACATGCCATCGGCATGCTTGGTACGCGATGTCGGAGTTCGCGGACAAATATACATGCAAGATCTGTTTCGCACAGGAAAAAACGCCGCACGTTCACGAAATGGGATGGTACTTCTCTTCCGCGGGTCTATTCCGAAACGCCAACAATCTCAATGGCAACATCACAGTGCTACTTGCATTTTCCCTCTTTCAGGAGATCTACCACCTTGACGGAGCAAAATATGCGCCGTCGTTTCTGTACCGCATCGGCGACGTAGAGAAGGAAATGGATTTTGCAATCATCGGCAGCGAGTCGTTCCGCCCGGATGTTCAGATGATCTTCGGTGAAGCGAAGACCGGCGCTACTTTGGACAATGATGAGCGAGAGAAACTTCGGACTTTCGGATTGCAGACGAAATCCTACATCTGCTTTTGTACGTTGCTTGACGACTTCAGCGATGAAGATAAGGATTATTTCAAACATCTCCATCGTGACGGGGTCAAACTTATCCTGCTTTCCGGAAAGCTGCTTCTTGGCGATCATGAAGCGATTTCTGAATTCCATTCGAGAAATCGCGGCCGAAGCGAGAACGAGGCCGACTGGCTGAGACGACAGACAATCGTGGATACGCTCGGTCAAGATTTCGCCAGGGAACAGGACATTTGGGTTTAATACCCAAACCCCATTGCTTATTAAGCATTTGATAAACAGGTGATGGCGCGGAGTATCATCCGATTATGCCTGATGCAGACGATTACTACCCGCCGCGTGATCTCGTGCGCGAAGCCAGCCAAGCAGAAGATGAACTTTCGAAAATGACCGAGGTTTCAAGCGGTGGCTTCCTTGTCGTGAAGCCGGTTCCCGTCATAAGCTTCGCGGATCTGTCCGGCACGAAGGTAGATTTGGAAGCGGGTGACCTTGCGCGCTTTTTGAAGCCCCTTGTGCGTCCGATGGCCTACGACGGCGCTCCGAAGGAAGGGAGACCGCCGGTTTGGCCTCGAGTGCATTTTCGCGGATCGAATTCAGAAAAAATCAGATCTTTCATCCTCGTCTATTTTGTCCAGCTTAGAAGTCTCGTCTGCAAAAACAATACAAAGAATTTCCCACTATCAAATCAGACGACGGTCGTGACTGCTGGAATTGCGGTTTGGCTGGTGGAGACTTTTGGGATAAAAGACACGCTTGCGAAGTCTCTCGCTACGACGATATTAATCGCACTGCTTACAGCTACCAAGGGAACGTTTTGCCTGGTGACGGCGGAAGCCGCGAAGGAAATCCTCGCTTCAATCAACGATTAGGGGCGCGCCTTCGCCGCGTGGTCCCCAAACCTCATCGCTTTTGAGCGGAACGGCCGTTCGGCGCCCGCATTGGTCGCGTCTTTGTCGTTTTGTCTGGCCCCGCGCGCCAATTTGTTAATGAGGATATCTACATAGGCGGAAGCCGTTGATGTATGAGATGATTTCGCTTCTGGAGAGTCTCGTTTCGCATGAGCGATTTCAAAGAGGGTCTATACGATCAGCTAGTAACTCGGCATGTCCGGGAGTTCCTTGACCTGCAAGCCGCTCAAGGACTGAAATCGTCGGTCGAAGAGCTTGAAGAGAACGACTACCCAGACTATCTTGCTCGCCACCTCATCCGGCAGATCAAGGCTGTCCTTCGCTCCGTGCCAGCGGGCGATCGTAAGCAGAGACAAATTGAGCTAGCGAATACTCTTTTGGACTTTGCGCGCACGCAAGACACCTCCATCGAAACAGATGCCGTCGATCAGGCTGGCCAAGTCCTCCGCGCCATCTACAGCGGCGCGGTCGCTCCGGTGCCACCTTCCACTCCTCTGAGCGTTACAAGCCTGTTGATGAATGCGCTCGACGAACCTCGTCTCGGCTTTGAACTTGAACGCGAGATGGCAACTGCGGACCGGGTGCTGATGGTAGTGAGCTTCGTACAATGGCGCGGCTGGCAGCGTCTTAAGAGCGCCTTTCATTCCCTTGCCGAACGAAAGGTTCCGATCAGGCTGCTAACGACTACCTATATCGGAGCCACGGACTTCCGCGCGATAGAAGAACTGTCGCGACTGCCCAACGTTGAATTGCGTATTTCCCTCGACGGGCGTCGACGCCGCCTGCACGCCAAGGCTTGGCTCTTTCAGCGGGACAATGGCTTCAGCAGCATCTATGTTGGGTCGGCGAATCTTTCCGGGCCCGCTCTCGAAGATGGAATCGAATGGACCGTCAAGCTCAGCGAAGTCGAAGCGCCACATATTGTCGGGCGTTTCCGAGGTGCGTTTGATTCCCTTTGGTGCGATGAAGAGTTTGAAACATTCCGGCCCGACGATGAATCCTTCTGTCTTCGTGTAAGGCAGTCTCTGGAATATGCGCGGCAGGGTCAAGGTCGCCGGGATTCTGGACCGCCGGTGTTTTTCGATTTGAGGCCGCATCCCTATCAGCAAGCTACGCTCGACCAACTTGAAGCTGAGCGAGTCGACCGGGGCCATTTCCGTAATCTGGTGGTCGCCCCAACTGGCACCGGTAAGACATTGGTTGCGGCATTCGACTACAACCGTCAACCTTTCATCGGTCCGCGGCCACGCCTGCTCTTTCTGGCCCATAGGGAGGAACTCCTGCGCCAGGCACGCGACCGATTCCGCCATGTATTGCGGGACGAATCATTTGGCGAGTTGTTGGGTGGCGGAGAAGAGCCCAGCAGTTTCGACCATCTCTTCGCCACCATTCAGAGCTTCCGGAGCCGGGGTCTACTCGAATCCCAAGGTGCAGAGCACTGGGACTATGTTGTTCTCGATGAGGCCCACCACGTCCCCGCGGACAGTTATCGCGAGATCGTCTCTTCTCTGCGGCCACGGATTCTTTTGGGGTTGACGGCAACTCCAGAGCGCATGGACGGCGAGAGCATATTGCCGTGGTTCGACCATCGGATCGCTGATGAGATGCGCCTCTGGCACGCGATTGAACGCCAGTATCTGGTGCCCTTCGACTACTACGGTGTTCACGATGGCATTGACTTGTCCGGGCTTTCATGGAGCCGTGGTGCGTATGCCGTCAGCGAACTCGAACAGCACTACCTCGGCAACACTCGCCGCGCGAATCTGATCGTCAAGGAGTTCTGCGAGTTCTATGGTGACTGGCATTTGGCCAGGGGACTTGGGTT
>Ga0182024_10014002_pt1 | contig 15550 bp, 11 predicted proteins | sample P32metaG_FD_120480 | JGI IMG/M metagenome (GOLD analysis project Ga0182024, IMG submission 120480) | Permafrost microbial communities from Stordalen Mire, Sweden - P3-2 metaG (Illumina Assembly) | ecosystem: Environmental > Terrestrial > Soil > Wetlands > Permafrost | place: Sweden: Stordalen... | reverse complement strand
GTCGCCGGTCACAAGGAACGAGTCTGCTGGATCGCGGGCCCAGGGAACCGGAAACGTCAATGGACGGCCATTCCCTTCCACGATGTCGTAGATCGCCAGCCGGCCGCCCGGCCTGAGCACACGACGGATGCCGGTGTAGAGGCGGTCGCGGTCACGGATGTTCATCGCGACGTGCTCTGTCCATGCATGGTCGAACGCGCCATCGGCAAAAGGCAGGTCGAGGGCATCGCCCTGCTCGCACGACACACTGGCTGAGAGCCCTGCTCTCTCGGTCAGTGTCCGGGCCACGTCGATGAATACCCTGCTCAGATCGACGCCGGTCACCAGGCATCCATACTCGGCGGCCAGGTACCGCGCCGGTCCGCCAAGGCCGCAGCCGACATCGAGGACCTTGGCGCCGCGCGGTGGATTGAGCGCCTCCGCCAGCTCCTCTGTTGCGGCCGCTCCCCGAACGTGGAACTGATCGAACGGCGCCGTGTCGGACCACCGGACGACGCCAGTCCCGAGGCCCGCCTCCTGGAGTGCGGCCGCGACCCGCCCTGGAAGATCGGAAGGCTCGTAATGATCGGTGGGAGTCACACGATAATGATAGATGGCCGCTCGCAGCGTACTAGCGCCGCCCCCAACGCGCCGATCCGTGCTACTTGCCCGTCGCGGAACTCACGCAGCCACAGATAAGAACTCTCTAACGTGACGGGCTCATCGGCGGGACCGTCTGCTGAGCAACGAGATCCGCGGCACATCCTTGCGCGCGCGATCCAATCCTCAGCCCCTCCTCTCAAATGTCACTCCGTTCCCGGTCGCGCTGGATCGCGGCAGCCACCGCTGTCGCCATCCCGGCGCTCGTTCTCTCCACAGCATGTAGCACAGACAAAGCGGCGGCGCCAGCCTCCGTGGCAACCTCGGACACGGTCGCGCTCGACGAGAACAATGTGACTCTCATCGATTGGTGGGGGAGCACTGGGAGCGCCGATTCTGGTTACTACTCGTACAACGGCGCGGAAGACGCCAATCTCGTCCAGACGGATCTCGACGGTTCGGGGGACTTCGACAACTACCGCCTGCTGACGCAGTACGGTCTGCCGAAGCTCGCCGGCAAGGGCGTCGTCGACAGCGCGAAGATGTACGCCTACGCGTGCGGCCACAACAATACGTTCGCCGACTCGGTCATCGTCGACCACGTGAATTGGGGCGCCGTCTTTCAGGACTCGGCGTCGTGGGGCGGCCAGACGCTTCAGGCCAACGTCGGGACGCTCGTACGTGACACCACCTCCGGATGGAAGTCGCTGGATATCACGAGCTCGGTGCAGGCCGATTACGTCGCCAAACGCGCCAACAGCCAGTATCGCCTCGAGTTCTCCTTTGCGACGATGCCGATGGGCGACCAGTGGGTGGAGTTCGCAGGCAGCTACTGCAACAACAACACGGAAGGCGGCGCAGGCCAGGGCTACCTGGTCATCTGGGCGCACTAGCCTTCTCACTTAAACGGGCGCGGTCGCATTGGCCGCGTCGCCGGGTACCAGGGTTTCGGACCGCCGCGTTCCCGCAAATTGGGGAGCGCGGCAGTTCTCTTTCCAGGCACAAGAAAACGGGACCATCCCGGTCGAGGGGGTCCCGTTCACATTATGAGTAACAGCGCACTCACGGGTGCGACGTACGACATCGACGGTGGCCAACAGCTCGTCGAGTGACGCCGCGTGAAGCGGCGCCGCTACGCCTTCCGTCCAACCGAGGCCGATTCCGGCGTGGCCTGCTTGTTCAACCCGTGGAAACGCGAACGGTCACCCGCATCCCATGCCGCGCGCAATCCAGGGGCACTCAGGTCCCAGTCTGGGCGGATTTCGCGCGTCACGGCGCGCAGGTCGTGCCAAAGATCGACGACCGATGGACGTCCCCAGAACCAATAGCCGTTGTAGATGCTGTAGATCACGAGACCTGGCTTGAGCACAAGCGTGTGCGGAATCATCGGGTTGTTGTCGGGGTCGGTGTACTCCTGGATGTCCAGATCCTTCTGAATGGTCCGCTCAGGGTCAGAGAGGAATGTCCATTGGGCGCCAAGTGACCCGCGGAATTCCTGGAGCGTATGGTGGTCGTCGGTGGCGATCGTGACAATCTGAGTGTACGCCACGGCGATCTTCGGATAGAACGCGGCGAGTTCCAGATGCTGCTGGTGCTCCTTTGGGCAGTAGTGGCCGCGCGCGAGCGTGAGGATCAGCGGATCGTCGCCCTGTAGCTCGCTGAGCTTGCGCAGGCTGTCCGTGTGATCGGGCAGTTGGTAGTCGGGAAAAACGCCTCCCGGCACGATGTCAGAGCGCATGTCTGAACTCTCCTGACAGGGCGTCCTCCGTTCAGCCAGCGGTTCGCGCCGGCACTGCGTCAACTTCGCTTAACAGACCTGTCTCCATGTCGAATACGAAACCCCGCACAGGGACCTCTTTCGCAATCCAGGGATGTGGCCGGAGGCGGTGAAGTTCGCCTGCCCGACTTCAATGATATATCCGTCCGGGTCTCGGATATAACACCGGATTTCCGAGACGTGCACCTTCGGTGCGGTAATGATCGTTGCGCCGCGAGAACGCCACAGCTCGTAGAATCGCGCGATATCCGTGACCCTCAGGTTCATGAAGCCGCTCAGCTCGTTGGGATGTTGCGGCGGCGGCGCGATGACCTCGGGCTTGTCGTCAGTGGGGCCGCCGCCGACATTGATGCTGAGCCAAATGTTGCCGAGTCGCAGATAGGCCGGGTCCCCCAGCGATGCATCGCTCTCGCGTAATACCGTGGCGCCGAACACGTCGCGGTAAAACGCCTGCGAGCGCGCGACGTCGGCGACGATGAGCGTCATGGTGACCACACACAAGGGCGCGGCGACGTTCGTTGGTGGTGATGGCATATCGCCTCCTCGTGTGAGGTCCGCACCGGTAATAAATTGGGGGCACGATGGCACACAAGACCGCGGGAATAGATCCTGGTATCCGGCCGAGTGGGGACGGCTGCGTAGAGTGCCTGGCTGCAGGCGGTTGGTGGTTGCACCTCAGGCGTTGCGCGGAGTGCGGACACATCGGCTGCTGCGACTCGTCGCCGAGCCAACATGCGACCGCACACAATCACGAGACCGGCCATCCGATCATCGCGAGTTTTGAGCCAGGCGAGGACTGGTTCTATGATTACCGCACGCAGGCCTTCGTTGACGGCCCATCCCTCGCGCCACCGCGTTGGCACCCGGCGACCCAACCAGTGCCGGGGCCGCAGGGTAAAGTCGCCCGCGACTGGCAGTCACGCCTCCACTGATACTCGGTTGATACCCGGTCTCCTAATACCTGGTCTCCCGAACAGCGCAAAAAAAACACGGCCAACTTTGGGAAGTTGGCCGCGTCGATTCGTAGTAAACGTAGTAGCGGGGGCGGGATTTGAACCCGCGACCTTCGGGTTATGAGCCCGACGAGCTACCAGGCTGCTCCACCCCGCGTCAGTTACCGTAACCTAGCCCGGCCCCCGATGGTGTCAAGCCAGAGCTGACGCCATCTCCGCTACACGCTGTATCAGCGCTCCAGTGGCTTCCCGCCTACGCGGGCACTGGCGGCGCCGAGACGCCTGGCACCACGCGAGACGGGCCGAGAGGGCCCGACTGCTGGGGCACCGCGAACTCGACGGTCGTCATCATGCCGCGCGATACCACCGCGCGCAGCTCCTGCGCCATGCTCGACACGTCGTGGATCTCGCGCGTGATCTCCGTGAACGTCGCGCTCTGCTCCTGCGCCAACGCCGACACTTCCTGGCTCGTCGCCGCACTCTGCTGCGCGATCGCCGCCACGCCCGCGATCGCCCCATCGAGCTGCGCGACAGCCGCCGCCACGGATTCGGCCGCACCCTTGATCGAGTTCACCTGCGCAGTCAGATGCTCGATCGCCGTCCCGATCCGCCGGAACGCTTCGTCGCTCGCGCGTGCCGCATCGAGCCCCGCCAGTGTCTCGGTATCCACGTCCGCCATCAGCGCCGACGCACTCGCCGTCCGGGATTTGGTCTCCGCGACGATCGCGCCGATCCCCTCAGAGGACGTGCGCACTTCGTCCGCCAGCGCCCGCACTTCACTCGCCACCACCGCGAACCCGCGCCCCGCCTCTCCAGCCCGCGCCGCCTCGATCGCGGCGTTCAACGCCAGAAGGTTCGTCTGCGACGCGATCCGCTTGATGATCGCGACGATCGACTCGATCTGCCGCGCCTGCTCCTCGAGCTCGCCCATGACGAGACGCGCGCGCCCGACTGCAGCTCGCACCCCGTCGTTGACGGCGAGCGTCCGCGATACCTGCGCGTGCCCCTCCGAAGCCAGGTTCCCTGTGGACCGCGCTTCCTCGAGGGCCCGCTCGACTTCACCCCGGATCGCGCGCACGTGATCCAACGCCTGGTGCGCCTGCTTCGTCGCCTCGTCCACCCGGTTCGCCGACTCCGCGGCGCCCTGTGACACTTCACCGATCGAAGTCGCCACTTGCTGGGTGGCGACCGCCGCCGCCGCGACTGCCGCATCCACCTGCCGGCTCGATGCCGTGAGCTGCTCGGTCGATGTCACTATCCTTTCATTTAATGCCTGGATCTGCGAGGCCATCGCGTCGAACACTCCACCCAGCTCCGCGATCTCTCCCCGGCCACCGATGGCAGCCCGGACGCCGAGGTCCCCGGAGGCGATCCGGCCGGCTGCCTGGCGGATGGTCTGCAACTGCAGGAGGGCCCCATGGCTCAAACGGAGGAGGACGACGCAGGCCAGACCCGCGACGAGGAGTCCCGATCCCACAACCCACTGCGCGATCTCCCGCGACCCCTCACGCCACGCGAGCACCCCGGCGGTCGCGATCCCAATCAGGACCACGAGGGCGACCGTAGCGGCGATTCTTGTGGCTTGACCCCAGTATCTCATCAGCCCTCAGGCATGCGGTCTGCACTCGCCGCGCTCGTTGACCCTGCTCCTGCGAGAGACGCCGCCGCGAAGTCCGGTGTAACAGCCACTGTTCCCAGGAGCAGGCTCCGCCGACGGGGCGGACGCGCGAAGGGCCAGCTCCCTGTCAGGGAACTGGCCCTCCGTACCGCGTGATGGAGGCGCGGGGTACTGCCCCCCGGTCCATGCAGTCGATTCACCAGCGCATCTACGTGCGTAGCTCGCTACTTGAGGTCTCCAGCCGCTGGTGAGCAAGCAACCCACGGCTGAGCAAGTCCTCTAAATTTTTGCCCGCTGCCGGAAGACGCGACCGCAGGCTAGCCCAGATTTTCGATACCGCCGTGGCCGCCCCGGGCGGGCTTCCTCAGCGGCAAGGCGCGCAACCGAAGTTACGCAGCCAGAGCCAGGTTGTTGTTGGCTTTTGTGATTTTCCCGAGTGTTTTACCAGGGACCCGAGGACCTGGGCACGCCACACCGGCTGCACAACACATGTCGAGCCTAGTTCGCCCCCATGTGCACAACTTCCATATAATCTAGCCACTCGCTCCCGCGCGTCAACCGCCGTGACAAATAAACCTGCATCGAGCAAGCGCTCTACTGTCCTGCCCCATAAGAGGTTATGGATAGCGCCTCATCTGTTTTCTAGATGCTCCCCGCGTTGCCACCCTCTAACTCATGCTGCGCCCGAACGATCCGCGCCGCCGCCATGGCGGCCCCGAATCCGTTGTCGATGTTCACGACCGTCACACCGGATGCGCAACTGTTGAGCATCGCCAGCAGCGCCGCCACGCCTCCAAAACTGGCCCCATACCCGACACTGGTCGGCACCGCGATCACCGGTACCCCGACCAGCCCGCCAACGACTGACGGCAACGCACCGTCCATCCCCGCGACCACGATGACGACCGACGCCCCAGCCAATGCTGCCCGGTGCGCAAAGATCCGATGGAGACCCGCCACACCGACGTCGGCCGCCCGGGCCACGACGTGGCCAAGCGCCCCTGCCGTGACCGCCGCCTCCTCTGCCACCCCGCCGTCACCAGTCCCCGCCGTCACGATCATGATCCGGCCTGCCGGGGCTCGAACCGGAACGTCGGGCGCCAGGTAGGCGGTCCGCCCCAGCGGGTTGATCTCGACCTGCTCGAACCGGCGCGAGAGCGCCTCCCGATGGCCCGAATCGGCCCTCGTAGCCAGGAACCCGTCGCCCCTCGCAGCCAGCCGCTCGGCGATCGTCACCACCTGCTCAGGAGTCTTCCCCTGCGCGAAGATGACTTCGGGATATCCCTGCCGCAGCGCCCGGTGATGGTCTATCGTCGCGAAATCGAGCGCCTCCCCGCCCGGCTCATCCACGAACGCGGCCAGGGCCTGCTCGGGCCTCACCACACCGTCCGCTACCTGGCGCAGAAGCGCCAGCGCGCGATCCGGGATCACGTCGCGTTCAGAGTTCGGCTGGCTCGGCCCCCACAAGCTCTTCACTGAGCTCGGGCGAGACCGCCGCCGCGGTATACCGGCCGGCATTCTCCAGGTACTGCGCGAACAGCTCCGCCACCTGATCGAACGAATCCACCGCGTGGAGCCGCTGCCGAAGCTCGGCCGACCCGGGGATGCCTTTGACGTACCACCCCAGATGCTTCCGGAACTCGATTGCGGCGCCACGCGGATCGGCCTCATAATCCGCCGCCATCCGGGCGTGGCGGATCGCCACCGCGAACCGCTCCGCGACCGGCGGCGTCGGCGGGACTGGTGTCCCGTTGAGCAGCGCCCGCGCCTGGGTGAAAATCCAGGGCTGGCCAAACGAGCCGCGCGCGATCATGACTCCGGCGCATCCGGTCTCGCGATGCATGCGGACCGCGTCGTCGGGCGTCCGGATGTCCCCGTTCCCGATCACCGGGATATCGAGCGCCGCCACCACGGCAGCGATTTCATCCCACCGCGCGCTCCCCGTATACATCTGCGCCCGCGTCCGCGGATGCAGGGTCAACGCGCGCGCCCCAGCGTCCTGGCAGCGGAGGCCGATCGTCACGGGGTCCCGCAGCTCCTCGCTCCATCCGCTCCGGATCTTCACCGTGACCGGTAGATGCGTGTGTGCGGCCACCGCGCGAATCACGCTCTCGACCAGACCGAGGTCCTTGAGACATCCGGAGCCGCCATTGCGCTTGACGACCTTTTTGACGGGGCAGCCGAAATTGATGTCGATGAACTCGGGTGCGAACACGTCGGTGACGAGCGACGCAGCGTCGCCCATCGCCCCAGCATCCGCGCCGAAGATCTGCACACCGATCGGCCGCTCATCGGCCCCGAACCGCAACTTGTCGATGGTCGCCGGGTTCTCGCGGCGGATGCCCTCGGCCGACAGAAACTCTGTAACGACCACGTCCGCGCCGAACGACCGGCACAGCCGGCGGAACGGCGATTCCGACACCCCAGCCATGGGCGCCAGATATAACGGGACCCGCTCGGTCACGCGGTATGGAAATGGCATCGCGTTTTCAAGGTAACGGCCCGCGAAAAAGCGTGCAACGTGAAGATTTGACACGACTTGCGGGTCTCTCTAATTTACCCGCGCACTGTCGGCCACTGCCGGCGAGCCGGTTCGACCGGCATACCGAGACCCGTGAGGCTGCATGGAGTTACGTGAGTTCTTCTCCGAGGATGCCGTCAAGCTGCAACTCGAAGGCACCACCAAGGACGATATCCTCCGCGAGCTGATTGGCCTGCTCAAGCTCGACGACAAGTCCGACGGCATGCTGTTCAAGATGCTGAAGCGTCGCGAGAACCTCGGCTCCACCGGCATCGGACGCGGTATCGCGATCCCCCACTGTCGCTCGCTCGTGGTCAACAAGCTCCGCGTTGCATTCGGCCGCAAGCCGGCCGGCGTGGACTTCAAAGCCATCGATGAGAAGCTCGTCTACTTCTTCTTTCTCATCGTCGCGCCACCACTCGAGGTCTCGAACCAATACCTGCCGGTGCTCGGCAAGATCGCGCAGTTCAGCAAGGAGCAGGACGTGCCACAGCGCCTGCTGCAAATCACCGAGCCCGCGCAGTTCATGGCGCTGCTCGCCGAGAAAGGCGTCTAAACGAATCGGGAAGACAGCCGCCAACACCCAGGCCGGCTGTCGAGCGCGGCGGGCACCGTTCGAGAACCATCGGTCGCCCTTTTCGGGCAACGGCGCCGTCAAGCCTGAACAATGCTGCTACTCATTCTCGCGTTCCTCGGCGGCACACTCACGATTCTGAGTCCGTGCGTGTTGCCCGTGGTGCCCTTCGTGTTCGCGCAGGCCAACCGGCCGTTCCGAACGAGCGGCCTCCCGACGCTGATCGGGATGGCGGTGACGTTCGCGGCCGTCGCGTCGGCCGCGGCTCTGGGTGGTGGATGGGTCGTTCGCGCAAATCAGGTCGGCCGCGCGCTCGCACTCATCCTGCTCGCCGCCTTTGGCATCGCGCTCGTCTTCCCCGCCATTGCCGACGCCCTCACGCGGCCGCTCGTCCGGCTGGGCGGCCGCTTGCAGCAGCGCGCCGACGCCAGGTCCGGTGTCGGCGGAGCGCTGCTCCTCGGTGTCGCCGTTGGTTTTCTGTGGGCGCCGTGTGCCGGCCCAGTCCTCGGCCTCATCCTCACGAGCGCTGCACTCGGCGGCGCCAGCGTTCGAACGACTGCTCTCCTGTTTGCATTTGCCGCGGGCGCTGCCACATCGCTCGGCCTCGCAACCGCCGCAGGCTCGCGAGTCTTCGCTGCCATGAAGCGCAGCCTCGGCGCAGAACAATGGATCCGCCGTGCGCTGGGCGTCGCGGTGCTCGCCGGCGTCGCCGCCGTTGCGCTCGGCCTCGACACGGGGATCCTCGCACGGCTGTCACTGGCCAGCACGACGCCGGCCGAGCAGCGATTGGTCGATCGGCTCGCCGGACGCCCGTCAGCGCAGATGTTCGTCGGGAGCGCGGTAGGAACCCCGGCCGGATCGGATGCCGCGGGCCAGTCTGCCAGCGGGCGCAGCATCCCCGACCTCATGCTGGCATCGGGGTGGATCAATTCGCCACCGTTGACGACCACCGCACTGCGGGGCCATGTCGTGCTGCTCGACATATGGACCTACTCCTGCATCAACTGTCTTCGGACGCTGCCGTACGTCAGGGCGTGGGCGGAGCACTACGCCAGAGATGGACTGGTCGTCATCGGCGTGCATTCACCGGAGTTCGCGTTCGAGCGCGACCCCGCCAACGTCGCGCGCGCTGTGCGCGATCTCGACGTGCGATACCCCGTTGCACTCGACAACAGCTACGGGATCTGGCGGGCGCTCGGCAACCAGTACTGGCCTGCCGAGTATCTGATCGATACGAGCGGGCGCATTCGGTATCAGAACGCCGGGGAGGGACACGATGCGGAAACTGAGCAGCAGATCCGAAAGCTTCTGGCGGAGTCGGGACATCCGGACGCCCTGACCAGCGCGACAGCCGACGTCTCCGCGGGCGGCGCCCAAGCGGCTGCGGCCATGGCGTCAGAGCTGTCGCCGGAGACGTACGTGGGATATCGCCGCGCGCAGCGCCTCGCCTCACCGGAGCCGGTCGTGCGCGACTCGGCAGCGCCATACACGGCGCCCGGCACGCTCGCGCGAAACTCGTGGGCACTCGGCGGGCGCTGGTCGGTAGGTGCGGAGGCAACCACACTGGACTCGGCGCCGGGACGCATCGTGTTCCGCTTTCACGCCCGGGATGTCCACCTGGTCCTCGGCCCTGGACCGTCCGGACGGCCAGTGCGGTTCCGTGTGCGGCTCGACGGCGACGCTCCGATGGAAGACCACGGGACCGACACCTCGCCGGCAGGCGACGGCACCGTCACGAGCCAGCGCCTCTATCAACTGCTCCGCCAGCGCGGCCCGATCCGTGATCGCACAGTCGAGATCGAGTTCCTGGATCCCGGCGTCGCCGCGTACGCTTTCACATTTGGATGAGCGGCAGCGACGCCAGCCCGCTACCTGAATATGAATCCCTGTGCTAGCGGGTCCGCCGGGTCGAACCAGAACTCATGGCGCCCGGTGATGAACGCCGTCCCGCTGACCTCCGGGATGACGGCCTCATAAGGGCCGAACGTCGTACGCTTCACCGCCTGCACAGTCATCGTGGTGCCGAGGATGCTCTCGATCGTCACCGTCCCGCCGAGCGGCAATTCCCCTTTCGCATGGTGCAGTGCCGCGCGGGCGCTGACGCCGGAGCCCGTCGGTGAACGATCGACCTCACCTTCTGCGAAGATGCACACGTTGCGGCTGTGGTGCGCCGGATCGTGAGGCCGTCCCGTAAAGATGGTGCCGTAGAGAAAACTGAGCGCCTTCTCGAACGGATGGTCGATCGGGAACCCGGCCATCACGGCCCGCTTGATCCGGCGCCCGTAGTCGATGAGGCGGTCGTATCCCTCTGGGGCCAACACCAGTCCGAGCGGCTCCGCTTCGACGAACGCGTAGAACGCCCCGCCATAGGCGACATCGAAGCGCACCCGGCCGATGCCGGGGACTTCCACGATCGTGTCGCGCAGGTACAGGAACGACGGCACGTTTCGAAACGATGCCATACGCACCTCACCACCTTCGGACCGGGCAGTTGCCTCGATGCGGCCGGCCGGGACGTTGAAACTGACGCGCCCTGATCCCGCGGCGCCATCGGCCAATCCAGCACGGGACGCCAGGGTCGCCAGCGCGATGATCGCGTGTCCGCACATCGTGCTGTAGCCCTCGTTGTGCAGAAAGAACACATCGAAATCCGCACTCTCGGACGGCGTCACCACCGCACCGTACATGTCGGCGTGGCCCCGAGGCTCCCACATCAATCCGGTGCGCAGGTGATCGTAGTGCTCGCGAAAGAAGCTGCGCTTCTCGAGCACCGTGCGGCCGTGGAGCGGCGGCAATCCGCCTGTGATCACGCGCAGCGGCTCGCCACCCGTGTGCATGTCGAGCGTCGTGATCTTGAGCCAGTCTGCAGGTGGGTGCCACCCAGTGAGGTCTGACCAGGGTCTCATGCCGCGTCAATCTCGCCGCGGCGCCAGGCATAGTCGAGACGTTGTCCCGCCGGCCACCAACGACGTGCACGGGCACGCACCGTCGTAGAGCCATGATTCGAGACCGTGGCCACAGAAACAGGACTCGTCGGTGGCGGGCCCGCGGACCGGTCTCTACATTCGGGACTCACAGCTCAGCCGGAGTGCAATCGGGTGGTGCCAACAGGGCTCGAACAACTGCAGGCAGCGCTCGGCGACAGCTATCTCCTGGAGCGTGAGCTCGGGCGTGGCGGGATGGCGACCGTCTATCTGGCCCGCGACGTGAAGCACGGGCGCCAGGTCGCACTCAAAGTGCTGCACCCGGAGTTCGCCGCATCGCTCCGTCCCGATCGGTTTCGACGCGAGATCGCCGTCGCCGGACGTCTGCAGCACCCGCACATCCTGGCGGTCTTCGATTCCGGCGAGACGTCGTCCGGCCAGCTCTGGTTCACGATGCCGTACGTGGTCGGCGAATCGTTGCGCGATCGCTTGCGCCGGGACCGCCAGCTCTCCGTGGAGGACATGGCCCACATCACGAGCGCCATTGCGGACGCCCTCCACTATGCTCACGGGCAAGGCGTCATCCATCGCGACGTCAAGCCGGAGAACATCCTGCTGTCTGACGGGCACGCGATGCTCGCCGACTTCGGGGTGGCGCGCTCGCTCACCGCCGGCGACGCACATGGTGAGTCGTCCGAGACGGGGACACTGACGCAGAGCGGGTTCGCAGTTGGGACACCCGCGTACATGAGCCCCGAGCAAGCGAGCGGCGAGCGAGGGATCGACGGGCGCAGCGATCAGTATGCCTTGGCCGTCGTGGCGTATGAGATGTTGGCCGGTGAGCCCCCATTCACTGCCCCGACACCGCAGGCCGCGATCGCAAAGATGCTGGCCACGCCGCCCCCGTCGATTCGGATCGTGCGCAAGGATGTGCCGATCGGGGTGGAGGCAGCCCTCCGTAAAGCGTTGAACACTGTGCCCGCAGGACGTTACGGCTCTGTCGCCGATTTCGGCGCGGCGCTCGATCGGGGACTCCGTACGGACACGATCGAGACCGCGAAGCGCGGCAGCTGGCGTACGGGCGTCGTCGCCGCCATCGTGCTGCTCCTGATTGCCGCGGGCGCGGCCGGCTACCTGCGATATCGGTTGCCCGCGGGTCCGACCATGCTGGCAGTCCTCCCGTTCGAGACCGAGGGCGACACGGCCGACGCGTGGATCACTGACGGGATCACTGACGAAGTCCGGGGCAAGCTCGCCGGGCTCTCGAGCTTGCGTGTCATCGCGCGCTCCAGCTCCAACCGGTACCGTCGCACGACGAAGCGTCCCGAGGAGATCGGCCGTGAGCTCGGCGTCCGCTATTTGTTGATGGGGCGAATCCGCTGGGCGCCGGGAACCGGCACGCAACGCCAAATCCGCGTCGAGCCCGAGCTGGTGCAGGTCGCGGACGTCGCAACGCCCCAGACAAAATGGGAGCAGCCGTTTGACGAACAACAATCGGACATCTTTCGCTTGCAGTCTGACATCGCTGAGCGCGTCGCGTCGGCGCTGCAAGTCGCGCTCAACCCAGCCGAGCGTGTAGCCATCTCGCAGCCCTCCACCAGAAATCCGGACGCCTATTACGCATATCTACGCGGGATAGCGCTCAATCGTACTGAATCGCCGAACGACGATGCGCGCGCGCGTGACGAGTTTCGGCGAGCCGTGACGCTGGACTCGACGTTCGCCGACGCGTGGATCGCGCTGGCGGACAACACCTCCCGGTGGGCGGCCCGGCATTCCACGACCGCCGCGTTTCAAGACTCGGCGCGCACGGCCGTCGATCGCGCACAGGCGATCGAACCGAACCACCCTCGAGTGATCGAGGCGCGGGCCTTTTATGACGAGTTGGTCCGCCACGATCTCCCGAAGGCATACGCCGAGTATCGGGAGGTAGTCGAGAGGGCGCCGAGCTCCGGCGGTTCATTCCGCAGTTTGGCCGCCCTCGAGTTGCGGCTTGGCCACTGGGATTCGGCTCTGGTACACTTCGAGCACAGCACGCAGATCAACCCTCGCGATCCATATGGCTTCAACGAACTCGGCAACGCCTACTTGCTCGTCCGGCGATACAGTGATGCGCGCCGAGCTACCGTCCAGGCCTACCAGCTCGGCGCGAACAACATCCTCACCGTGTTCAGTCTCATTCAGATTCCGTTGGCGCAAGGCGACATGGCCGCCGCGCGGGCGGCCGTGCGCGCTGCCTCGCCAGGCATCGATTCGTTGACACTCTACACGTTTCTTGCCCAATACGGTGCCTACACCTGGGTGCTCGATACGAATCAGAAACGCGCTCTCTTGACGGTTCCGCAGAGCGCGTATGATCGGGGGCGTCCGACGTGGGTGGTGACGCGCATGCTGCTCTACGATGAACTCGGAGATTCCATGGCGTCGAAGGCCTACGCCGATTCTGCGGCCGTCGCGATCCAAGCGGCCAACAATGGACTCGCCGCCGACTCGGAGCCCTCATACGGCGTAGTCTTGGCCATGGCGGGCCGGCGAACCGAGGCGATTGCGGCGGCGGATAGTTACCTCAAGGCCAATCCGATCGAACGTGACTACCTCGACGACGTTGATAACGCGGAGGAGGCACTGAAAACGTATGCCCGGGCGGGGGCAACCACGAAGGCGCTCGACCTGCTCGATCGATTGCTGCACATACCCGGCCGGCTCACTCCCGGCCGCATCCGCCTCGATCCCGCCTTCGCTCCGCTGCGCAATGATCCGCGCTTCCAACGCCTCGCGACGACGCGAGCCGCCGGCGAGTAGTTGGTTGCTCAGAGCGCTGCTCGTGGGCCCTGTAACACTCCCGGAGCTTTCCCGGGCCGACCGCGAAACTCCCGAACGGATCAATACTTGCGACTTGTCCCGGCAAATGTCGAGTCCAACGCGGCTGCTCACTACGGTACCAGTCCTAACACCATCGTCGTGAACAGCCGCACCGAGGCCGAACTCGACGGCACACAGGCTATAGAACAGGAGAGACCCGTGCACCCCCTGCGGCCCGTCGCATCACTCATCGGCTCGATCATCGCGATCACCGTGGCGGTAGCTGTCCCGGCGGTCGCTCAGTCCTGGCCGGCCGGCATCACCCCCGTTCGCGGTGTCGTCGCGAGCGTATCCGGAGGCGAGCTCACAGTGAATTCGCAGAGCGGAGCCGTGAAGGTCCATTTGGGGAATCCGCTGACCGTCTACGGACGGACACCTTCCGACCTCGCTCACGTAACCACCAAGTCGTTTGTCGGCATCACATCGGTCAAACAGCCGGACGGGTCGGAACGTGCGACCGAGATCCACATATTTCCCGACGCCCTGCGCGGCGTCGGTGAAGGCAGCTATATGATGAATCCGGATCCCGCGAAAACTACCAGTGCGAGCAGAATGACCAATGGCACGGTGTCGGGATCCACTTCGGCAAGCGCGAGTCCGTCCAAATCGCGCATGACCAACGGGACGGTGACCACGCTAGCCGAGGGCTCGACACTCTCCGTTCAGTACGCAGGTGGGATGGAGACGATCGTCGTGCCGTCCGACGTGCATGTTACCGCGCTGACTCCCACCGGAGACAAGCTCACGCCGGGCGAGAACGTGGTCGCGCTCACCAAGAAGCAGAGCGACGGATCGCTCACCACGACGGACGTCATTGCAATTGCGCCGGCCACCGCGAGATAACCCGGCACGGTCGTGACGGGCTCCGCTTCGCCATCTGGAGATCAGCTTCAGCCAAGGCGCCGAGTGGAAGGCGCTCATCAGTACGTACATCGGGACCATTCCAGTCAAAGGAGACCCGTGCCTGGCCGAGCCGAGCATATCCATCGGTCCCCCGCCGAGCACACCCGTCATGAGCGCCATGATTGTGAAGGTCGGTGTCGCCGCGAGGCATAGCCATTTTGCTATGCCTCGCGCGGCCGGGGCGCCCTCGTCATCACAGCTCGCACCGCCGGTTGGGCTGGCGCGATAGGCCTCGGTCACGGCTTCGCGCCGGCGCCAAGGTTCCGGAATGCGGCTTCTCCGGCGTCCGACACTTTGACCCACTTCGGGTCAGGCAAAGTCTCGGCGGCGTAGGTGTCGTGCCAGTTCCACCATTTGTAGGGCGCGCTCTGGGGGTAGCCCTCCGGCGAGTCTTCCCACGTCTCCTGGCGGCCGAGCGGCGTCGCGTCGAGGTAGCTCCAGGTGTTCCCCATCGCCTCGTCGCCGCGGTTGTTGATGAAGTACGTGCGAAACACGCGCTTGCCGTCACGGAAGAACACATTGTGGCCGTGCCACTGATCCACACCGAAGTCCACGTCGAAGCTGTCAGTGATGGTGTACCAGGGGATCTCCCAGCCCATCCGCGCCTTCAGGCGTGCGATGTCCGCCTGCGGTGCGCGTGAGGCGTACACGAGTGTGGTGTCGCGGGCGTTCAGATGGGCGAGGTGGGCGACCTGATCGGCCCCAAGGGAGCAGCCGCGACACGCATGTTCGGGCCAGCCGAACACCCCGGGTTCGAAGAAGGCGCGGTAGATGATCAGTTGATGCCGGCCCTCGAACAGGTCAAGCAGGCTCGCCGTCCCCGCCGGCCCCTCGAACGT
>Ga0182024_10014001_pt1 | contig 15552 bp, 10 predicted proteins | sample P32metaG_FD_120480 | JGI IMG/M metagenome (GOLD analysis project Ga0182024, IMG submission 120480) | Permafrost microbial communities from Stordalen Mire, Sweden - P3-2 metaG (Illumina Assembly) | ecosystem: Environmental > Terrestrial > Soil > Wetlands > Permafrost | place: Sweden: Stordalen... | reverse complement strand
TCAAGTTTGTGGCATCGAACTCATGGAACCGAAGTCCCATGGCTGAGCGAAGGGCCGATTGCGTTGCCCGACTCGTGGACGGACCACGTGAATTCCGTGCAGACGGAAAGCGAACTGGCCGCTCTCCGCCGCTCGCTGACACGCGGGGCGCCGTTCGGCGACGAGACGTGGCAACAGAAAACGGCGGAAGTGTTGGGGCTGCAGTCTTCATTGCGTCCCACGGGAAGACCCAAGAAGCTAGAGGCAAAATCGTCAGAAAAGGTAACCTGACCAACCTGACCCCTTTTTCCCTTCTTATCATACAGTTTTTGTGACCCTCCGGGACGCAACTCGCCGCCTTCACGGCACTCCCAAGTTTTGCGAACGGAATCACTTTGCGAACAGCTACGAACGAGACGAAACGGGTGCGCATTTGGATTGGCTGGCGGCCAGGGAGCGGTGAACCGCTTCTTCTGTGAGCCAACGAATCGAAAAGATGCCTTGAATGGAAGGAAACAAATGTGAAAAGGGAAAAGATTGGGGCCTTACGGTAGCCATGGAGAAGATCCTCCGATCGAGAGAGGAGACGGAGACGTTGAAATCGGTAGAAAATGGCTGAATGTTAGGGTATTGCCCGGCGTACACGACTGTCAAGAGCAATACGATTTTCGTCGCGAGTCGATCCGCCAGCCGGAACGAAGTCGGCACCTTGACACAATTTCTCCCCGATGTTAGTCTCCCCACCCTCAACCATAACGGCGGAGGTTGCGTGAGGACCGTCGCATGCTTTTCAACTCGCTGGAGTTTGGCTGGTTTTTCCTGGTTGTCACGCTTGCCTATTTCGCGCTGCCGCATCGCTGGCGCTATCTCCTCTTGCTGCTCGCCAGTTGCTGGTTCTACATGGCGTTTGTGCCGGCGTTCTTGCTCATCCTGGGATTCACCATCGTTGTCGATTATTTTGCCGGCATCCTGATCGAGCAATCGGCCGGCAGACGACGCAAGTTCTATCTCCTGGCGAGCCTGGCGGCCAACATCGGCGTCCTGGTCGTCTTCAAGTATTACAACTTCCTCAACGATAGCCTGACCGCGGTGCTCGGCCTTTGGTCGTGGGCCAACGCCTTGCCGACCCTGACCATGGTTCTGCCCATCGGTCTGTCCTTTCACACCTTTCAGGCGATGAGCTACACCATCGAGGTCTATCGCGGGCAGCAGCAGGCGGAACGGCATTTCGGCATCTATGCCCTTTACGTCATGTTTTACCCGCAACTCGTGGCCGGGCCGATCGAAAGGCCGCAGAATGTTCTGCATCAGTTTCGCGAACCTCATGCGTTCGATTGGCAACGGATGGTGATCGGACTGAAATGGATGACGTGGGGCCTGTTCAAGAAGGTCGTGATTGCCGACCGCCTGGCCGTGCTGGTCGATCGAGTGTACGACCACTCGGGCGGCCACAACGCCCTGGCCTTGATCGCCGCGACGGTGGCGTTCGCCATCCAGATCTACTGCGATTTTTCCGGATATTCCGATATGGCCCTGGGCGCCGCCAAGGTGATGGGCTTTCAGCTCATGCGCAATTTCGATCGGCCCTATTTCGCTCAGTCGATCAGCGAGTTCTGGCGGCGCTGGCACATTTCGCTGTCAACCTGGTTTCGCGATTACGTCTACATCCCCCTGGGAGGCAGCCAGCTCGGCCGGCTGGCGGTCTGCCGGAACTTGATGATCACCTTCGTGATCAGCGGCGTCTGGCACGGCGCCAGGTGGACCTATGTCGTCTGGGGAGCCTTGAACGGGCTGCTGCTCATCTATGAGTTGCTCACCAGGAATATGCGTGAGAAGTTCGCGGAAGCCATTGGACTTACCCGGACGCCCGTCTTGCGGCAGATCCTGCGAACCATGACGACCTTTTCGCTCATCGGGGTGACCTGGATCTTTTTTCGAGCCAACAGCGTGAGGGACGGGCTGCGCGTGGCCCGCCGGATCGTGATGGAATGGCCGAATTGCCTCGTCCGCTGCTGCACGGAGCCGCTCTTTCGCGAGGAACTGCAAGAGCTGCTGTGGAACTATGACATGCGTGTGGCGGTGATCGCCGTGGCGGTGCTTTTTATCGTCGAGTTTTCCGAACGGCGTCGCCCGTTGTTCATCTCGCTAGCGCGTCGGCCCGTGTGGGCTCGATTGGCGTTCTATTATGCCCTGCTGGTCGGCATCTTGCTGTTTGGCGTCCTGGAATCCTCGAAACAATTCATTTACTTTCAGTTTTAACTCATGGGCAGATCACTCATCAAACTGGCGATTCTGGCGGCGCTGGTCGTCTTCTCCTGGCGTCTGCTCCTGCAGGCGCCGCCCAGCCGCAGCCAGGACGAATACGTCGCCGCCCTCATCGACAAGGATGAATTGCTCGGCAGCACCCTCGGTCCGCGCTTCCTTTTTGTGGGAGGCTCCAACCTGGCATTCGGGCTCGACAGCACGATGGTGGAGGAGGCCGCCGGCTTGCCCGTGGTGAACTGCGGCTTACACGCGAACCTGGGCTTGCAGTTCATGCTCAACCGGGCACGCATCCATCTCACGGAAGGCGACATTGTGGTCCTGTGCCCGGAGTACGACGCCCCGCCTCAAATCAACCCGGATTTGCTGATTTACCTTGCCAGCGTTGGCATTCACCCGCGCCAGGGCGACATCTCGTCGAGCTGGAGTCAGTGGTGCGGTTCGCCTGCGCTCGCGCACAATTCACGTCCAAGAACGTCTGCCGCGGCTGCCCGGCGCCGCCGCGCTTTGTCGCCGACCCCGTCTATCGGCGCTCGGGCTTCGATCGCCATGGAGATCTCACTTCGCATCTCTCGGTGGAACAAGAGAAGCGGGTTGGCCCGTGGAAGTACGTGGAGAGCGCCGAGCCCAGGCCTCTCGTTGCGGACGGCACGCATGCGGAGATCATCGCCTTGCTGAACTCCTTCGCCGCCGCCGCCCGGGCCAAGAACGCCAGGGTCTATTACCTTGGCCCGCCGATTCCTGAATCGCGTTATGCCGCCAGAAAACACGCCTTTGCAGCGTACGACCAACGGATGCGCCGCGAATTGGAGATCCCTATTCTCTCGGCACCCGAAGATTTTGTGCTGCCCGACGACAAGTTCTTCGACTCGAACTATCACCTGAACCGCGCAGGCCGCAGGCTGCGAACCGAGAAGATCATTGCCAAGCTTCTCGAAGCGTTGCCGCGCTGACAGATTGGTGGCGCATAAGACGAAGGACAACGACGCCAACCGAGTTTGCCGATTTTGGCGTCGTTGTCACTTCCCTCATGGATGGTTGCGGTGGACGCGATGCCGGCTATTCGCCGGTGCCGCCTTGCCATTTGTTCGTCTGGAACGGCGAAGCGGGCAACCCGGCGCTGTTCATGAGGTTCGGGTTGGCGAGCTTGTGCCAGCCGAAGCGGACCTGGGTGGGCGCCGCCACGCTTGGCGAGGAGACGACGACGGTCGGGCCATCGATGACGGCCTGGGCGGCGACAAACTTGCCGTCTTCGCCGGCGATCTGAAACTCCGTCAGCGTTTTGCCGTCGCGAACCTTCAGGCCCTCGCCGATGTGCGCGAAGCTCAGGCGAATCTTGCCGTCCTCGATCTTCATGCTCTTGTAGAGCGGCCCGCTGTAGATGAGGTCCTTCTTGCCGTAATCCTTCGCCAGCGCCCATAGGGCCAGGCGAATGCCGACGTCCTTCTTGTTGTTCGGGTGGATGTCGCCGACGTTCGGCGTGATGTCGGTCATGACCGTCATGCCGGTGCCGGGAATTTTCAGGCTGGCGACCTGAGCTTCCCAGAGCTCGGGCAGGCCGTTGCCGCCATAACCGCTAAACGGTGCGATCTGCACGAAGTAGAACGGCATTTCCTCGCTTTCCTTCGGCGTGAGGCTCGGCCCCCACGTCTTGCGCCAGCCGGTGATGAGCGCCTCCATCTTGTCGCGGTATTTCATGCCGTTGCCGACGTTGGATTCGCCTTGATACCAGCAGACGCCGCGAATGGCGAACGGCTGCAAGGGGGCGATCATGCCGTTGTACATGCCGCCCGATGTTTTCTCAGCCACGATCCACGGCTCGATCGGCGAACCGCCCCAGGAACTGTGGATCAGTCCAATCGGTATGTTCAGCTCCGTCTGCAGGCGCAGACCGAAATGGTAGAGGACGCCGGAGAAACGGCCCACGGTCTTGGGCGAACAAACTTCCCAGGCCGCATTCACGTCCGTTGCCGGCGTCTTGGTCTGGACGTGCGGCACCTGGAAGAGGCGGATCTTCGGCCTGTCCGCGGCCGGGATCGCTTCCTTGGCGTCGTGCGATTGGGCCAGCGACCATTCCATGTTCGATTGACCGGAGCCGACCCAGACCTCGCCGATAAGGATGTCCGTCAGTTCGATCGTGTTCTTGCCGGCGACCGTGAGCTTGTACTCCTTGCCGTCGGCGCTCATGGGAGGCAGCGACACCTTCCAGAAGCCCTTGTCGTCGGCCTTGGTCTTGGCGGACTTTTCGCCGAGCGTGACCTCGACGTCTTCGCCGGGACTGGCCGTGCCCCAGATCGGCAAAGGCCGATCGCGCTGCAGGACCATGTGGCTGCCGAACACGCTCGGCAGCTTGACGTCGGCCCGCACTGGCGGCACGAACAAGGCGCCCAGCGCCAGGACACAGAGGATGCTTCGACACAACGTTGCCATCATTGGACTCCTTGATGTTTCACCGTGAGAGACCCGTCACGAACGATGGTTCGGCGGGCGTGCTCGAGGGTTGCGAGCGCGGTTATCTTATGCGGCAACGCGAATTTGGCATCGGGCGTTGAAAAGGTATCAGGACCCTTTTCCGCTCGGCCGTCCTGGTCCACCGTCATGGTCAGCGTCGTGCCGCCGAGCGGGTTGACGCTCGCGGTCACTTCCAGTAGTTTTTCACCGGTTCCTAAACGAAGAATTCGCTACAATCCCACCATAAGTCACCCCGAAATCCGCGAGGCCAACATGCAAATCACCGGCATCATCCCCCCCGTCGCGACGCCCATGCAGCCCAACGAAGACCTGGACCTGCCGCGCTTCAAATGGTTTCTCGATCATCTGCTGTCCAATGGCGTACACGGCATTTTCGTCCTCGGCACCAACAGCGAGTTCTACGCCATGGACGAAAAGGAAAAGCAGACGGTGATCGCCACCGCCATGGAGCATGTGCGTGGCCGGGCGCCGGTGTTCGCCGGGACCGGGGCCGAGAGCACTCGCGAGGCGGTCCGGCTCACGCAAATGGCCGAGAAGGAAGGCGTTCAGGGCGTGTCGGTCATCACGCCGTACTTCGTGGCCCCGTCACAGCAGGAGATCTTCGATCACTATCGCCGGGTCGCCGAGAGCACGAAGTTGCCCGTCATTCTTTACAACAATCCCGCGACGTGCGGCGGCGTCAAGATCGACGTCGAAACCGTGGTAAGGCTCGCGGAGATTCGCAACATCGTGGCCATCAAGGATTCGAGCGGCGATCTGCAAAACACCAATGAACTGGTGCGGGCGGTGCCGGAGCGTTTCAGCGTGCTGATGGGTCGGGATACGCTCATCTATCAGGCGCTGATCTGGGGGGCGCGCGGGGCGATCCCGGCCAGCGCCAACATTGCCCCGCGGCTGGCGGTGGATATCTACGAAGCGGTGCAGCGCGGCGATCACGCCGCCGCCAAGGCCGCCCAAATCCGGCTCAATCCGGTGCGCATCAGCTTGACGCTCGGCACGGCGCCGGGCGGGGTCAAGGCGGCGTTGGCTTTGCTGGGCACTTCGATTGGTCCCTGCCGGGCGCCGGTGGGGCCGTTGCCGCCGGACAAGGAGAAGAAGATGCGGGCGGCGCTGCAGACCGCTGGGCTGCTGAAATGACCACGCCGCGGGGTGAGGTACTCCGAACCCCGCGGGTCAGGGTGGCGGGATACACATTCTGCACGGCTGACCCGCGGGGTTCGGAGTACCTCACCCCGCGGCGTGGAGACTTAATCGCGCCACGAATTATCGCCCTTCTTCCACCAATCCGGATCGCGTTCCCACGGCGCCCGCGGTTCATGATCCTCGTCCTGCCAACGGCCGCCGCCGGAGCGCTGCACAAACTTCAGCACTTGCCAGCAATTCACGCCGAGCAGCCCAAAGAACAGCACCGGAAACAGATCGCCGCCCATCGACAGGAAGGGTATCACCGGCGTCTTGGTCACCATCTCGATCAGAGCGAGCACCGCGAACGCCGCCGCCGTGAACACGCCGATCTGCAAGGAAAGCCGATGCCCCTCGCGGCCACGATACGTCTCGCAGATCTCCTTGCAAACCTGCCCGCCGTCGAGCGGCCAGATCGGCAGCAGGTTGATGAGCCCCCAGAAGATGTTGATCCACAGCATGTTGTACATGATGAAAAAGACGATCGCCGGCGGCACCTCCGCGATTTCGCCCCTCGGCAGGTCCACGTGCAACATGAGAGAAAGCATGGCGATCGGAACGTTCGGGTAGATGATCGAGGTGACGGCAACAACAAGCCCAGCCAGCAGAAAACCGGCGCCGGGCCCGGCGAGATAAACGGCGATGCGCTGCCCGCGAGTCGGCAACTCCGAACTGCCGACCGCCAGCCCGCAAAACGCGGTGAGGATGATATGCCCCCGGCTGCCGAAGCGTCGCCCCATCAGCACGTGGCCAAGCTCGTGCACGAGGATCGACACGAAAACAATGCCGATCCAGGCCAGCAATTCGGTCATGATGACGAGGGGCGCTTGCCTGGTATCGCGCGGCAGTCCCAGCAGCACCGTGGTCAGCCAGAAGAAAGGATGCACGCGCACCGAAATGTCGCCGATGCGAAAATTCAAATCGAATTGAGTCCGCGGCGTCAGACTATCTTCGAGCATGGCCACGTTGCATTTCCTCCCCAAGCGCGGTCATCGTCCATCATCTTTATATAGAATGTTCACATCTGAAGTTGGTCGGGTGGCACGCCCTGAGGTACTCCGAAGGGCGTGGGTGCATCCACGCCCTTCGGAGTACCTCAGGGCGTGCCACCCTCCGCAAGCAACTGCTAATGGACCGATCGTTAGGGGGGAAGAACAATGAACCATCCACGTTACCCGATCCTTGTCGCCGCCGTTTTCATCGGCCTCGGTGCATGCCTTCACGCCGACACCAACTGGCCAAGTTGGCGCGGCCCCGAGGCCAGCGGCCATGCCCGGGAAAAATTGCCGACCCAGTGGACCGCCAAGACCGTCGTCTGGCGCACCCAGTTACCGGGCAGCGGCCAATCGTCGCCGATCATCTGGGGCGACCGCATCTTTCTGACCTCGGCCCTGGAGCAAGGCAAGAAACGCCTGGTGTTTTGCGTGGATCGGCTCAAGGGCAACATTCTCTGGCAGCATGAAGCGTGGTCCGGCGAGCCCGAGAAGAGCCATCACATGAACGGCTGGGCCTCTTCGACCTGCGTCACCGACGGGCAGCGCGTCGTCGCCTTCTTCGGCAAGGGCGGCATCCATTGCTATTCGGTGGAAGGCAAACCCCTCTGGTCGCGCGACCTGGGATCCTTTGAGGGGCCGTGGGGCACGTCCGCCTGTCCCATCATCCTCGGCGACCTGGTGATTCAGAACTGCGACGCCCTCAACAACGCCAACCTGATCGCCCTCGACAAGAAGACCGGCAAGACCGTCTGGCAGACGCCCAGGCCCAGGCCCGACCGCGGCGGCTGGTCCACGCCGGTCCTCATTCAGGCCAACCAGAGAGCGGAGCTGGTGCTCAATGGCGAGGCCGCCGTGAAGGGGTACGATCCGCTCTCGGGCAAGGAACTGTGGTCGTGCAAGAGCTTCGCGGGCCGCGGCGAGCCGACGGTGGCGCCCGGCAAGGACCTCGTGTACGTGGTCAACGGCCTGGCCGGCGATATCTACGCGGTGCGTCCCGGCGGCAGCGGCGACGTGACCCAATCGAACATCGCCTGGCACACGCCGCGCAAGGGTGGCCGCGATCAGCCGTCGCCGATCCTCGTCGGCAAATACCTGCTGGTGGCCAACATGGGCGGACTCACGAGCTGCTACGATGCCGGCTCGGGCGAGGAGCTGTGGAAAGAACGTTTGAGCGGGGCCTTTACCGCGTCGCCGATCGCCGCCGGGGGATTGGCCTATTTCCTGAACGAGGCCGGCGAAACATTCGTCATCGAACCGGGGCCCAAGTTGAAAGTCGTCGCCGAGAATTCTCTCGGCACACGCAAGCAAGGCAAGGGCGGCGAGGTTTTCCGCGCTTCGCCGGGCGTGAGCGCTGGCCAGATTTTCATTCGCTCGCAAACGCATTTGTATTGCGTCGGCAAGGGCGATTGACCCGTTTAGCCGCGACGCGACGTACTCGGAGCGGAGCGCGGCGCGACTCCGCGCTCCGCTCCGAGTACGTCGCGTCGCGGCTAAACGGGATCGGGAGGGAACGATCATGCAAACGAACGCAACGCATAAATACTGCCTGTTGTCATTGCTCGCGGCCGGCGCGCTCTTCACGCAGCCCAACCCCAGCCGCGCCGCCGGTAAAACCAGACCGCCCAACATCGTCTTCATTATCGCCGACGATCTCGGCTACGGCGAACTCGGCTGCTATGGGCAAAAGAAGATCAAGACGCCCAACATCGATCGCCTGGCCGCCGAGGGCATTCGCTTCACGCAGCACTACTCCGGCAGTCCCGTATGCGCCCCGTCGCGCTGTGTGTTGATGACCGGCAAGCATCCCGGCCATGCCCTGGTTCGCGATAACCTGTCCACGCCGCCGGAGGGCCAGCATCCGCTGCCGGCCAAGACGCGCACTCTCGCCCGGCTCCTCAAGGCGCTCGGCCTTGCCACGGGCGCTTTCGGCAAATGGGGCCTCGGTGGGCCAGGCTCGACGGGGGCCCCAGGCTTGCAAGGCTTCGATCGCTTTTATGGCTACCTGTGCCAGGGCAAGGCGCACAACTTCTATCCGCCTTACCTTTGGGACAACGAACGCAAGGTCGAACTCAAGAACCCGGTCATGAAGCTGCCCGACAAGCTGCCCGCGGGAGCCGACCCGAAAGATCCAGCCAACTACAAGGCGTTTATCGGCAAGGAATACTCGGCTGACCTGATCTTCGAGCAGGCCCGGCAGTTCATTCGCGATAACAAGGATCGCCCCTTCTTTCTCTTTGTGCCGACCACGATTCCGCACCTCGCCCTGCAGGTGCCCGAGGATTCCCTGGCCGAGTACAAGGGCAAGTGGGACGATCCACCCTACGTCGGCGGCAAGGGCTACTTGCCCCATTTTTCCCCGCGCGCCGCCTACGCGGCCATGGTCAGCCGGATGGACAAGGAAGTGGGCCGAATCATGGCGCTCGTGAAGGATCTGGGCCTTGATGAGCAAACAATCTTCATCTTCACGTCGGATAACGGTCCGCTCAACGATCGCTATGCCGGCACCGACTCGATCTTCTTCAACTCGACGCTGGGCCTGCGCGGCTACAAGGGATCGCTCTATGAAGGAGGTTTTCGCGTGCCGTGCATCGTGCGTTGGTCGGGGCGCATCCGGCCCGGCAGCACCACAGATCGCGTCACGGGTTTTGAAGATTGGCTGCCAACGTTGCTGGAGTTGCTAGGCGAGGGCAAGACGATCCCCGCCGATATCGACGGCATCAGCTTCGCGCCGACGCTGCTCGGCAAGGCCCAGGAAGCTCGCCCATTTCTCTATCGCGAGTTTCCCAGCTACGGCGGCCAGCAATCGGTCCGCATCGGCGACTGGACCGGCATTCGCCAGAACCTCATGCCGCGCGGCAAAGCTGCGCCGAACTTGCACATCGAACTTTACGACCTGGCCAAGGACCTGGGCCAGACCAAGGACGTGTCCGCCGACCACCCCGACATCGTCGCCCGGATCGAGCGCATCATGCGCGAGCAGCATACGCCGTCGGAGACGTTTCCGATTCCGGTGCTGGACCGGAAATAATGCCGCTTGCGGCGTAGCGTGTCGCCGGCGCGAACGCTACGCCGCAAGCGGCGTCGGGACGTTCCTAATTCCCCTGCGGGCTCCCCGCCGGCGGGGCGCTGCTGGTGACCCCCAGGATGACGCCGCGCGGCTCCGACATGTCGAGCACCACGGCGCTCGTCGTCTCGGCCCGGCCGACGTTGCCGGCCTGGTCGATGGCTTCGATCTTGAAGAAGAACTGGTTGCCGACATCGCGCGGAATCGACCAGCGATAGATGCCCTCATTCTTGACGTTGTGGGCGATGCTCTGCCAGGGGCCGTCCTGCCGTGTGCGATAGTACAGGTGGATCGGCTCGGCATGGAGGTTCTTGTCCGTCGCGGTCCAGCGGATTTCGATCGTGCCGCCGGTAGAGGTCGAGACCTCGATCGGCCGAAGTTGGACGAATGGGCTGGTGGCGTCCACCTCGACCCAGAACGCCGGAGCATCGCCTCGCTTGGGTGGTGTGCCGCCGAAGCCGTTGCCGTTGGTGATGGCCACGCTGATGCCGAACAGGCCTTCGCCGGGCAGCTCGATGGCGACCGGGCTGCGCCTGTTGACGTCTTCCTTGAGCCTCTTCCACGTCTGGCCCTCATCGGCAGTGAAGTACACCTCGACCTTGCCGACGCCGCTCGTGCCCGCACCTTCGATGCGATAGTCAACGCTCGCCTGCGTGGAGCGAATGATCTGGCGATTCCCGGCCGGGCCGCTGCTCAGCGCGGGAATCTTCGGGAGATTGTCGCCGGGTAAACTCACGCTCGGCGGGAAGCTCGGTCCCGTGGCCGGCAATACCGGCTCGCCGACTTTCCCGATGCTCGGCGGCGGCGCCGGCAGATCGTTACCCTTCGAAGAGATAATCGGCGGCAATCGGTTTTGATCCGGCGTATAGCCCGCGCTGGTGATCGGATTGGCCGGCGGACCCGGCGGCGGAGCTTGCAGATCGGGACGAACAGCACCGGGAAGCGTCGGCTGCACGGCGGCGAACTTTTCCCCCAGCAGTTCGCGAGCGTTCAGCTCCTGCGTGGTTTGGTTTTGGGCCAAATCGATGCCGGTAATGCGCACCGGGCAGGTTTCCGGTCCGGTGATGCGAAACAAGCCAGGTTGATTGTTGAACGGCTCGGCGACGGTTTCGATGCCGGCAGTGTTGCGAAACGTCACGCGAATCGATTCCGGATTCGGATTGGCATCAATCATGATGCACTTGAGGTACGTCTCGCCTTCCGGGCTGATCCAGGAGCGGACCTCGAACTGCGGCGGCTGCGTATCGACCACGACCCGCAGGCCCGGCTGCACGGTCCGGACATCCGACGGAATCGGCCGGCCACTCTTGTCCACGGTGACGACGGTGAAGAAGTACTCGCCATCGAGCGGCACGTGATAGGTGAACCGGGTGCCGTTCGGCGGAACGCTGTCCTGCCGCGTCCAGTCGAACTGGGCGGACTTGACGTACAGGCACATTTCCTTGAGGCTGGCCCGGTGCTCCTCAGGCAGCCTCACCGGCAGGTGAAACTCCTGCTTGTTGGTATAAATCTTCTTTTGATTTTGCCCCTGAACTGGGCCGCCCGGTGCCTGGGCGAAGGACCGCTGACCGAGGGCGACGCCCATGGTCAGCCAGGCCAGGACCCAAACCCCGGTAAACGAAAAACGTGCCCGCCGAGTGCGCTTGCTCATGTGCCTCGCCTCCCCCGTCTGGCCCAGCTTGCGCAGGCCAGCACGCAAAACCCCTTTTTTGTCCGCAAAAGATGGCGGGCTTTTAGCCAGAAGATGATAATGTGTCAAGGGCAGATTGCGATTCGTAGCCGCAGGCTTCAGCCTGCGATTTATCAGCCTGCGTTCAATTGCCGACGACACATCGCTACAATGAGATAAATGAGCGTCATGACTATGCGAGAATCTCCCGCACTACCCGGCCATGCACATCCGTCAGCCGAAAATCCCGGCCGGCATAGCGATAGGTCAGCCGTTCGTGGTCGAGGCCAAGCAAATGCAGAATCGTGGCGTGCAGATCGTGGACGTGCACCTTGTCGCGCACGGCGGCGAACCCGGCGTCATCCGTCGCACCATGCACATGACCGCCCTTGACGCCGCCGCCGGCCAGCCAGACGGTGAAGCCGTGCCGATTGTGATCGCGGCCCGGCGTGGTCGTCGGATGCGGCAGCTCGGAAGTCGGCGTGCGGCCAAACTCCCCGCCCCAGAGAACCAGCGTGTCGTCCAGCATGCCGCGTTGCTTGAGGTCGCGCAGAAACGCTGCGATGGGGCGATCGACGTCGCCGCACGCCGTCGGCAGCCGCTGCGTGATTTCGCCGTGATGATCCCAGGGAAACCCCGCTCCGTACCAAACTTGCACCATGCGCACGCCGCGCTCCAGCAGCCGGCGAGCCAGGATGAGCTGCCGGGCTTGGGCACCGGGGCCGTACATGTCCAGAACACTTTGAGATTCGCGCGATAAATCGAAAGCGTCGGTGGCTTCCATTTGCATGCGAAAGGCCTGCTCGAAACTCTGGATGCGCGACTCCAGCCGGCCCTCGTCGGCCCTCGGCTGCTGATGAATGCGATTGAGCCGACCCAGTAAATCGAGCTGGGCCCGCTGTTCCTGCGTTGACACTCGGGCGTTGCGGATATTCTCAATCAGCCGCTCGACTTCCTGATGGCGGGTGTTGACGAAGGTGCCCTGGTAGACGCCGGGGAGAAAAGCCGACTGCCAGTTCTGCGTTTCGTTGAGCGGATAGCCGTCCGGGCACATGGCGATGAAGCCGGGCAGATTGCGGTTCTCGGAGCCCAGCCCATACGTCACCCAGGACCCGAGACTGGGCCGGCTCAGGCGGGCGGCGCCGGTGTTCATGAACATGATGCCGCCGTCGTGGGAAATGTCGTCGGCGTACATCGAACGGATGACGCAGATGTCGTCGATCATGCCGCCGATATGCGGAAAGAGTTCGCTGACTTCAATGCCGCTCTGCCCACGGCGGCGAAACTGGTATGGCGATGCGAACGCCGCACTGCCGCTGCCCTGAGCGTCGCGAGCTTCGGGGATCACGTCGCGCGGAATGGGCCGGCCATGGAATCGCTGCAGGAGCGGCTTCGGATCGAACGTATCGATTTGCGACGGCCCGCCGTTGGCGAAGATGTGGATCATGCGCTTGGCCTTCGGGGCGAAGCGAGGCCCACGCGGCTCCAGCGACGGCTCATCGGCCTTGGCGGTATCACCGAGGATTTGCGCGAGGGCCAGTGCTCCGATGCCGGCGCCGGATCGGCGCAGCATGTCGCGGCGGGTTAGTGCTGGGAAGTCACGATCGAACATGTTGGCAGCTCCAAGAATGCGGTCTTTACCGGTGGGTTTTTCCAACCTGATTGACTATACCACTCCGACGATTGCTCTTCCACCGAAAAGTGGCGTATGTGGCAATAGCCGCCGTGACGATAACCGGGCGCATCCTTATGCTATGCCTGATATGAGTGATTGCATATCCCACGGGCTCGCAACAGCGCCGTAGCCGAATTCGCAAGAATTCGGGGAGAATCGCGAGCGAAAACCCGAATTCTTGCGAATTCGGCTACGGGAGAACTCGCCTACGAGGAGGAGTCCCAACGTGAAAACTGAAGCAGACTATTCCGGCAAGAACGATTACTTGAAGCGACTTCCCCCGGAGTATTATCGCGGCCAAGCCTATGTGCATTGGGCGATGACCATGGAGGACCGAAAAACCGGATGGTTAGTGCCGATCTTCTATTACAAATTCCGCGAGATTCTCACCCATACGATGTTTCGATTCGGGCTTTCCTGTCCCATATATTGTTGCATGCCGGACCATCTGCATTTTCTTTGGGCGGGCATTTTCGACGACAGCGATCAAAAACGAGCGGCACGCTATTTTCGCAAGCAAATTGGTCCCGTCCTCGAAAAGCTCGGAGCACGCTTCCAGCAACAGGGCTACGATCATGTCTTGCGCGACGAAGAACGCGAACGCACAGGGTTCGAAGAGGTGTTCGAGTACATTGCACGCAATCCGGAGCGAGCAGGATTGGTGAAGGAGAATTGCTTTCGCGAATACAAGTACACCGATTGTCTCGTACCAGGTTATCCGGAATTGAAGGTATGGCAAAATGACTTCTGGGAGAAGTTTTGGCGCATTTACGCCCACCTGCATTCGCACGGATTAATTCATTGTGGTGGAGACGAATAGGTCGTAGCCGAATTCGCAAGAATTCGGGGAGAATCGCGAGCGAAAACCCGAATTCTTGCGAATTCGGCTACAGCCGATTGTGAGCCCGGCGTTAACCCGAATTCTTGCGAATTCGGCTACGGGTTTTACGAAGAAATCCTCATCGAAACGTCATCACCCCCATGCCTTCCGGCCGCGGCTGCACATCTGCCGGCAACGACCACGCCTGCACGCCGCGGCCCGGCAGAATACGAACCACGTTGCACGCCCACGCACTGGCCGCGGTGATCGGTTCGCCGGTCAGCTCGCCGAGCGGCATGGCGGCTTCGATAAACCAGCAGTCGGCCGTGCTTTTGACGGCCACGTACCACTTCGGGTTCCAGCTCACGTCGCCCCAGCAATCCTCGCGCACGCAGCCACGCTGGTCGATCTGCAAATGAAAGCACGTGGCATAATCGCGGTCCAGGTCGAGCAGGATGCTCACCCGATCGAAAGCGTCGAGCTGGGCGTCGCGGGTGCGGTTCTTGACAGGCTCCACCTGCATGCCCGGCGGATGCTGGCAGCGCAGGGCGATGTAAAGATACTCCTGATCGTGGGCGAACCAGGCCCGCGTCGGACATTGTTTGCCGGTGTCGCCGACCGCGTTTTCCAGGACCAGCGGGCCGTTGTTTTGCCAGCAGGCGTCGTCGAAGTTGCCGTCGAGCAACGGCTTCTTGTCGGCCTTCTTGCACGCCGTCAGCCGTTTGCCGGGCGATGCACCCTTGCCCATGAGCCAAAGCTCCGTGCTGGCGGCGTCGTGCCAGGGGCCTCGGGGACTGTACTCGACGAACTTGCCGTGCCAATCGCGGACCTGGTCGCCTTCGCCGAGCTGCCGCCGCGAGGATTGCAGACAGAACTGAATCGCCGGGTCCGCGGCATAGAGTGAACCGAGGCCGCCGAGCCGTTTGCCCATTTCCAGGCTGCCGCGATACCACTGGCGGGCCTCGTTGGCATTGGCGAGATACGTCAAACTGGCCTGAGCGACGACGTCTTGCCCTGGTGGACCGTTCGGCTTCTTGTCCGTTGGCTGCGGCGGTTTCTTCAAGGCGAAGCTCGAGTTCGTCTGCAACAAAAACTGGCCCAGCTCGTGCCGGCGCCGCGCCTCGCTGCTGCTGCCATGGCGAATGAGCCAGCGGCAAGCCTCCGCGGACAACGGTTGCGTCGGATACTTCTCGACCATGAGCATGTACGCTTCCCGGGCGAGCAACCATTGTCCCTGGCGAACGAAGCTTTCGGCGACCGCAAGCACCGTGGCGGCACCGTCGTCGTCCGGCATCGTTTCGAGGACCGGGGCGATCTGCGTCAGCAGCAAACTGGGATTGGTGAGCTTGTCGGCCAGGAGGATCAGGTTTCGCCGGGCTTGCATCGCCTTGAGCCGCTCCGGGCTCAGCTCCGTCTCGGCCGGGAGGTTTCGCC
>Ga0182024_10014000_pt1 | contig 15552 bp, 18 predicted proteins | sample P32metaG_FD_120480 | JGI IMG/M metagenome (GOLD analysis project Ga0182024, IMG submission 120480) | Permafrost microbial communities from Stordalen Mire, Sweden - P3-2 metaG (Illumina Assembly) | ecosystem: Environmental > Terrestrial > Soil > Wetlands > Permafrost | place: Sweden: Stordalen... | reverse complement strand
CGATCGGGGTGTTGTCACGTCGACCCCGTACCTGGTGCCGGCGCCGCCGACATCACCATCGTTCGCCCCCAACCCGAATTCGTAAAAAAGAAATCGGCGGCGCGGGCGTAATCCGGAGCGCGGTCGCGCGCGCGTGGGTACATGAAGATGGGTAATTTCGAGCGATCGTGCCAGCCCGGAATCTTGGAGCGAGCACACGTCCGAGACAGGTCTCGCAGAGCGGTAAGGATTTCCGATGCAGAGCGCACATTGCTAATTGACTAACTAGTCAATTAGCCTATGATTCAGCATTGATAGCACTCGCATTGAAGGAGCGACACATGGGCGTCGCGAGACATCCTCTCCCGAAAGAGCTGGTCGGCGTTCCCTTGGAAGACATTATGGAGCGCTACACGGCGCGCTTTGCTGACCGCAAAGCCGATTGGGCCGCGTTCGAGGACGCCAAGATCGAAGGCTACAAGCGCGCGCAGCATCGCTTCATCGGAGCCGGCGGTTCGGGCAAGCACAACGACAACGCCGCCATCCCGGCAGGCAACTTCACGCTTTCGATCATGTTCGTGCCACCGGGCCAGGGCAATGCACCGCACACGCACGAGGTCGAGGAATGCTTCTTCGTGCTGCAGGGCCACCTCGACGTCTTCGTTGAAGACGAAAAGGGCAACCGGATCACCAAGCGGCTCGGGCCTTGGGAATGCGTCTCCTGCCCGCCCGGCGTAATCCACGGCTATCAGAACGACAGCCTGGAACCCGTCTACTTCCAGGTCATGCTCGGACGCGGCAGGCCGGAGGCAATGGGCTATGCCGACGAGGAACTCTACAAGCGTCGTGACGCGCACTTGAAGGCGGTGTGATCCAGATTGGCAAGGTCACGTGTGCGGTCGGCATTGATCGCAGATCAACTCCTTGCCGTGCGCTGGCACGATCTGCGAGACGCCGTGGGCAGCTGGCAGTTGCTTTATGGCGAGCAGGTAACATCGACGATTATCGGTCGCTTTACCGGAACAAGCGCGGGAAAATCGGGCTTGTTCGGGTATTCTCCTCGGAAAACGCGGCGGCCTTCTTAAACACGGCTCTCTTATAAATCGGCGCAGCGTCGTCGCATTTTATCGGAGTTCAAGACCATTATGCAGAAACGCGTGCGCGCCGCTTTTATCGGCTGGGGCGCGATCAACTCGCGGGTCGGTGCCTGGACACGCCGGAGGCGCGGGCTGCCCTACCTGCGGGAGCGCATTTTCTGGCGTCACCCGAGGAGCTTGCTGCGCTGAGGCCTGATCTGGTGGTGGAGGCTGCCGGCCGTGCAGCCATAGAGCAGTGGGCGCCAGCGGCCCTCGCCGCGGCACCGGAAATGATCATCGCATCGACCAGCGCTTTCTACGACGAAGGACTGCTCGCGCGTCTCGTCAATCTGGCCGAGAGCAGCGGCAGCCGCATTCAGATTCCCTCGGGCGCAATTGGTGCTATCGATGCGCTGGCCAGCGCTGCCGTGCTCGATCTCGAAGACGTCGTCCATCAGATCGTGAAGCCGCCGCGGGCCTGGAAGGATACGCCGGCCGAGGGACTTATCGATCTCGATGGGCTCACGGAACACAACGTGTATTCTTTTCGGGCACGGCGCGAGAGGCCGCGGCAGCCTACCCGAAGAACGCCAATGCAACCGTCGTCACCTCGCTGGCCAGCCTCGGCCTCGACAAGACACGCGTCGAGATGGTCGCAGATCCAGCCTCCAAAATGAATGGCCACCGTATCGTTGCCCACGGAGCCTTCGGACGCCTGGAGATCGTGCTCGAAAACAATTCGTTGACGAGCAATCCCAAGTCTTCGGAGCTCACCGCGCTCAGCCTGGTGCGTCTCATCGAGCATCGCACCAGCCACCTCGTTGTATAATGGGTCAGGCATCATGGACCAGACACAACCCGAAATTCCTACCGACCTGCGGGCGCTGATGGCGGAGATCGGCCCAAAATGGTCCCCTCCAGGCCACGTCAAAATGATGGTCGACAGGTTCTCCGAGGTGCATAAGAGCCGACCTCACGACGGCCTCCAGGTGACACGCGACGTGGCATACGGTGAGCATCCGCGGCAGACGTTCGACGTCTATATGCCCGCTGACGACGCTACCGGGCGCGCCGCTGTGCTCTTCGCGCACGGCGGCGCATTCCTCGACGGCCACCGCAATCGCACGGAAGAGATTTACTCGAACGTGCTACGCTATTTCGGCCGTAACGGTATCGTCGGGATCAATATCGGCTATCGCCTCGCAGGCGCCGCTCAGTATCCCGGCGCCACGGAGGACGTGGCCGCGGTGGTGGCGTGGGCGCGCGAGCACGCCAGCGAACTCGGCATCGACCGAGACCGCATCTTCCTCATGGGTCACTCCGCCGGCGCCGCCCACACTGGGAGCTACGTCTACGACAAGCGGCGGCATCCAGCGGAAGGACCCGGGCTCGCGGGCCATATCGTCCTGAGTGGGCGCGTGCGCGCGGACAATCTGCCGGAAAATCCCAACGGTCATAAGGTCGTCGCCTATTACGGCACCGATGATCCCGCAGCGTTGGATGACCTTTCGTCCGTCACCCACGTCGGCCCGGACAGTATTCCGACCATAGTCGCGTGGGGTGAGTTCGAGAATCCGCTCATCGATGTGTATTGCTCGGAGCTCGTCTTCCGGCTCGCCCAGGCGAAGCGCCGATCCCCACCGGTGGTTTGGTTGCGCGGCCATAATCACACGTCGACCATGACCCACATCAATACCGCGGAGGATACATTCGGGCGCGAGGTGCTCGCCTTCATCGCCGATCCGCGATGACAAGTATCACTGCCCGGCAGACCGGCCCCGTCGACGCGCAGATTTTCGATCTACGCAATCCAAAGTGAGCGAGAACGTGAGCAAATCGGACCTGCCGCTTTACGCGGCCTTCATCGACGGCAAACTCATAGAGACTAAGAGCCCGACCTTCGATCTTGTCACGCCGCAAGACGGAAAGACGATCGGCCGTATCGTGGAATCCGGTGCCGCAGATGTCGATCGGGCGGTAAAGGCGGCGAGCGCCGCATTCGCCGGAAACCGGAAGCAGCCGAGCCATCAGCGGATCGCGTGGCTCAAGGCCGCTGCGGCCGCGTTGACCGCCAGCGGCGAGGAGATCGCGGCTATCATCTGCGCCGACGTCGGAAAGCCGATCCGTATGGCCAAATTCGAAGTACGACGCGGTGCCGAATTCCTTGACGCCACGGCGGCTGCCCTCATGGAGTTCACCGGGGAAACGCTGCCGCTCGACGTTTCTGTGGCCGGCACCGGCCGCTTTGGCTTCGTCCGCCACGTGTCATACGGCGTGGTCGCCGGCATCACCCCCTTCAACGCCCCGGTCAATCTTCTGGTGCAGAAGGTCGCGCCCGCCATTGCGGCCGGCAATGCAATCGTGGTCAAGCCGGCCCCAGTCGGCACCCGCACGGCATTGAAGCTCGCACAGATATTTCAGGACGCGGGATGGCCGCAGAATCTGTTCACCGTGGTCACCGGCGACAAGGAATCCGCGGCTGCCTTGGGGCGCACGACGCGGTGCGCGCGGTGTCCTTCACCGGTAGCACCAGCGGCGGCGAAGCACTCGCACGCGTTGCCGGCGCCAAGAAATTCGTCGCGGAACTCGGTTCAAACGCAGCCAATATCGTGCTCGCCGATGCCGATATTTCGAATGCCGCGACGAAGATCGCGGCGGCGGCTTTCGAGGCCAGCGGCCAGCAGTGCATTTCGGCCCAGCGGATCCTCGTGGCGCGCTCGCAGCTCGACACTTTCTTGTCGGCGTTCGTCGCCGCAGCGAAGAAGTTGATGGTCGGGGCGGCCACCGATCTGGCAACGGATGTCGGGCCCATGGTCAGTCTGAGCGCGGCAGAGCGCGTCATGGCCATGTGCGCCGATGCCATCGACAAGGGAGCGCGCTACGCCCTGGAGCCTACGCGGGAGCAGGCCGTCGTATCGCCGGGAATCCTGGTCGACGTACCCAAGCAAGCGCGGCTCTGGCGCGAAGAGGTTTTCGGCCCCATCGCGCTAGTCACGTCATTCGACAGGCAAGACGAAGCGCTGATACTCGCCAACGACTCGCCGTTCGGGCTCCAGGGCTCGGTCTTCACCCGCGACCTCGGCGCGGCCATGCGTTTTTCCGAGGATTTCGATGTGGGCGCGTTGTGGATCAACGAAGCCACCCGCTTCCGTCTGGATATCTACCCGTTCGGAGGCGTCAAGCGAAGCGGCGTTGGCCGCGAAGGCGTACGGTACGCGATCGAAGAACTCTCCCAGCTCAAGTTTACGGGCATTGCGGTGTGACTCACCGTTTAAGCGAACCGTCCGCACCGATCATGCGATCATGGAAGACGCGCCGTTCCGGCTGACGACAAGTCAATGGCCCACTTTGCGCGAGCGCATCGACGCGTGCCAGGGAATCGCCAGCCGCTCCAAGCCCTCTATGATTGCAAACAGCACCATGGCAATGACCGAAATGGTCACCAACACCGCAAAAACGAGTGCGGTGTCCATCTGCCCGCTCGCCGATGTCAGCAGGAAACCAAGGCCCGACTGGGATCCTACGAACTCCCCGGTTATCGCGCCGACGACTGCCAGTGTGATCGCCACCTTCATCCCCGCGAACACATTGGGAAGCGCGTGGGGGAGGCGCAGCTTCACGAAAACGCGAAGAGTGCCTCCGCCCATCGACCGGCCAAGTTGCAGCATTTCCGGCGGCACAGAGCGCAGACCAATGACCGTGTCGATGACGATTGGAAAGAAGGCGATCAGAAATGCGATCCAGACCTTCGGCGTGATGCCATAACCCATCCAAACGATGAACAGTGGTGCGATCGCCACCTTGGGAATCGCTTGCGATGCCACCATCGGCGGGTAAAGGATGCGCTCGGCCAGATGAGAAAAAACCATGAGGCTCGCGAGCGGCACGCCAATGACGACACTCAACGCAAATCCGGCCAAAATCGCAATCAAGGTCGGTTCAATGTTGAGGTAGATGATGTGCCAGTCGGCGACGAAAGTGACTGCTATCACGCTCGGCGGTGGAAGGAGGTAGCGCGGAACGTTGCCGACCTTGACGCCCACTTCCCACATCAGCAGCACGACAACCGTCAACCCAATCCCATAACCGAAGCGATCAAGCAGCGCGCGCGCCAGAGGCTTCCATGACTTGCGTTCGGTTACGGGTTGTTGCGCGGCTTGGCTCATGAATGCAATACACCCATCTGATAGAAGAGATGCGTGATCTTATGAACATAGGCGCAGAATTCCGGCGTCTCGCGAATGTCCAGATCGCGCGGGCGCGGTAGGTCAATTCGGATATCTTCGAGAATTCGTGTCGGTCTCGGCGCCATCACGAACACACGGTCGGCAAGAAACACGGCTTCAGCAATCGAGTGTGTCACGAACAAAACGGTCTTCTTGTTCTCCTGCCAGATTCGTTGAAGGTCCAGGTTCATCTGGTCGCGGGTGAGCGCATCCAATGCCCCGAACGGCTCGTCCATCAGCAACAGTTCGGGGTCATGCACCAATGCGCGGCAAATCGAGACGCGCTGGCGCATGCCGCCGGAAAGCTCGTACGGGTATTTGTCCACGAAACTGACGAGCCCGACGAGCTTCAGAAGGTCAATCGCGCGCGCCTCGAAATCGCGCGCCCGCATGCCGCGAAATTCCGGCTGTACGAGGACGTTACCAAGCACGCGGCGCCAGTCCATCAGCAGGTCCTGCTGAAAGACGATGCCAAGCTCGGTATACGGTCCGACGATCCGGCGGCCGTCGATTTCAATAGAACCCGTGCTCGCCGGTATCAGGCCTGAGGCGAGCATCATCATGGTGCTTTTGCCGCAGCCGCTGGGCCCGAGGATCGAGACGAATTCGCCGCGATGCGCCGTGAACGACACGTCATCGACGGCATGAACGCCCGCAGGTCCCACACCGAAGAATTTCGAGATGTTCGAGAACCGGATGAGGGGCGCGTCGCCATCGCGGGCGACGCGCTTACCATTTGTCTCGACGGCGCTGTTCGTCGATTTCCCAACAACGGCCGCTTCAGAACCAGCCGTCGTTTCAGGGCGGGCCATCGATGCCTGCGGAGTGCCAGCTGTATGTGTCGAGACCGATGTCATCGCTCACCGTTTAGGGAGTCACCGCCTTATTTGGCGGTGACGAACTCGTTGGTGAAGTAGCGGTCCGGGCTATCCGCCTTCTCCAATCCGACGTATTGCGCAAGGATATTCTCCGCATCGGCCCAATCCTGCCGGTCCATCACCCCAATCGGCTTGTCTTCGGTCTTCTTCGTATGCAGCAACTTGAACGAAGCCTGCAGGATCGGCAATGCCGTATTGGTGTCGACCTTTTGGTTCTGGTTCATCTCGATCAGGATGTCGATCGACTGCTGTGAATGATCCTTTGACCAAGCGATGGACTTGCGCGCACCGGCAACGAACTTTTTCACGATATCGGGATGCGCCTTGATGTAGTCGAGCCGGGCGATGATGCAAAGGCCGGGAACATTCACGCCATAGTCGGCATAGTCGAGGCTGTTGGCGGGCACCCCGGCAGCCCTGATGATCGGAACACCCTGGAAGACGAAGGTCACATCAGCATCCGCCTTGCCGGAAATGACTGCAGCGTTCTTGGCTGCCGGAGACGTATTGACGATATTCACCTTGTTGAGATCGAGGCCGGTCGACTTGGCGAAGGCCGGCAGCAGAGCCGACGGTGCATCACCATTGCTCAGAGCCAGTGTCTTTCCTTCGAGATCCTTCGGCTTCTTAATGCCGCTTTTCTTGCTGTAGATCACCCCGTTCGGATTGCGCTGGAACCACCCCATCACGGCCTTCACGGGCAGTCCTTTGGCAACGAGCTGCATCATCGTGCCGCCATCGACCGCGGCGAACTCTCCGTTACCATTGCCGATCGCCTGCGCAACGTTGGCCGAGCCATTGCCGGACTCAACGGTGACATCAAGTCCCTGTTCCTTGAAGAACCCGTTCTTGATGCCCGCATAGAAGGGAGCGTGATACGCGCTCGTCACCCAGTCCATCCGGACGCTTACCTTTTGCATGTCTGCGGCATTGGCAAAGCTTGCGGCGGACATGAGAACCGCTGAAGCGATTGCAACACGCTTTGCCACCTTCAGCGTATTTAGAAGAGTTCTTTTCGACATTGGCATGCTCCTTTGCGCAGGGTCTGATCTTAAGCTAAGTTCAGCAGCTCCTGGAGTATGACTGCGTCTCAAACGCAGCAGATGAAGAATTTCCCCCGCTGTTTTGATTGTCAATTGCACCAGTCGCTGCACCTTTGCTCGAATGTTAGATATCGGGTTCCAACCGTCGCGAGCACGCTCGCACCTATTCACCACGCGCCGCGGACCATGCGGCACGGACGATCTGCTCCGGCTTCACCGGAGTGGTGTTGAACTCCACTTTGAATGGCGCCAGCGCGTCAGAGACAGCGTTGGCAATGACGACCGGCGGAGCGATGGCGCTTCCTTCGCCCACGCCCTTCACGCCCAACGGGTTCAATGGCGATGGATGATGCAGATGGATGAGCTCCAGATGTGGCACGTCGCTCGCCGTGGGGAGCAGGTAGTCCATGAAGGATCCGGTGAGCAGCTGACCGTCTGAATCGTAGGAAATCTCCTCCAGCAACGCTCCGCCCAATCCCTGCACGGTGCCGCCGTGAATCTGGCCTTCGACCAGCATGGGATTGACCATCACGCCGCAATCGTGCGCGATGACATATTTCTGAATATTGATGCGTCCGATCTTCACGTCAACGTCGACGATCGCCGCATGCGTGCCATATGACCAGGTGACGGTTGGCGGCTCATAGTAATAGGTTTCTTCGAGCCCGGCCGGCATTCCCGGCGGCCTGGCGTTGTCCCATCCGGGACGGGATGCTTTTGCGACGCTCGCGAGCGTCACCTCGTTTCCCGGAACACCGACAATGCCGACGCTGCCATTGCGCAATTCCAGATCTTCCGGCGCGCACTCCAGTATATTGGCGGCGATCGCAAATACCTTCTCGCGCAACGGCTTGCTGGCGTGGTGAATCGCGGCCGACAATGTCACCGTGCTGCGGCTTGCGATCGTGCCAAACCCTATCGAGATGGCTGAGGTATCGGCAAGGGCCATAATAACGTCGTTCGGATTGACCTTCCAGGTATCGGCAACAATCTGCGAGAAGATCGTTTCCATGCCCTGCCCTTGCGGACAAGCTCCCGACGCAACATAAATTTTCCCGGTCGGATCGATGCGCACCGTCGCGCTTTCGAAAGGACCGACGCCGGTGCCCTCGACGTAGCAGCCAATCCCAAGCCCCAGATAGCGCCCCTGCTCGCGAGCCTCACGTTGGCGCACACGGAACGCCTCGACGCCGCCGATGGCATCCAGCACGCTTTGCAGCGCCTTGGGATAGTCGCCGCTGTCGTAGACGATCGGTTCGCCGTCGCGATAGGGAATGCCGAGATGATAGGGCATCTCGGCGGACGGCACCAAATTCGTCATCCGAACCTTGGCCGGATCGCGATTGAGCTCCATGGCAATCAGGTCAATGGTCCGCTCCATGGCGAAGCTCGCCTCGGGGCGGCCCGCACCGCGATAGGGCGCATTGGGCACTTTATTGGTTGTAACAATGCGGGCGCGAACAGCGAAATTGTCGAATTTGTATGGACCGGGTATGTGGACCGCCGTGTTGTAAGCAATACCGGCTCCGATCGGGTTCCAGGCGCCGCAGTCGGCAATGAAGCTGTCGCGAAAGGCGAGCAGCCGGGCCTCGTCATCGAAACCGACTTCGACATCGTGAATCTGGTCGCGCGAATGACACGCGGCCATGAAATGCTCATGGCGATCCTCGATCCACCGCACCGGCCGACTCACCCGGCGCGCAAGAAACGGGATCAATAGCTCTTCCGGATAGACGTGCCCCTTGACGCCGAAGCCGCCGCCCACGTCCAGCGCGACACAACGAATGCGCGCCTCGGGGAGATTGAGGATGGTTGCCGCTTCACGCCGCAGCCAATGCACGACCTGGCACGACGACCAGATGCTGATGGAATCGCTGCGTGCGTCGTAAACGCTGGCGACACCGCGGCATTCCATCGGAATCGCAGCATAGCGATGATGATGGAAACGGCGCTTGAGGCGATGCGGCGCACGCGCGAGCGCCGCGTCGACGTCGCCTTTTGCCACCTCGAACTCACCAATCAGATTGGTGGCATATTGCTCGTGCAGCACCGGGCTCCCGTGAGCCAGCGCCTGCTCGGCATCGACAACGGGCGGCAGTGGCTCAAGATCGACCGTGACCATCTCGGCTGCGTCTTCCGCCAGATAGCGGCTTTCCGCAACGATGACCGCGACCGCCTCGCCGACATGCCGGACTTTATCATGTGCGAGCAGCGGTTGCTGAGGGTTGAGAAAAGTGTGCTGGACCTGGGCCGTCCACTTCCGCGGCAGCGATAACTGCGTGTCCGGTACCGGCGGCAGCAACTGCAAGACGTCTGCACCGTTCATGGCCAGGACAACGCCCGGCGCGGCAGCGGCACGCGACAGGTCCACGGAGCGGATGCGCGCGTGGGCAACCTGGCTGCGCACAAAGGCTGCGTGCAGCATACCGGGAAGGTTCAGGTCGGCCACAAATTGCCCGCGCCCGGTTAGCAATCGCGCATCTTCGCGACGGGGGAGCGCCTGTCCAACGAAACGTTCGTCTTTTGCCTGAGTCATCGCGCTGCGTTCCTAATCCCGCTCGGATTGCATCTGAGCCGCCGCCGCCATGACCGCGGCTACGATATTCTGATAACCCGTGCAGCGACACAGTACCGCAGACAGGCCCTCCCGCACCTCCTCTTCACTCGGCGATGGATTGGTCTGAAGGAAGTCCATGGCCGCGATCAGCATGCCCGGGGTACAGAAGCCGCACTGCAGCCCGTGATGTTCGTGGAAAGCCTGCTGCAGGGGATGCATTTTGCCGTCGCGGGCGATCCCCTCAACGGTGACGATTTCACTGCCGTCGGCCTGCACCGCCAGCATGATGCACGAGCGCGCCGCCTCGCCGTTGTAGAGAATGGTGCAAGCACCGCAAACGCCGTGCTCGCATCCCGCATGCGTGCCGGTGAGCCCCAAATTTTCGCGCAGGAAATCGACCAGGAGCGTGCGCGGCTCGCAGTGCCCCTCGCAGGCTTTACCATTCACCGTCAGACGGACATCGACCAGACGCGACATTCCACCACTCGTCATTGCTTTTTGCCTACAGCGCGCTGAAGCGCGCGCTCGGTTAGCACCGAAGCCAAATGCCGCCGAAAGTCCGCCGAGGCATTTTTGTCGGACAAAGGCTCGAGATGTTGCGATGCGACTTTCGCTGCGTCTGCGATGGCGCCGTCGCTCAATCCCGTCTCTTCCAGAACTTGCTCAGCTGCCCGCAAACGGCTCGCATGTGATGAAATCCCCGCCGTCGCGATGCGAGCACGTTTGCAGCGATTACCATCACGCACGATCACGACGGCGACAGCGGCGATGGCGAAATCACCGTGCCTGCGGGCGAACTCCTCCACCGCAAATCCGACGCCACGCGAGAGCACCGGCAGGCGTACCTCGGTCAGCATCTCCTCCGGCGCGAGACTCGTGGTCATCGCGTCCAAAAACAGCTCGTCTGCCGCGATGCTGCGCTCCCCCTGCGGCCCGCGGACGCGCACTTCCCCTTCGAGGGCCTGCAACACCATCGGAATTTCGGCTGCAGCATCCGCATTCGCGATCGAGCCCCCGATAGTGCCTCGCGAGCGGGTCGGCAAATGGCCGACAAATTTGATGGCCTCGCGCAGGAGCGGCAGATCCGCGGCGACGACCGGCGAGAATTCGATCGCGCGCTGGCGCGTCATTGCACCGATGCGAACGACATCGCCTTCCCGCTCGATATAGGCCAAGCCCGGGATTCGATTGAGGTCGACGATGACCGCTGGCGTTGCCAATCGGAAATTCATCATCGGAAGCAGACTTTGACCTCCCGCAAGAAGTCGCGCATCTTCGGCGTGCGACTTGAGGAGAGCCAGGGCGTCATCGACGCTGGTTGGCGCATGATAGTCAAAACTCGCAGGCTTCATCGGCCCTCACAACGACGTACTGGCTGCACACACGTGAACGCGTGCAATTTTCATAACACGCTGGCCCGTCAATTTGCTTCCCTCACTCAGGTCTCCACGCTGCACACTCTTGCGGACGCCTGCACAGAACCGTCATGCGGCGCGGACGCCGCTGCGGCCTTCGAATAGGTCGCGTCCGGCCGCAAGGGCGCGAATCTTACCATCGGCGACGGTACGTTTAAGCATCCAGAACCCGCAGTCCGGATGGATATATTTGACGCGGCCAGGTCCGATTGCCGTCTCCGCACGCTCAATCATGCGCGCGATCTGGTCGGCGCTTTCGATCACGGTCGACTTGATGTCGACGACACCGAGACCAAACCCGATCTCCGGGCGCAAGTCATGGAACACGGTCAGTTCGTCGAGGGGACGGTGCGCGTTTTCCATCACAATGTGATCGACATGCAGCGCATTCAGGTAGTCGATGAGCTTGCCCCAGACCCCTTTCTGCGACGATTGGCCGGCATAGTTGCCGAAGCAAAGATGCACCGCCGGGACTGTTTTGACGGCATCGAGGACCAGGTTGATCGCCTCGGCAGCCCATGGCCACTCATCCGGGCTGCCCGGTAGATTGGCTTCATCGATCTGCACGACGTCAGCGTCGATGTACTTGACCTGCTCGGCAAGAGCTGCGGCAAGCGCCATAGCCAAGTCCGGGCCGCTCTTGTAATGCTTGTTGATCAGCGTCTTGGCCAGCATGTGCGGGCCGGTGAGCGTGAACTTGAACGGCAGCTTGGTGAGGCGCTTGGCGCGCGCGCAGGCATGCGGGAGGTCGAGCACGCCGGTTCCGATCGGCCCGTCTACGACGCCGGGCGGTCGGGTGCGGTACCCCATCCCACGTTGCGATCGATAGGCGACCAATTCGTCGAAAGTGGCAGTGCTGCGCATCCCTGCCATGCGCGTCACGAAATATTCGATCATCCCGTTGTTTTCGGGGTGATTGACGTCGTAGCGGGACAATTCGCCGTCACAGACGAGATCGATCCCGGCCTGTTCCTGGATGCTGATGACAACTCGTGTGGCGTCGATCAGCGCCTGCTCGGACGGCAAGGCGACGAGCCAATCGGGAACGGGATAGGAACCCACCACCGTTGTTTTGATTCGCGGAGCCGACATTAAGAAGCATCTCCCTTCGCAATCATGTTTCCGCGACGTCTCGACAGCGGTCCACGTTACTCACGCTAAACCTTCCCCGGTGCCGATGAGCCGACCCCCCTGGAAATTCAATTCAACGCCACAACCATCGGGATCCCGGCAGGCGATCTGGTACACACCTGTGCGCTCGATCAGCCGCGACTTGTACTCAATGCCGCAGGCTACGAGCTTCTTTTCCATTTCGGTGTGCGAACCTTCCATCGCGAAGGCAATATGGTCGAACGCACCCGTCTGCCCTTCCTGAAAGGCGCGATCTGAAATGACATGCACGATCGGGATGTCGCCCGAGTAAAACCATATGCCTGCGAATGTGAGCTTGGGACGCGGCCCAACTTTCAGTCCGAGCACGTCCTGATAGAAGCCGACGCAGCGGTTCTCGTCATTCGTCACAATTGCCCAGTGGTCGAGCCCCTTGATGCGCGTTGGCATACGAAGCTCCTTCTTCGTCCCCACAGGCGCGGGAAGATCACCACACACGTATGACGCCGCATGCCCAAGCAGCTATCGAATTTGCGACCAAGCCCCACCTTGACGAGCGAGCCTAACTAACTAGTTGGTAACGATAGCTGGCCTCGCAACTTGATGCAACTGGGTTCATCGCGGCTTGCGCGCGGGCAGCGGCGAACGCCCCGAACTATACCGACGGGATGCCCTCTTTCGTACCGCAGGCTGAAGATGTAATTATCGCGCTTGAGTGGAATATCGCTCGAGCAAAGGAGTGCCGCCGGACGCGTAAGCAGCTATGCTGTGGCTTTCAGCACTCTGGCGACTCTTGTGGCATATCGAATGAGCAGACGGAACCTCGAGGCAGGAAGCTTGGAGCCGCGTCGCAAGCCCGCAGCAAGGGCGCAACCTCAGTCTCGCGCCAAGACCAAGACCCCGCAGGTCGTCAAGCGGTCGCGCCTCAAAGCCGCAGGCGCTTCGTCAACGAGCGGCAACAGCACCAATCGAATAATAATGAGGAGAAGCACAAAGGACCGAATCCTCGCCGTCGCAACGAGAGAGTTTTCGGCAAAAGGTTACGATGGAGCGCGCGTCGACGCGATCGTGCGACAGAGTAAGGTCAGCAAAAATCTCATTTATCATTACTTCGTCAGCAAGGAGAAGCTTTTCATAGCCGTCCTGGAGTCCGCCTACGACAAGATTCGCAAAGTTCAGGCAGAATGGCTTGCGAGCTTTTCATCGCTGACCGAAGGGGTCCGCATGTTGGTTCAGATGACCTTCAATCACTGGAGGCGGTCGACCGAATTCATGGGACTTTTGAACTCGGAGAATTTTCACAAGGGCAGGCATCTCCGGAAAGCAAGAGGGATCAAGCCCGGTTATGCATCGCTCATCGCGCACCTTGACCGGATCCTCAAAGAGGGAGAGCAGCGGGGCGAGTTTCGTCCGAACATCGATCCGGTCGAGCTTTACATTTCGATATCGTCTTTGAGTTATCACTATTTCTCCAACCGATACACGCTCCTTTACCTCCTCGATCGCGAGAAAGACCTGGAAAAGCACACGAGTTCTTTTCTTGCCCATATCGAAGAAGTTGTTCTCAGTTATGTTCAATTCAACAATTCAACCCAAACAGACCATGCGGTTCCCGGCTCGAAGCCCGGCATTTTCCCGCATCCGTCAACAGACGCTGACCGTCCCCCAATCGCGGCAACACGCGTGGCCGCAAACCGCCGGCCGATGCCCTTGCGAAAAAGGAAATGCCGTTCGTGACCAGCACGCTCGAGTTTGCGCCGGGCAACTATCGCTTCATCCCCGGAGCGTTCCAATATTCAGGTGGCGTGGCGTCCCTTGCCGGCTACCGGATTCTGCGCGTTCGGCTGCGCCGGCCGGTCCCGTTGGCGCAAGGCTTCACGCTCGCGAGCGAGATCATCCGGAGGGCGGGGCGACCGCTCACCGCGCTTTGCGCGTGCGAACTGCGCTCGCCTGCGCCCTTCACCGAAGAGGGGTTTCGCGCCTTCAATGAGATTTATGTCGGCACGCTCTCGCGGTGGCAGATTTTCGACGGCGCAACCAATCCGGTGGCGCGCAGTAACGTCTGCCCCGCCATTCAACCGCCTGCCGAGCCCTCGCTCTATGCGTTCTGCTACACCGCACCGGCTCAAGCGGATTCGCCGCCCAGCATCGTGATCGCCGGCAGCGGGGAGGCTCCCGAGGGAAAAGGCAGCTATCAGGAACAGTGCATTCGGCGCGGCGATGTCAGCCCGGAAGGCATGCGCGATAAATCACGTTACGTTCTTGGGGAAATGGAACGTCGTCTTGCTGCATTTGGGGCAAGCTGGAGCGATACGACGGCGACGCAGGTCTACACCGTGCACGACCTGTACCCGTTTCTCGCCGACGAAATTGTGCAGCGTGGCGCGGCCCATGCCGGCCTGACCTGGCACTATTGTCGTCCACCCGTCGTCGAACTTGAATTCGAGATGGACTGCCGAGCGATTGCCACCGAGCTTGTCGTTTGAAACGCGGCCGATCCCGTGGGGAGGGCATGGGATGCCGCGTCGCAGACCACCTGAAGATTACCGACCTCGTAGTGCCCGCTGCTGTCTTTCCGATCGAGTGACGGCAGCAGGTTCTTATCGGCGTCCGGTCCGATGAAATTGAATGGTATGCCGGTCAATGGTAAGCGTCCGATGTGCCGTGGCCGACCCCAAGACCTACCGGCCGCGGAGCCAGCGCCGATAGGCAGCAATCCACTCGGCGCCGGACGGCGGTGACTTGGGCAATGCCAGGTCAATTAGCCCGATGAGTTGCCGTTTTCCGTTACGTTCGCACACTGCTTTGAGGCTTCCGTTATCATCCATTTCAACACCAACCACTGAAACCTCGACACCAAGGACCTGAGTCGCGAACGGAACAGCGAGGTGGTCTTCGATCATCGTGTAGAAGCCGCTTGCCTGCTCCAGCTCGTCGTAGCAGTCGACGGTGGCTTCCTCGATCATCTTATCCAGCTTTCTGGCGCTAGGGTCCATGTCCATGGCAGTCTTTGGATAAGCGCCCGACGTTCTTGCTTGGGGGCGGGGATAACACGCAAATCTATGCGCAGAACATGCGCGCTCATGCTGCCAGTTTATCTGCGACGGCCTTCCACGTCTAAGGCAGCAGCTCGTCGATCTTGTTGATCGGGTGGTCGGCAATGCGCGCGATGATATCGCGCAAGTAGGCTTCCGGGTCGAGTCCGTTGAGCTTGGCGGTTTATGGCGCCCGCCGAACTATGCCGAACGCCCTTGTTTTCCCCAGTATT
>Ga0182024_10013999_pt1 | contig 15553 bp, 11 predicted proteins | sample P32metaG_FD_120480 | JGI IMG/M metagenome (GOLD analysis project Ga0182024, IMG submission 120480) | Permafrost microbial communities from Stordalen Mire, Sweden - P3-2 metaG (Illumina Assembly) | ecosystem: Environmental > Terrestrial > Soil > Wetlands > Permafrost | place: Sweden: Stordalen... | reverse complement strand
CGGTGCTGCTCGGTATCACCAAGGCCTCGCTCTCGACCGACTCGTTCATTTCCGCGGCCAGCTTCCAGGAGACGACGCGTGTGTTGACCGAAGCCGCTATCAACGGCAAGGTCGATTATCTGCGCGGTCTCAAGGAAAACGTCATCATGGGCCGCCTGATCCCGGCCGGCACCGGTATGCTGTATTACCGGAACGTAAAAATCGCCGGCGAGGATGTGGAAGAGGAACTGGTGGCCGAACAGGAAGCCGCCGCGCTGGACGCGATTCCGGGCTACGACGAAGAGACGCGCGCGCTCTATGCGGGCGGACTTTCGGAAGCTCCGGAGCCGAATCCCGAAGAGACGCTCGCAGAATAATAAGCGCAAACATCAGCCGCGGGTGGACGGGCAGCGTCTATCCGCGGCTGAACTTTTTTGTGGCAAGCAGCGCGATTGCCAACAGAGAAACGATCGCCACGGCCCGTCCCGCGACCACTTCGGACGGGATCTCAAATATCATCCTGATGTTGTGCGATCCAGGTGTCAGCGCGATCAGCATGTGCCCCACCGCGTCGGCCTGAATCGGCTGGGCGCGATCCCCTTCATAGGCGCGCCAGTTGGGATCGTACGTCTCCTGCACCAGGAGCGCTTCTCCTGGACCAACCTCCGCCGCAACATCCAGCGCGTCGCTCCCCTTCCACTGGCAGCGCGCGCGATTTCCTTCAGGCCCGGATTCCACTGCCTCTGCGTAAGCCTGCACCTGGGTGGTTAATCCCTCAACGTGAATCCTGGGCACGGCTTCGATCCGCGCGCGGTCGACGATCCTCACGACTCCGGTAGAGCCGCGCGGCACGCGATAATATCGATTCCCTTCCCCGTCGTCGCGCAGCACCGGCAGCGCAGCGTCATACTTTTTCGGATCCTCGATATCTTTGTATGGCTCCTGAGAGTCCTTTCCAGGAACCACCAGAATATCGACACCCAGCGCCTGCAACCACCAGCGGATCACCTTCGGATCGTTCCCGTGCATGACAATCCATTGGGCTCCCGGCAGCAAAGGATTCAGAATTCCCTGCTGCGAAGCGCCGTCCGCCTCCTGAACGTCGTGCCAGGAGTCGTACCAGAATCGAATTGTGCCCGGCACGAACGCACGCTGGTCGGGAAAATTCTGGTAGAGCCAAGTCTCGGTCTTAAACTCCACACGGTCGGACCAGTTGGACGCTTTCGGAAACTCGTGATACGCATGCTTGAGATACCGCCAGCTTGGCCGAAGAGCGAAAAACAGAAGCACCAGCAGCGCGACGCGCGGAACCACCTTCATCCATCCTTCCGGCCCCCATCGCCACAGGATTCCCGCCAGTTGGACGCAGCAGAGAATGGCGAACAGATCCATTTCCGGAATCAAACGAATGGGATCACCGGCGACCTGGAATCCGAACCAGCGGAAGCCGAGAATATAGACCGCCAGCCACCAGAAAGCGCTCCATATGAAAAATACATATGCCGAAAAACGCGTCACGCGCCGAAGCGCGAGGCTGACCGCAACGTAAATACACAGGAGAACGATCAATACCGGAAGCGACCACGAATTTCCCGGTGGAGAAACCAGGTACAGATTTCGCGAGGTAACCCGTATATAGGAGGGCACCAGCCACCAGGCCGTCAAGCCCCATCCCAACACGCCGATCAGCAACGCATCGCGAAATATACGCCTGTCCGGGCGCTCCAGCAGGCAGGCCCATACGAGCAGAGTCATCGTGATCGCGACCGACATCAGCCCGTAAAAATTAATCGTCACCGTAAGCGCAATTCCGATTGCACTCAGGCACAACCAGCGCGCATCGGCGGCGTGGAAGCGTTTCCAGGCGCCCAGCCAGGCGATGGGCAGCATCGCCAATGATGAAATGTGCGGACCCTCCCCATAACTCATCAGGACGTGGAGACGCTGAGGGACGTGGAAGATGGAGTCGTTCCGGATATCCGGCAGCAGCAGAAACGACGGTGACGCCAGCGCGATCGCTACGGTCGCGAGCCACGCGGCGCCACGCGACCCCGTCGCCATTCGAGTCCATAGATACAGGACTACAAATCCAAATGCGTAACAGAAGCCAATAAAAACATGATATCCGCGCGCCACCGGCGCACGCAGTAAAGCGGCGAAAATCGCGGTTCCATAAAGAGGCCCCGGCGGATACACGTAACCGGTCCTGGTTCCGCAATACCAGAGAGGCTGCCAGAAATGATGCGGCCAGTTTTCCTGGAGCGAGTGGCTCTGGGCAATGAAGGAACCTTCTATCGATTTCCAATTGTCGAGATATTCGAGGCCGAAAAGAGGTAGAACCAGCACCGCGGCCAATGCGAACACGGCCCCCGCATCGAGCCACCAGCTGGCTCGCGAACCCCTACGGAACATAAAGGAACCACGGATATCGATCGACCGGCAGGCCGGCGCGTTTTCGGGCCAGACACCACGTCTGTTCGCCCCGATTTTCCGTATCGTAGCCGTTTTCCGCCAGGAATTTCAGGAGTGGCAGATGAGAGGCAAATTCGCCGATGAACGTCGTAAAAAGCTTCGTCACTTCGAAGCCGGCCGCTTTGACAGCTTCTCCGATCTCGTGCGCCGTATACTCCCGCATATGCCCGATCTCAGGATCCTCGCCCAGCGCCGGCCGCTTATAAAGGAAGAAAATCTGAGGATTGTCGTGACCATCCAGGGTCTTGGCTACACTTGTGATGCTGCCGACGTTGGGTGTGGTGACCAGCAGAAATCCCCCTTCCGCAAGAACCCTCTGAGCCTCCAGCAGCATGTGCATCGGATCGTAGATGAGATGCTCGATGATCTCGCCGGCGATCACCAGGTCGAAGTGTCCGTCCGGGTAAGGAAACCGGTCCCTCTCGACGTCGAAATGATCGACTTCGCAGGTAAATTCCCCGTCCGGAAACTGAATCGCCTTCCGGTCGACCTTACCCGCTTGTCCATAATAGGCGCCGCGCACCTCCCTATATCCGCACACCCTCTGCAGCAACGGCGTGATCTGCATATAGCAGCCGAGCTCCAGCACCCTTCCCGTCGACTGCGGCGGAGGAACCAGAGCCAACGTGCGAGCCAGCCTCGGCACATGCTTTTCGAGGTAGGCGCGGGCGTCAGCATCGGGCGCCGGCAACTGACGCAATGCCGCTTCGTTCGCTTGCAGTTTTTGCGGGTCAAATTCCCCGGAAATCCCGGGATCCGGCGACGAGCTCAGATGATAATTCAGGCGTTGGAGCAGATTGCGCACAAGCCGAAGAGAAAGGGGCAGCGACGGCACCAACTCTAAAGTCTAACAGGCTGCTTAAGCCGCCGAAAATAAGCTTTGCTGCTCCGTGTATCCGGAGCCAAATTGCTCCAATTCCATGGGGAATTTCCGCCGCAGTTCCTTGGGGGCCGTCGCGCGTGCTCCACCCATCATGGATTGGAGCTGAAGAGCATTCACCACACTCTTCCCCTGCGCATCGTTATTGAAGATCACGAACGTGGAGTCGGCGAACCGGCTGATGTGCTCGATCCGCTTCGCCCATTCCGCCAGCTCCGCCTCAGAATAAAGATAGTCGTGCTGCTGTCTCCGCTGCGAATCCCGGCTATACGCACCGAGCGAGTTTTGCGGATTTCGCCCATGCAGCCGCACATATCCGACACCGGAGGTCAGATAAGATGTCGGAGGCATCGCACGTGTATACTCCGGCTGGTCGATATTGCAGAATCCAACCCGATAGTCGAGAAATACGCCGACCGCTTCTTCCGCCATCCAGCTGCTGTGCCTCATTTCGGCTACCAGAGGAAACTCATGAAAAGCCCTCCTCAGCCTGATGAAGAAGTCCTTGTTCTCGGCCGTAAAACGGAACGACCAGGGAAACTGCATTAGCAGGGCACCCAGTTTCCCGGCCTTCAACAGCGGCCGCAATCCCTCCGCGAAGGCCGCGATCTCCCCCTCATCCAGCACACGCGAGTGCGTGAACCGCTGATGCAGTTTGGCTGTGAACTGGAAGCGAGGGTTCGCCTCCACTTTCTTCATCCATAACCTGACAACTTCAGGCTTAAGTGGCTGATAGAAAGAGTTATTTATCTCAACGGCATCGAACCGCCGCGAGAGGAACTCCAGAGGGTGAAAACCACTCCCGTATACCTTCGGATAGACCAGTCCATTCCAATGCGCATAGGACCAGCCCGCAGTGCCAATCAGCGGGGACATAACCGACGCCTCCCTTATTTCGCTCTATCTTCTCCACATTGATCATAGCGAAGAAGAGGCGAATCTGTCAATACTTGTTTTTTAGTGGGCTCGGCAACGAATGACGTCGTATCTTCGATGAGTTCTGCGAGTAGCCGCAAAAGCTGTAGCCTGAAGTACCGCAAATGTTCGACAAAGTTCACACCAGGATAGTGTCCCAATTGAGGACTTTTCTCTTTAGAAACTCATACTACCGATTTTTCTGACCCATAAAGGCCTGGATCATCTTCAGTTCGGGAAAGGAAATACCGGCGGATATCGTCTCTCAATCCCGGCTTGTCCGCCGTAAGCTGGTAAATCCCCTGCCAATCCGCTCGCAGATCGGTGGTCGGCGTGAAGTGGTTGCGCACCAGGATCAGGTCCCTCTGGGAATACGCCCGTCTCACTTTGGAACCATGGAAGTGATGTACCGCGAACCCGTCCACGTATCCGATATTTTTTTTCAGTTTGGCGGCGTTGCTTTGCCAGGCGGTAATAGCCGCCCGATAGTCGGCGGAATAGTTGCCGATGTGCATGTCCGGAGCCTCCTCGCCGGCCAGGCCAAAGGTCATAAACCAATCGCCGTGCCCGAGAATGCACTTATCGAGAAGGCCTCCCACCGTGTCGAACGCTGCGCGGCGAAATGCCCACATTCCTCCGGTGGCGCCCACTCCGCGGGGACCCGTTCCCGACCCGTAATCCTGCTTCTTCCACCCTCCATTCGCATAGCCCTGCGGCAGCCGATAGCCGTTCTGGACATAATTGAATGCGAATCCGGTATTCACCCGCATCGGCAGATGACCGGTTCCATAAGTCTTGCCGGTCAAATCGGAGTAGGAAGAGAATGGCTGCACGAAATCGTAGTGCTGGAGTTGGTGAATGGTTTCGAGCGCCCAGTCATGCCGCGTCAGGTGGAAGTCGGCATCGATATACGCACCATATTTCCAGCCCGCGGGAAAAGTCTGAATGATCCGGTTGAGAATATTCTCCTTGTGAAACAACTCATGGTTTGTGCGAAGCTGTACATCCTTGGGATCCTGCGCGGGGTCCGTGATTTCGAAAGGCCGCTCGCCATAAGCTAACTCCCCTACGTGCAGGCAGACGTTGGCCGAGTTGCGGAGGTGGCGGATGCAATCGTTGGCCAATTCCCGGCGTGTGCGCCAGCGGAAAGGGTTGGAATAGCAGACGGCAACGTGCAGCGTCTGTTGCTCAGACCACTCCGCCCAAGGCTGCTGCTGATCCGGATGGTGTCTCGAATGCTCTACTGGCATGTCTATCTCGACCTCTTGATCGAACGGTAGAACAGACATCTATACATGCAAAGGCGGTGAAATTGGTAACAACTTGAGATCGCAGCACAAAGTCGCGGTATTCTATCCGCGACCGCCTCTTGTGGGGCGGCCATTTTTTGGCTTCTGCCTGCTGTAGCAGGCTTTTTTAGTCGAGCAAGAAGCCGCCTGAAAGACGGCTGCCGCCATGAATGGCCGCCCTACAAGACGAGCCGGGTGCTAACGGTTTCGTCTGATGCAGGCTACTCTCACGCCAGGGGTTAATAACCCCGTCCGTCAGGCCGGGGATTTTGCGATTTTCGCTCACTTAGGCTACTAATGAATCGTAGCCACCCATTCATTCCGCACCGGTGGCTGTACCTTGTGGCGGGTCTGCTTCTCTTTGTACATGCGCCGGTCCGCTTCTGCCAGAAGTTGTTCGGCATCGCTGCCGTCGACCAGGAAATGCGCAACACCGATGCTGATCGACAGGAGACTTTCATTGAACAAATTAAGGCAGACTTGCTTGACCACCGCGCGGAATTGGTCCAACTTGCGCTCCACATCCATAGAGCGGACGCCAGGCAACAGCACGACAAATTCGTCTCCGCCCATCCTCGCCACATAGTCGTACTCGCGGCAGCAATCCCGCAGGCCTGCCGCTACTTCGTGCAACACGCGGTTTCCTTCCAGATGGCCGAACCGGTCGTTTACCGTCTTGAATCCGTCAAGATCCAGGACGCACACCGCCAGCGGAGCGTTGGTACGCCGGCCTCTGGATAGCTCGGAATCCAGATGCAGGAACAGCGATCGCGCATTCGGTAAATCCGTCAGATAGTCCGTCGTGGCCGACGATTCAGCCTTCTGGAAGCGCAGAGCGTTCTCAATCGCCACCGCTATCTTGGAGCTGATCGCCAGCAGAATACGGAGATGATCTTTCGTGAACGCGTCGCTATCGGAGTGATAGAGCGAAAGTACGCCCAGCAGGTCGTTCACGCCTTCGAGAGGCACTGCCACGGCCGACCGCAATGTCGAAAATTTCGAGGGATCGTTCAAATATCCCGGTTCAACGGAAGGATTGCCGTTCAGAATAGGTTTACGATTCTCCGCCACCCAGCCCGATAAGCCTTGGCCCAGCGGGATCTGAAGGGACGAGAAAAGCCGGAAATCGTCACCAGTCACGTACTCCGGCACCAGCACTTTTTCGCGCCGTATCCAGATCGCCAGCGATGAAAATGGGATAATGCGGTGCAGACGGACTGCCAGTACGCTCAGCGTCTCATCGAGGCTCAGGGAATTACCCAGGTCCTGCGAAATCTCGAATAAGGCCTGCACTTCGTGGCGGGCCGCGGCGATCGAAGTCAGGAAGTCCGCTGCTCCCTCCGTGGTCTTACGTTGGGCGGCCATTGCCGGGGATGCTTCAAAGCCCGCCGCCGGCGACTCGCCATTCACGATCTTTACGTTGACCGATAGAGTACCCTTGGCGCTTTCTTTAGCCAGCGCCATCTGCTCCAGCTCCACGTAGCGGGTTTTCAGCACTTCCACCACCCTCGGGTCGAAGGCCTTGCCGGAGTCCGCAATCACCACCTTCATCGCGTCGTCGAGAGGCAGCGCGCGGCGGTATTGGCGGTCGGTGGCCAGCGCATCCAGACAGTCCACCACCGACAGAATCCGCGCGCCGATCGGAATGGCCTCGCCGGACAAGCCATAGGGATATCCGCTGCCATCCCACTTTTCATGATGGGCGCGGACGATCGGCACCACCGGGTAGGGGAATTTAACGCGCTCCAGAATTTCCGCGCCCACCACCGGATGGATTTTCATCTTCTCGAACTCTTCAGGAGTCAGCCTGCCGGGCTTGGAGATGATGTGCTCCGGCACCGCCAGCTTGCCGATGTCGTGCAGCAGGGACGCTGCCCGCAAGGCGTTGCATTCTTCCTCGTTCAGACCCAGATCCTTGCCCATTTCGATCGCGTAGACCTGCACTCGTTGCAGATGGCCGTGCGTGGTGTGATCCTTGGCCTCAATCGCCAGCGCCAGCGCCTCAATGGTGCGCAGATGCAGGGACGAAACTTCCTGGACGTGTATTTTTTCAACTTCCAGGCGCTGCAAATATAGCTGGTAAGAGCGATAGATCAGATAGATCGCCGGTCCGGTTAACAGCACCGCCGGATATCCGATGTAAGTGTTGGCGTAGCTGAGCGCCTGGGCTACCGCCGCTCCGCCCAGGTAATAGGGGAGAGCCCAAAAGTAGCACTCCCTCCAGACTGCGCGGAATTTTCGCTCTTCCGCCAGCGCGATCGCCAGCGCGACGGGCAGCGTATTGAGGAAGAATAACGCACATGTCGATACAGCCAGGCGGATCGCGGGGTCGACATTTGGAGCGGAAACCCAAGCGGAGTGATATACCCGCTCCGTGATCGCAATCGCGACGGCCATCGCCGCGGTATTGAAAACCACCTGCGCCGGCCTGGCCTTGCGGTCCGTGGCCCATACACATTGCACCAGCGTCACCAGCGCACCCATGACAACCGTCTCGCTGGCCGACAGGTCTACCAATCCGAACAGCACAAAAACGAAGTTCAGGCTCAGAGTTCCCGGCATCCCCGGCAGGCTGATCCGCATGCGGGAGGAGAAGACGGCCATCAGCAGAAAGCCGACGTACTTCAGCAGATCAGCCGACTCCCAACTGGCAAGGGAACTGGCCACCACGAAGCTTCCGAGAATCCCAGTGAGCACCACCAGCAACCGCGCCTTCGCCGCGAGGGGCTGAGGAGTTGTCTCGGGAACCGGTTTGGCCGTACCCGAGGGTACGACAAGTGTCATCGAGCTCATGTTGTGGCTTCACAAGTGCACGCCGCATACCACGGAGTCAGGTTCCCTTTCTTAACGAGATAGGACCCCGTAATGGTACTTCAGGGGACAACATGGCACTCCGGGCCAAATAGTTTTGCGACAAACTGTCCCAGTGTCCGGGGAGTTTTCTGAGGTGTCCTAGGGTGTTCTGCGGAGGGCGCTATTCTCGAAATCCTAGAAAATAGAAACAGGTCGAAGAGATGACAGCAGATTGCACACACGTGTTTTTGGGAATGAAGGCAGTGATCGCCAGCGAGACCATGCGCGACCTCATGACGCTCGCCGAAAGGGTAGCCCGATCCAACGCCACCGTGTTGATTCTGGGCGAAAGCGGTTCCGGCAAAGAGGTGCTGGCCCGCGCCATTCATCATTTCTCGGGCCGGTCGCAAAAGCCGTGGGTCGACCTGAATTGCGGCGCGCTTCCCGAGCACCTCATCGAAAGCGAATTGTTCGGCTACGATCGGGGCGCGTTCAGCGGCGCCAATAATAATAAGCCCGGATTGTTCGAGCTGGCGCACCAGGGCACCATTTTCCTCGACGAGATTGCCGAGCTCGAAATGAAGATGCAGGTAAAGCTGCTGCGAGTACTCGACGGGGTTCCGTACTACCGCCTGGGCGGCGTCAAGAAGGTCAGTGTGGACGTCCGGATCGTGGCCGCCACCAATCAGGAGCTGGAAACTGCTGTATCCCAAGGGCGTTTTCGTTCGGACCTGTATCATCGCCTCACCCAGATCACTCTGCGCGTGCCGCCTCTGCGCGAACGGGTCCAGGATATCGCGCCATTGGCCACGCATTTTCTGGCCCTCCACGATCCCTCGCTGCGGTTTTCACCGGCTGCGATCGACGTTCTCGTCCGCCATTCCTGGCCCGGAAATATTCGCGAATTGCGTAACGTGGTGATGCGCGCGGCAGTCCTTTCGGTGCAAGATGAAATTCGCCCCGAAGATTTGCCGCTTCAGACCGCGAGTCCCGAACCGGCTTCGTCGCTATCCTCGACCAGCATCGAAGGGATGGAGCGTAAGATGATTTTCGATGCCTTGCATTCGACCAACGGCCACCAGCAGAAGGCGGCAGCCAAGCTCGGCATCTCCCGCCGGACTCTCAGCCGCAAGTTGAAAGTTTACGATTCCGGGCTGACCGAGGTAGCCCTATGACGATGCATGAAAAGCGTCGTGAAGCCCGGCGGGCCGCCAGCGGGACGGTGCGGGTAAAATTCACCAATCCGGAGCCGCTCGAAATCGACGGCAAATTGATGGACGTCAGCATCAGCGGCTTTCGCATGCAGCACGACTGCGCATCGCTCCCTTCCGGGCAAGTGGTGGAGTTCGCCCACGTTGAGGCCACCGGCCGCGCGCGGGTGATGTGGAACCGCATCATGGGCGGCGGCGTCGAGAGCGGTTTTCTGGTGGTGATGAGATAAGCGCCCGGTTCACGCCCAGGCGCGAAGCTCGCCAACAAGGCTTAGTTGCTGCTGCTGCCGCGCGTTTGCTGGACTTTCGGCACGGACAGGTAGCCGACGACCAGGTCTTTCTTTACGTCGTTGACCACCAGCTCATAAGGCAGCACGGATTTCGATAGAAGGAACTGAATCGGCTCGTTCACGGTGCGATTCTTTTTATCGACCTTCTTGTCGTCCGCAATGATTATCAGCGAAAAGGTATTTTTCTTGGGCTCCGTGCTTTCGAGAACCAGTTGAATGTCGCCTACTTTTTGCGGAACATTCTTCTTGACCTTGGCCAGCTTGAATTCAATGTAATTGCGCTCGCCCAACTGTTTCAGAGCCAGGAGTTCCTTGCCGTTGGTAGCGATCAGCCCGCTTTGCACGCCTAAATCGCCGCGCGCGCTTTTCAGATCGGCGATGGTCTTCTCAATCGCGGACTTGTTGGACGCGGTATCGGTTTTCAGGGTACCGACTTCCGTGGTCACTTCGCCGACCTTGTTCGACGTTGCCGTCGCGACGTCTTTGACGCCAGAAAGATCGGCTGCGACGGCGCCGATTTTTTGCCCCTGCTCGGCTTGCGCCCGCTCGAGCTTCGCGGCCAGTTCGTCGGCGTGCTTATTCGCGTCGACCTTGGCCTGGCCGCTCAACGCTGCTGCCTGCGAGCGGGATTGGGCCAATTGCTTTTCTAGCGATTCAATATTCCGCTTGCTGGTCTGGACCGTCACCGAGGACGTTTCGTGGATCTTTTCGATTTCGGCGAGCAGGGCTTCTTTGGTATCCGCGACCTGGGTCCTGACTTGGCCGATCTGGTAGTACAGCCACGCGCAGGTGGCGAGCAAAACGACTACCGCTCCCGCGAGAACGGCGAATTTCAGATTCGACCCGTCGGCCGGAGGCGGTAAGTAATTTACCGGGGCCGGCTGCGGAGGCGGCGGGGCGTAGCTTTGGGGCGGATAGTTCTGGGGCGGGTAATTTTGCGGAGGATAGTTCGGCGGAGGGTAGTTCGGAGGCGGATAATTATAGCCCTGCGGGGGCGCCGTTTGCTGCGGAAATGGTTGAGGCGCCTGCGGTTGCGGAGGCTGGATCGGTTTAATCGGTTCGTCGTCTTTTGGCAAGAGTGATTGCATGGATCTACCCCGGTTTATTGTAGCTCAACAGCTTGGACGTAAATCTACCTTCTTTGAGTTACATGGAAGTTTTGGCCGGCTTGGCGAAATCCATCACTTCCTGCTTGGGGACGCCCGGCTCAAAACAGCGCCGGCACCGCGCTTCGTACATTCCGGTGGCGCCCACCACGATCAGGTCATCCGATTCGACCAGGCGCTGGGTATGCTTGGCCGGATTGCCGCAGCGGATGCAGATCGCCAGGGTTTTGGTGATCGATTCGGCCAGACAGAGCAGCTCCGGCATGGGACTGAAGGGTCGTCCGAGATAGTCGGTGTCGAGGCCGGCGATGATGACCTGCTTGCCGCTGTCGGCGAGCTGGCTGGAAATATCGATCAGATCGGGACCGAAGAAATTGGACTCGTCGATGCCCACCACCTGCGTCCGCCAGTCGAGTTTCTGGAGGATTTCCTGGGCTCCGTTGACCGGTTCCGATTTCATGCGCTGATCGCCGTGAGAGACAATTTCGTCGACCGAGTAACGGTCGTCGAGCGCCGGCTTGAAGACCTGGACGCGCTTGCGGGCGATGCGGGCGCGGCGGAGGCGGCGGATCAGTTCCTCACTCTTGCCCGAAAACATCGGGCCGCAGACGATCTCGATCCATCCGATGTGGCCTGTGACTAGTTCCATGCGGGATAAGAGGCCAGAATAGCGCACTGCACCCGGGGGAGGGAAAACTTGAGTTGCCAACAAATCACAGCTTGTTGAAAAAGGGGACAGACTACTCTGTCCCCAGCCCGAAACCGCTGATTTCGCATAAGTGCGGCGTTGTGGACAGAGCGGTCTGTCCCCTTTTTCAACAAGCCGCCAGAGAGCGCGGGTCGGGAACCTGCGCTACTAAGTTGCTATTTCTTAACTAGAAGGACGTCGGCTTGGCGGATCTTTCCGGGCTTGGGCTCGGTCTGAAAATTCACTTCCAGAAGATTAAAGGCCGGGCCGGGAATCAACTCTATGGTCCCTTTAGCGCCGTCGGCGGTGACCAGGTTGAAAACCTGGCGCTGGGTGGGTTGGAAATCTCCTGAAAAATCGAAGCGCAATACCGGGTCGTTGGAGCTGCCCGGCGGAAGTTTAAATCGCGCGAACGCGGTGCCGGTGGCACGGCCGTTCTCTTCATGGATCAGCACGTCGAGAAACTCCGGCTGCACGCCATGATAAAGGCCGTTGGTTGCCGGGAAGGTCCATGCGCCGACGTAGCGGGCCAGAGGCACGGGCGTGACGGTGGGGGGCGCGGGTATGGGATTATTCAGCACGGCGGGAGGCACTCCGGGCGCTATCTCCGTAATGGGCGTCGCGATTCCCTGCGCGCCCTCGCCGGTCTTGCGGTAGTATTCAGCCCAGGCATCGCCTTCGCGCGAGGTGTCCGCCAAGGCATCTTTGAGACCTTCGAGCAGCGAGTGCGATTGTTCGACGGCTTTGGAGCGCGCCTGCTCCATTGCGGCCGTCGCTGCGCTGACCGTATCCGCGGCCTTCTTCCGTTGAGCGATCGCCGGGCCGAGTGCGTCGAGGGCGATCCGTTCCCTGGCCAGCGCCTGCCGCAGTTGCTGAATCCCTTTGTCCGGATCGTTGGCAAAGGTTTCCATGGTGCGCGCCACCGCTACGCTTTCCGACGCGATGAACAGAGCATCCGATTTGGTCGATGCGGCCGACGGTCCCTGCCCGGGAGCTGCCTCATCGAGCCACGAGACCTGCTGAGACTCGTCTAAGATCTCGGCTTCGAGAAACGCTTTACGCGCGGCCGCGAACTTGGCCGCCTCCGCTGCCAGGCGATCGGCGCGCTGCGCGACCGGTGCTCCTCCGGCCGCGGCGTCGCGTTCGAGATTGGAGTCCGTCTCCCTCCATGCGCGATAGGCGGCGCGGTAATCGTCGCGTGAGCGCTGCGCAATGCACAACAATGCGACGACGGTGAAAAGAAAAGCGCGCTTCACTGCTGTTTCTTTCGCGGAGGCGCGGTGGTATTGATGATCGCGCACTCGGTGGTGGCGCGCGCGAGGCGCGCAGCGTAGTAGGTATTCCACCTGGCGATCTCCGCGCTGAACAGGTTAGATTCGTTTTCAAGCGCCGTCTGCCGGTCGTTGTACGCTACCACCAGATCGCCCAGCAAAGTGTCGATTAACTCGCTGCGGCTGGCCTGCACCTCCGATTTCGCGGAGCGCTCCCTGACCATGTTTGCGAGTTCGACCAGCACCTGCTCCGCGCCCGCCAGCGAACCGCGCTTCCGCATGCTCTCTTTCAGGTCGGCGACCTGCATTTCGATCGCGGCGCGCTCCTCATCGGCCTCGGCGCGCTCCGTGTTCCATCCGCCGGAGAGCGCGGCTTGTGCCGCGAGCACCCGTTTGGCCGCGTTGGTATCGGCCTTGGCCCTGGCGGCGGCTGCCCTTAGATAAGCCGCCATGGCCGCCAGACGGAGATCGGAGGCGCGGCTGACCTCCTCCACCGCAGCGCGGGATTTCGGATCGCACGGCAGCAGAATGGCGATCTTTGGCTCCATTGCCTTCGCCTGGGCCTCCCAATCCGCGGCCGTTTTATCGGCATTTTGACGCGGAACGTTCAGCGGATCGACCTGTTTCTCCGCGACCACCTGCGCATGGGCAGCCACGGCCAGCAACAGAAACAACCAGGTGGAGCGAATCATTTTAAAATCGGCTTAACCCGGGGCGCTTATTCGACGGCGCCCACGTTCGCCTTGGGAACAGTCGCGTTCTTCACGTATTTGTCGAACCACTGGAACTTCTCCCACAGCAGGTGCTCGATGGTTTCCTTGGCGCGATACCCGTGAGCTTCGTCGGGCAGGAAGACCAGCCGCACGATGCCCTTGTTGCCGCGAATCGCCTGGTACATGCGATCGCTCTGGATCGGGAAGGTCCCGGAATTATCGTCGGCTTCGCCGTGGATCAGCAGGATCGGATCCTTAATCTTATCGGCGAAGAGGAACGGAGACATATTCAGATAGGTGTCGCGAGCCTCCCAGATGGTGCGCTCCTCGGTCTGAAAACCGAACGGAGTCAGCGTGCGGTTGTAGGCTCCGCTCTCGGCGATTCCAGCGCGAAAGAGATTGCAATGCGCCAGAAGGTTCGCGGTCATGAAGGCTCCATAACTATGGCCGCCCACGCCTACGCGGTTCGGATCGACGACGCCCATCTCGGCGGCCTTGTCGATGGCCGCTTTCGCGTCGGCCACGATCTGCTCGACGTAAGTGTTGTTCACCACGTCGATGGTTCCCACCACCGGCATGGCCGCGTTCTTCATCACCGCATAGCCATCGAGCAGGAAATACAGCTCGTCGTACGGAGCAAAGGTCGTGAAGCGCTTGGTCGAGCCTTGAATCTGCCCGGCCGTATCGGCGTCGTTATACTCGCGCGGATAGGCCCACATCACCGCCGGCAGCCTGGTGCCGGGCTTGTAATCGGGCGGCAGATAAAGATCCATCGACAACGGCACGCCATCGGCGCGTTTGTAGGTCACCAGTTGTTTGGTGATGCGGCGAAGCTGTGGCGCGGGATCCTTGAAGGAGGTCAGCGGGACCACTTTCGTGCCGTTGTGCAGATAGTAATTCGGTGGCTCCGTGGGACTTTCGCGGCGCGTGATGAACTTCGTGCCGCTATCGTCGAGCACCGCGTCGACGACTTCGTACACGTCCGGCGAGGATTGGAAAATCCGCTCCGATTTGAGCGTATCCAAGTTGAAGCGATCGAGGAAAGGATGGTCGCCGGTGGGAGATGCGCCTTCGCCTTCGAGCAGAATCAAGTCGCCCGATTGAACCAGCTTGCCTCCGCCTCCGCCTCCGCGTCCTCCGCCACCACCCGCGCCGCGTCCACCGCCGCCGCTGTTGACGGCCAGGGGACGGCCCGGATCCTTATATCGATCCTGCGAATTGCGGCTCCAGATCAGTTTCGCTTCCGTACCCGGATGCGCGGGATCGATTTTATACGTCCGCACGATGCGCGTGATGCGGGCGCTGTCTTCCACCAGAGCGAAATCCTTTCCGAACTGGATGCCGGAAAAACGCTCCTCGGTCTTGACGATTTCAGAAGGCTCGCCGGTAAAGGGCGCGCGCAGGGCCAGTACGCGATCGCGATGCGGCACTTTTTCGCGGGGATTGCCGCCGTCGAGCGCTTCAATCCACATCATCGAAGAAGGCTCGTTCGGCATCCAGCGGAACTGCCGCGGTCCGGGCTGCACGCCGCCGCCCCGCGATGCGGTCTTAGGAGTGGGCACGCTCGCCACTTTGTGAACCATCGCGCCGGACTGGTTCCAGATTTCGACTTCCTTGGGAAATTCGCGCGCCGGGTGCAGATAGGTGAACGGACGATGCTCCCGCGTGATCAGCATGTACTTGCCGTCGGTCGAGAGCTCGACGCCCTCGAAGATTCCGGGCTTGCCGAGCGTGGTCACCTTGCTCGATCCGGTGTCGATCGCCACCAGCTGCGCGGTGGCGTAGTATTCGTAGAGATCCTCGTCATGAGGGTTCTGCAGAAGATCCTCATAGGTGGCCACGCCACCGGCTGCGCCGTCACTTTCCTGCACGTGCGGACCTCTCGGAACGCGGGCCTCGGCGGGCGCTGGACCACGGCCGGCGGGAACGGCTTTCACGATGATGGT
>Ga0182024_10013998_pt1 | contig 15554 bp, 16 predicted proteins | sample P32metaG_FD_120480 | JGI IMG/M metagenome (GOLD analysis project Ga0182024, IMG submission 120480) | Permafrost microbial communities from Stordalen Mire, Sweden - P3-2 metaG (Illumina Assembly) | ecosystem: Environmental > Terrestrial > Soil > Wetlands > Permafrost | place: Sweden: Stordalen... | reverse complement strand
TCGCCGGGAATGCAGATTTCCGCGCAGACGAGGTATTTGACCGTGGCGTCGAGATGCTCGGTTACGCCAGGGGCGAGCGTGGCCGGGACCGCGATCGGGACCAGCAGGTCGGCGTTCCCGGCGTAGCCGTAATTGGCGATCGGCCCCAACAAGAAGCGTTCGGGGACCGGCCACTCGATATCGCCCGCCGAAAACCCGGCGGGAAGCATCCAGTCGATCGTCGTCGGCAGCCCGGAATCGCCGGGATTGCGCCAGTAGATGTGCCAACCCGGCGCGATCGCCACATGCAGGTCGAGCCATAGCGGGCGACCCGGCGCGACGGTCGCGCTTTCGGCAAAGAGCGCCGGCTTGACCAGATTGCCGGCCAACGGCGGCGCGGCCGCGACCGGGCCGCTCGTCAGCGCCAATCCGATGAGCGCGGCAAGAATGGCGCGAATTCGCATCAACGCTCCGGCCCCATGCAGCCAAGGCGGGGATATATCTCGCACCCCCGTCTTAGGACCAAATAAGCAGTCGAGAACCGGCTGCAATCGATCCGCCGGCAAGGGGCCGAATGCAACGCCCGCATGAAGCTGATCCGCCAATGCCTATGGATCGGGCACATCACGGCACAGGGATCGCGAAAGCGGCCAATATCCTTAAACTGAGATTATATCGACGCGTCACATCAGCTTGACAACAAACATGCCCAATTCTACGGGAAATGGACACGTCCGGACCCCGCCCCCGATGCCAGATACCACGCATGCCAGCCTTAACGGTCGCCTTGTCATCATCGGTTTTGGCAGTATCGGCCAGGGTATTCTGCCGCTGATTCTGCGGCATATCGGTATCGCGGCGGAGCGTATCACGATTGTCACCGCCGAGCCGCGCGGCGAGAACGTCGCGGCGCAATACGGCGTCAATTTTGTCGAGACCACACTGACCCGCGACAACTACCAAGCTGTGCTCGACCCGTTGATCGGCGCGGGGGATTTCCTGCTCAACGTGTCGGTCGAGGTGGCGAGCGCCGCCCTCATCGAGTTGTGCCGGCAAAAGGACGTCCTCTATCTCGATACCTGCGTCGAGCCCTGGCCGGGGGGCTATACCGACCCCACCCTGTCGCCGTCGGCGCGCTCCAATTATGCGCTGCGCGAAGGCGTGCTGGCCTTGCGCCAACAGCATCCGGGCGGGCCCACGGCGGTGCTGACGCATGGCGCCAACCCCGGTCTGGTCTCGCACTTCGTCAAACAGGCGCTTGTCGACTTGGCGCGCTCGAGCGACCCGAACGCGCCGGTTCCCGGCGACCGCGCCGGCTGGGGGCGGCTCGCGCAGCGGCTCGGGATCAAGGTGATCCACATCGCCGAGCGGGACACGCAGGTGGCGTCGATCCCGAAATCGCCGGGCGAGTTCGTCAATACCTGGTCGATCGACGGGTTCTTCAGCGAAGGCTCGCAGCCGGCCGAGCTCGGTTGGGGCACGCATGAGCGGCATTTCCCGCCGGATGGGCGGCGGCACGATTTCGGCGGCGGCGCGGCGATCTATCTGCTGCGGCCGGGCGCCGGTACGCGGGTGCGCAGCTGGACGCCGCTCGAAGGGCCCTATACCGGCTATCTGGTCACCCATAACGAATCGATCTCGATCGCCGACTATCTGACGCTGCGCGACGGCGACCAGGTGCGCTATCGGCCGACCTGCCACTACGCCTATCACCCGTGCGACGACGCGGTGCTGAGCGTCCACGAGCTCGGAGGCAAAAACTGGCAGTTGCAATCCGACAAGCGGCTGATGATGGACGAGATCATCGACGGCATCGACGAGCTCGGCGTGCTGTTGATGGGTCACCAGGGCGGCGTCTACTGGTACGGCTCGCGACTCTCGATCGACCACACGCGCCGCATCGCGCCGCACAACAACGCGACCTCGCTGCAGGTGACGGCGGCGGCGCTGGCGGGCATGGTCTGGGCGCTCGAGCATCCGCGCGCGGGTATCGTCGAACCGGAAGAACTCGATTTCGAGCGTATTCTCGAAGTCGCCGGACCCTATCTCGGCGAAATCGTCGGCGTGTTCGGCGACTGGACGCCGCTGGCCGACCGCGAGCGTCTGTTTCCCGAGGATCTCGACCGCGACGATCCGTGGCAATTCAAGAACATCCGGGTTGTTTAGCGGAGCCGATCCCGACATGAGGCGGCGGATCGGGCTGTTCGTGCTGATCCTCTACGCCGCCGCGGGGATCGCCGACGGCGCGTACCGGCTGGCCGAACCGTCGACGCCGCCGGGCAGCCACGCCAGCACCGCCGCCGCGCTCGCCGTGGCGTTTTGCGGCGGTCTGTTTTGGCCGATCGACATCGTCGCGCGGCCGCTCTTGATGTCGCGCTGAGCCGCTTAGAAGAGACCGAACAGCAGGCCGAGCAGCCAGAAGACGCCGAGCGACAAGATCGCCAGCACGACGATCACCAGGACCTGCAGAACCTGTATGATTTGCGAGCCGGGTGTCGGTTGGTTGGTTTGTTGCTCGCCCTCGACGAGATAGTCGTCGTTGGGCGGCCCGATGGGATCGACATTACGTCGCAAGGCCACAGTACCGGCGCCGGCCTGCGGCGCGGGGTCGCGATTAATGAGTCGGCGCAGCGGATTTCGCATCGGCACTTCCCGTTACAGCCTCGCCGGCTTCCGGCCCGGCATCGTGGATCGATGCGGCAACGTCGCTGGCGAGCGCCTCGGCCCGGATCTGATCAAGCCGCGGCAGGCCATTGAACAGATCCTCGGCGCGCCGTGCCGCGGCCTGATTGTTACGCCGGCCCGCCACCAGATACCAGGTATAGGCATCGACTGGCGAGGCGGCGACGCCTTCGCCCTTTTCGTACATCGCGCCGAGGGTGATCATCGCCTGAACCACGCCTTGCAAGGCCGCGCGATGATACCACAGCGCCGCCTCCGGCAGATCCTGACGGATACCCTGCCCCTTGGTGTAGCACACCGCGAGATTATACTCGGCCAGCGGGTAGCCCGCCTGGGCCGCCTTCAGGTACCAATTGGCCGCCTCGGTCAAATCGGTCTTCACGCCGCGGCCGCGCTCGTACAGCACGCCGAGATCGTATTGCGCCCGCGCCACGCCCTGGTTCGCCGCGGCGCGAAACCAGGTTCCCGCGGTCGCGTAATCCTGCGCGACGCCGGTACCCTTGGCGTAGAGGATCGCGAGCTCCAGCTCGGCGTTGGCGTCACCGGCTTGCGCCCCTTCCTGGTAATAGGCGAGGCGGAGCGCCACATCGGTTGGCGCGGCCGATACCGGATAATGGCGAGCCCGCGCGAACGGGCCGAACCCCAAGAGCTCGACCGAAACGGCGATAAGGCCGATCGCGACGACGCTTCCCACGGCCACGTACCGCGATCGGGAGGCGGCCGGCAAGAGGGCGCCGGCGCTTGCCAGCCATCGTGCCGGCGCGGCCACTGGCGGCGCCGGTGCCGGCCCCATAAATGGCGCGGACTCGGCCGGCGCGAAGACCGGCTCGATCAGTTCCGGGATGTCGAGCGCCGCGATTATCCCTGCCGGTGCGGGCTCGACGACCGGCGCTACCGGCGCCAGGAAGCTGCGCCGCGCCGGGCGATGACCGCCCGCCAGCTCGAATTTTGGCGGCTCAAATTCCGGCGGCTCGAATTCCGGCTCGATTAGCGGCGGCAGATCGAGGACCGGTTGGCCGGAATCGATATAGTTTGCCGGTGTCAACGCGGCGATCAGGTTACGTCCGCCGCCGCGCGCGCCGGGCATCTTCAGGGTCGCGTCGGCGGTTGCGCTCGGGCTGGACATGCCTACCAATTCTACCGCCGCCCGTGCGATTTCAATAGACAATCGGTGATTGCCGCCAACATTCGTGATCGCGCGGCGTTTCGACCGGGAGGCGTCCTGCGGAGCTCGGGTTCAAACCTGCGCCGCCGTCGACCGGTCCTGACGGCGGCGCGGCTGTGTCTATAGATACCCCGGCGGCGCGACAAAGCCGCCGATTTCGCCGGCCAGCAGCCGGGCGAACTCGATCGTCGTCGGGTCTTCGCCCTCGGGTCCGATGATCTGCAGCCCGACCGGCAGGCCACGCGCTGTCAACCCGATCGGCGCGGCGGTCGCCGGCAGATAGCTAAGGCTCGCCAGCCCCGCCCAGGTGATGTCGACATGCGCCGCCGGCTTGCCGTTGACGATCACGTGCCGGGCGCCGCGATCGGGGTTGTGGTCATGCGGATAGGCGGCGGTCGCCGCGACCGGGGCCAACAGCACATCGTAGCGCTGGAAGAAATCGTGCCAGACATAGCGCAGCTTGCTGCGCGTCTCGTTGGCCGCGCCCCAGCCGCGGTGGTTGAGCGTCGCGCCGCGCGCGACCTCGGCGCGGAAGCCCTGGTCGTCGGGCGACAGCGTCGCGGCGATCCTTTGCTGCTCGGCGAAATCCTCGTCGCGCAGGCGCGAGGCGGTCGCGGCGCGCAGCAGCAGCATGAAGAGCCGGTGGTACTCGCCTGGGTCGAAATCGGGCCGCGAGCTCTCGTCGATCGTCGCGCCGGCCTTGGCGATGGCCGCGACCGCCGCCGCGAACAGTGCGGCGACGCTGTTGTCGATCGGCGCGTCCGGCCGGGACGACCATACCGCGACGCGGAAATCCCTGAGGCGTTGGCCGCGCGGCGCCGGTAGCGCGACGCGCCAGCCCGCTTGTTGCAGTACATCGGGGCCCGCGAGGACGCCGAGCGCCAGGGCCAGATCCTCGGCATGGCGCGCCATTGGCCCGACCACCGAGATGTCGGTCGGGGTGACGACGCCCGGTGGGCCGTGGCCGCGCGTCGGGATGAGGCCCCAGCTCGGCTTGTGGCCATAGACGCCGCTGTAATGCGCCGGGTTGCGCAGCGAGCCGGCGATGTCGCTGCCGGCGCCGAGCGCGCTCAGCCCGGCGGCCAGGGTCGCGGCTTCGCCGCCCGACGAGCCGCCCGGCCCGCAGGCGAGATCCCACGGGTTGTTGGTCGTCCCGTAGATGTCGTTGTAGCTCTGTGAATCCGCCAGCATGTAGGGGACGTTGGTCTTGCCGAAGATGACCGCGCCGGCGGCTTCCAGCCGGTCGACCAGCACCGCGTTGCCGGGCGGGATGTTATCCTTCCATACCGGGTTGCCGAAGGTCGTCGGCAGCCCGGCGATGTTGAACGATTCCTTGACCGTCATCGGCAGGCCGTGGAGCGGCCCCCAAACTTCGCCGCGCGCGAGCGCGGCATCGGCGGCGCGGGCCCGCTCGCGCGCCTTCTCGACCTGCCAGGCGACAATCGCGTTGAGCTGCTGGTTATGGCGCTCGGCGCGCGCGAGGAAGAAATCGAGGAGCTCGACGCAGCCGATCTGGCGGTCGCGGATTTCTGAGGCGAGTTGGGTCGCCGAGGCGAAGGCGCGATTGTCCATGGCGCTAGGCCGTCAGGATTTCGAGGACATGGCCGTTCGGGTCGTCGAAATAGACGCCGCGGCCACCCCGGCGGTGGTTGATCTCACCATCGGTGCGCGAGCGCGGCCCGCTGCCATAGGTGAGCCCCTCCGCCTTGACGCGGTCGAAGATCGCGTCGAACTCGGCCTCGCCGACCATGAAGGCGTAGTGATGCGGCTCGAACTGGCCGCGCTCGTCAAAATCGAGGGTCAGCGCGTCATTGACCTGCACGGGAGCGAAATGCGAGTGCGGACCATGGTACTCGAGGCCGAAAATGCGCGCGAAAAATTCGGCCGAGGCGACTTTGTCGCGTGCCGGGACGATTGTGTGATTGAGGACGATAGCCATCGCAGCCTCCTTTGGGGGATGGACGCAGGTCAGGGTATCGCGAATTCGGCTTTGACTAAAGCGGACGACGCGGCAGGATCGCGCCCTTCGTGCAAACGAGGCTAGCTTTTGAAACTCGGTATCGTCTCGGACATTCATTGCAACGCCGCCGGTTTGCGCGCGGCGCTGGCGCTGATGGGCGATGTCGACGAGCTGATCTGCCTCGGCGACAGCATCTGGGAATACCGGTTCTCGAACGAGGTCGCGCAGCTTCTTCGGGAGCGCGGGGCTCACACGATCCTCGGCAACCACGAGGAAGGGTTTTTCGGGCCGCTCGGCGAGCGGGCGCGCGCGCGCGCGGGCAATGACGGCGAGCTGATGGAATGGCTGGCGGCGCGGCCCCACCGGATCGATCTCGATTGCGGCGGAAAGCGCGTGTTGCTCGTCCATTCGACCCCGTGGGAGCCGCGCGGCGCCTATATTCACCCGGAAAGCCCCGAGCTCGCGCGCTTCGCCGAGACCGAGGCGGATTTCGTGCTGTACGGCCATACCCACCGCCAGGTCGCTAAGCGCTTCGGACGGGTGCTGGTGGTCAATCCCGGATCGGCCGGCGACGCGAGGGACCACAACAACGGCCGGCTCCTGAGCTGCGCGGTGCTCGACACGGCGAGCGAGGAAGTGCACATCATCGATTACCCGGACCCGCGATGAGCGACACGGTTGATATCATGGGCGGCAGAACCGAGCCCGGCCGCTATTTCGAGGATTACCCGGTCGGCGCCGTCTTCACCGGCGGGCCGATCGCGGTCAGCGAGGCGGAGATCCTCGATTTCGCCCGGCGCTACGACCCGCAGCCGATGCATGTCGACAAGGCGGCGGCCGAGGCCGGCCCGTTCGGCGGACTGATCGCCAGCGGCTGGCACACCGGCAGCCTGATGATGCAGCTTCTCGCCAGACACTTCGTGCCGCACGGCAACCTCGCCTCGCCCGGGCTCGACGAATTGCGTTGGCTGCGCCCGGTGCGACCCGGCGACCGGCTGAGCCTGCGCGCCACCGTCGAGAGCGCGCGGCGCTCGCGCTCGAAGCCCGGTCAGGGTGTCGTCACCAGCCTTGTCGAGGTATTCAACCAGGATGGCGAGGTGGTGATGAGCCTGAAGCCGATCAGCCTGATGCGCTGCCGGCCATGAGACGCACCGGTTTGCGGGGCGGTGTCCTCCTTGTCGCGCTGGCGCTGGTTGGCCTTGCGACGGCCGCCGGCGCCGAGCCGAAGGCGCCGGCCGACCCCGACCTCGCCAAGTCCGACACCGCGCTGATCCAGGACGATGCCAAGGCGATCGCCGAATTCCAGCGCCGTCTGCGCGATCAGGTGAGCTATCGCGGCGGGATGCTGGTCATCGTCGACCGCTCCGGCACGAATTCCGGCGTCACCGTGATGCCCGCGACGATTCCCTGGGGCGTCGATTGCAGCGATAGCGGGATCGGCGTGACCTTTGGCGCCGGCAGCGGCGATACCGATAACGGCATCGTGCTGCAACTGACGAGCACCGCGATCGGCGACGACAAATGCCTGCGCATCGCTCCCGCGATCGGCGAGACGGTGCTGGCGCTCACGAAGGGGAACTGACCGGCCCCGCCGCGTCGTGGAAGATCACGCCGAGCGTGAAGCGCGCGCCGGAATGGAGGCGGCTGACGCCATGGCGCATCGTCGCGCGATAAAAGCCGCGCGCCCCCGCCACCGGCCGATGGTTGACCGGAAAGATCACCGCGTCGCCCTGGCGCAGGGGCACCACCTCGCCCTTTGATTGGCGGCGTGGGCGCTGCTCGACGAGCAGGAACTCGCCGCCGGCGAAATCCTCGCCCGGCCGCGACAGCAGCACCGTCGCTTGCAAGGGAAAGATCAGCTCGCCGTAGAGGTCCTGGTGTAGGCAGTTGTAGTCGCCCGGCCCGTATTTGAGGATCAAGGGCGTCGGGCGGGTCTGCCCCGCCGCGTGGCAGCGCGCGAGATAATCTTCAAGCGTGTCGGGGAACGCCGCCTGGCGGCCGAGCTGCCGCTCCCAGGCGTTGGCGATCGGCGCGAGCGGGCTGTAGAGCGCCTCGCGCAATTCGGCGACAAGCGGCGGCAGCGGGTAGGCGAGGTATTTGTACTCGCCGCTGCCATAGCCGTGCCGCGCCATGACCACCCGGCTGCGGAACCGCTCGCGCTCGTCATAGAGCGCGACGAGACCGCGGCACTGGTCGGCATCGAGCAGGCCCGGCAGCACGGCATAACCGTCGCGGTCGAGGGCGCCGGTTAGGACGCCGCCAGCGCCGAGGTTTGACAAATTAGAACAAATAGAGTACATGCGATCTTTCCCTCAGCGCCGCGCATGCCTGATCTTCCCCGTGCTAAAACAGGTAAAACAGGAAAGGCTTGGACGGATCGGAGGCGGCTTATTCGGCCGCCTCCTCCGCTGCTGCCGCTTGCTGTTCGGCCGCCAACAGCGCGCGCTTGCGCTCGACGCCCCAGCGATAGCCGGCGAGGTCGCCGTCGCGCCGCACGATGCGGTGGCACGGCACGAGGAGCGCCAGCTTGTTGGCGGCGCAGGCGGCGGCGACGGCGCGCACCGCCTTCGGCTGGCCGAGCGCCGCGGCGATCTCGGTATAGGTCGCGGTCTTGCCGGGCGGCACCTTTTGCAGCGCCCGCCACACCCGCGCCTGGAACGCGGTGCCGCGGATGTCGAGCGGCAGGTCGGGCTGCTCGCCGGGCGCGGTGACGAAGCGCACGATCCGCTCGGCCCACGCGGCGAGCTTGGAATCGGCCGGCCAGATCAAGGCGGCCGGGAAGCGCCGCCGCAAATCCGCTTCGAGCGGGGCCTTCGCGTCGCCGAGCGCGGTCATGCAGATGCCGCGCTCGGTGGCCGCGACGAGCGCCCAGCCGAGCGCGGTCCGCACGCAGGTGAAGCGGATCGTCTCGCCGCGCCCGCCATGGCTGCGCGCGCCAGGCGTCATGCCGAGCCCCGAAGGCGCCGCCTCATAGGCGCGCGAGCTGGCGCCGAAACCCGCAGCGTAGACCGCCTCGGTCACCTTCTCGCCGGCGTCGAGCCGGTCGGCGAAGCGGCCGAGCTGGTGCGCCTTGCCCCAATCGCGCGGGGTCGCGCCGGTGATCTGCTTGAACACGCGATGGAAGTGATAGCGGCTGATGCCGGCGGCGCTCGCCAATTCGTCAAGGTTCGGCAAGCTGTCCCGGCCGCGGATCAGCGCGCAGGCGCGCTCGACCGCGGCCACGTGCCGCTCGGCCTGCGAGCCCTCATGCGGACGACAGCGCTTGCACGGGCGAAACCCGGCGGCTTCGGCCTCTTCATTGGTCGCGTAGAACGCGGCATTCTTGCGCAGCGGCTGACGCGAGGCGCAGCCCGGCCGGCAATAGACCCCGGTCGTCTTGACCGAATAGACCCACTGCCCGTCCTGCGACGCATCATGGGCGCAAACCGCCGCCCAGCATTTTTCTTGGTCCAACATCTCGTCTCTCCTCGGCATCGTCATGGCGAGGAAGATGGGCTGATCGCGGCGCGGTCTCTATCCGGCGATTGCTTTTTCATTCTCGCCGGGCTCCCGGATCGGCGGCGCGCGCCCTCTCGCCATAAGCTGCCTGCCGGCCCGGATGCAGGGCCGCTCGATGCAATAGTAGGAGAGCATCGCCGCGACCAGCATCAGCGGGGGAAACATCAGCCAGCTATCCACCAGATAGTGGCTCGCAGCGGCGGTGAAAACCTGCTGCCACAGATAAAGGCTGTACGAAATCAAGCCAAGAAACTGGACCAATCGGTTGCGCAGCAGCGCGCTGAGGGGGCTGTCGCGATAGACCAGGCTCAGCACCGTCCACGCCAGACAAACCGGCAGCAGCACGATTGTCAGGGATGCCTGGACATAGGATTCCGGGCTGTTGAGCGGCAGCGAAACGATCGAATTGCATGCCCCCAAGGCGACGACAAACCCTGCGGCGATCGCGGAAATAGCGGCATTGTGCCGCCCTGTCGCGAGCCGGCGCATTATCGGCTCATGGGCGGCCGACACGGCGCCAACGCAGATAAAAGAAAAACTTGGGCAGAAATCACTTGCGATGCGCCATGCGCCGGTGAGATGCAGCGCATAGCGAGCGAACGGGAAGAGGAGCAACGCGACAAAAATCGCGGGCAGGATTTTGGTGGAGCCGCGTCCTCCGAAATAAAAGATCAGCGGAAACGTCAGGTAGAATTGCTCTTCGAATGATAGGGTCCAGCTATGCGCGGCGAACCAGCCGCAGGGCGCGTGCGGCACGTTGCACACGAACGTCGTCGCTACGGCCGTGTCGTACCCCGGCTGTTCAATAAGCCCCCACTGGGCAAACACGGCGATGGAGAACAGATAAAAATAGAAGGCAGGAATGATGCGAAAGATACGCCTTGTATAAAATCGCGCGATCGAGAAATAGCCCCGATCTGCGCGTTCCTCGATCGCCAACCGGGTAATGATGAACCCGCTGATGACGAAGAAAACATCCACCCCAAAAGCCGACAGCACGCCGGGGAGGTTTGTCGGTTCGAGACCGGGATTGGCGCTGTAGCGCACATTGATCACATGGCCGATGACGACGCACAGAACGCTTATCCCGCGCCAGCCGTCGAGCTCGGTGATGCGCCGCGAGCCGACGGAAGGGATGCGCTCCGGCATGGCGTCCTGTGTTCGTGACCCCGATCAGGGGTTCGCGTACCGTTTTGGCAGCATCGCGTGGATGCCCTTGTTGCCGTCGACGAGCTGGGTCACTCGCATGTCGACCGCGAGGCTGGAAAACATGTAGGCCTCAGCAGCGTCGAGGCCCATGCGCTCGCCGATCAGCTTGATCATCTGCCTGAGCGCGTCCTTCGCCGCGTCGTCGAGGTCCTCGTTGAACGCCATTGTGATGTGATGCGTCGGCGTCTCGGCGCGTGGCAGGTCGAAGTGCAAGTCCTTGCGCACCGTGAGCCGGAACGTGCCCGAGAGCGCGGTTTCGAGCGCGGTCACGCAGACCTCGCCGTCGCCCTGCACACCATGCCCGTCGCCGCACGAGAAGTTCGCACCCGGCACGAACACCGGCAGGTACAAGGTCGTACCGGCGGTCAGCTCCTTCAGATCCATGTTGCCGCCGAACTCGCGCGGCACGATCGAGGTGCAGGTGCCGTAGATCGGCGGCGGCGCCACCCCCATCACCCCGAAAAACGGCGCGAGGTCGATCTCGGCGCCCCACGGCAGCGTGCAGACGCCGCGCTGGCGGTCGATGCCGCTGTGCAGGATTTTGCGGATCGGGAAATCCTCGGGGAGCGTCCCGGCATGCGGGCGGATCCGGGTGTAGCCCCAGTTCTGCCGGCAATCGATATTGAGACTGTCGACCTGCAGCACGTCACCGGGCACGGCGCCTTCGACCGCGATCGGGCCGGTGAGGATATGCGCGCCCGTACCCTTATCGAGCCCGGCATGGATGGCGAGGTGGTCGGCGAGGATTTCCCAATTGTCGCCCTTGGGCAGGATGTCCGGCCCGCCCGAGACACAATCGACCTGCACCGTGTCGCCCGATTCGAGCGTCACCACCGGCTTCAGCGCCGCGTCGAAGAACCCCCAATGGCAATGCTCCGGCCGGCACGACACGACATGATGCTGCGACATCGGCGACGCCCTCTCCGCTGCGGGGTTTTGCTCAGCAAAACCTGTGCCTCACGGACGATACAGGCGCTCGCGCCGGGGAACCAGTACTGCCGCACCTTTCCGCTCGGGCTTCGCGTCGGGTTGCCGGCGAATCGTGAATTCCGATTCGTTCTCCCGGCTTGCCGAAGCCCATGGCGAATCAGCGATGGCGTTTTCGCGCGCCGCTCGCCGCATGGCGCCTCTTCCCCGCGCAATTCCGCTAGCGATCAATAAAGCCTTGGCAACTAGCGCGGATTCGCGAATCTTCCCGGACGATGGCGAAGACCGCCGAAGAGGAGCGCCAACGGCGCCTCATCCACGATTATTTCGGCGGGGACGCGCGCATCCGCATGCTGCGTCCGGCGCCGACCTTTGGCGCGTCGCTGTTCGTGATCGATTTCGACCGCGGCACACGGCATTACCGCACCCTGGGCTCGTTCGGCACCGCGTTCGAGAAGACACTGGCCAATTGGTTCGGCAGCTCGATGCAGGTCACCGAGCAGTCGAGCATGGACCTGCTCTATCCAGCGCAGCTGGTGTTTCATTACGAGCGGCTGATGTCGCTCGCCTTCGCGCTGGTCGAGCGGCCGTTCACGGCGCTGCTGCTCGGGGTCGGCGGCGCGGCGATGTGGCGGTTCGTCCGCGCCTATATCCCGGAATGCGCGCCGACCCTGGTCGATTGCGACGAGACCGTCGCGTCGATCGCGCGGCGCTGGTTCTATCTCAACCAGCCGGTCATGCTCGACACCGCCGAACGCTATCTTGCCGGCACGACGCAGCGTTTCGACGTGATTCTGGTCGACCTCTATAACGCGGGCGGCCCGGCGGAGTTTGATGCCGGGTTCTGGGCGCGCTGCCTCGATGCGCTGGCGCCGGGGGGTTGCCTGGCGACCAACTGGGCCGATTTCGCGAGCAACCGCAAGGTGAAGCCGATGGCGGAAGGCCAGGCCGAGCTGGCGCGGGCCTGCGGCCTCGACTGCTTCTATGTGACGCGACGCGGGTTTCGCGACAATCTGATCCAGTACGTGCCGACCGAGGCGGGACGCCGCCTCGAAACCCTGGTGGAGGCGCATCAGCGCTTCGCGAAGGCACGGCGCCTACCAAATGGCGGACGCGGCACACTCGAGCATTGCGTCGTGACGCCGGGTTTCCCGATCGATCTGGATTAGCGCCGCGAGCTTAGCTACTCGACCAGCTCGGGTTCCTGCGGCTCCTGGGGCACGACGGGCGGGGCTTCGGGCGCTGGCCGCTCGTGGAACGAGAAGGCGAGCTTGTCGTCGCTCTCGTCGCGTTTCACGCGGACGATGCCGCCCTTCGCCAGATGCCCGAACAACAGCTCCTCGGCGAGCGGCTTCTTGATGTGCTCCTGGATGATGCGCGCCAGCGGCCGCGCGCCAAACAGCGGGTCGTAGCCCTTCTCGGCGAGCCAGGCGCGCGCGCTCGCATCCAGCTCGATCGTCACGTTGCGGTCGGCCAGCTGCTCTTCCAGCTGCAGGATGAACTTGCCGACGACCCGGCCGATCGTCTCCGGGGCCAACGGTGCGAACGAGATTGTCGCGTCGAGCCGGTTGCGGAATTCCGGCGTGAACATGCGGTTAATCGCTTCCTCGTCGTGCCCAGTGCGGATGCCGCTGCCGAAACCGATCGCCTGCTTCGCCAGCTCGGCGGCGCCGGCATTGGTGGTCATGATCAGGATCACGTTGCGGAAATCGACGTTCTTGCCGTTGTGGTCGGTCAATTTCCCGTAATCCATGACCTGCAGCAGGATGTTGAACAGATCGGGATGCGCCTTCTCGATCTCGTCGAGCAGGAGGACGCTGTGCGGGTGCTGATCGATCGCGTCGGTCAACAGACCGCCCTGGTCGAACCCGACATAGCCCGGCGGCGCGCCGATCAGCCGCGAGACGGTGTGCCGTTCCATGTACTCCGACATGTCGAAGCGGGTGATCTCGATGCCGAGCGTGCGGGCGAGTTGGCGCGCGACCTCGGTCTTGCCGACGCCGGTCGGGCCCGAGAACAGGTAGGAGCCGATCGGCTTCTCGGGGTCGCGCAGGCCGGCACGGGCGAGCTTGATCGCCGAGACCAAGGCCTCGATCGCCGGGTCCTGGCCGAACACCATGGTCTCCAGGTCGCGTGTCAAATTCTTCAAGACCTCGCGGTCGTCGCGCGACACGCTCTTCGGCGGGATGCGCGCCATCGTCGCGATGCAGGCCTCGACCTCCTTCGCGGTGATCGTCTTGCGCCGCTTGCTTTCGGGCAGCAGCATCTGCGCCGCGCCCGATTCGTCGATCACGTCGATCGCCTTGTCCGGCAATTTGCGGTCGCCGATATAGCGGTGCGACAGCTCGACCGCGGCCCTGATCGCGTCGGTCGTATAGCGGACCTTGTGGTGGCGTTCGTAATAGGGCTTGAGGCCGCGCAGGATCTTGATCGAATCCTCGATCGTCGGCTCGTTGACGTCGATCTTCTGAAAGCGGCGGACGAGTGCGCGGTCCTTCTCGAAATAATTGCGATATTCCTTGTACGTCGTCGAGCCGATGCAGCGGATGACCCCGCCGGCGAGCGCCGGTTTCAACAGGTTGGAGGCGTCCATCGCGCCGCCGCTCGTGGCGCCGGCGCCGATCACCGTGTGGATCTCGTCGATGAAGAGGATCGCGCCGGGCTGCGATTCGAGTTCCGACAAAACCGCCTTCAGCCGCTCCTCGAAATCGCCGCGATAGCGCGTGCCGGCGAGCAGCGCGCCCATGTCGAGCGCGAAGATCGTCGCGTTGAGCAACACTTCGGGTACCTCGCGGCCGACGATGCGGCGGGCGAGGCCCTCGGCGATCGCGGTCTTGCCGACCCCGGGGTCGCCGACATAGAGCGGGTTGTTCTTCGAGCGGCGGCAGAGAATCTGGATCGTCCGGTCGACCTCGGCCTCGCGGCCGATCAGCGGGTCGATCTTGCCGGTCTTGGCCTTCTTGTTGAGGTTGACGCAATAGGCGTCGAGCGCGTCGTGGCCGCGCTTCTGGTTGTTCTTCTCAGTGCGGTCCTCTTCCTCGGCGCCCTGGACGCGGCGGGTTTCAGCCCGGCCCGGCGCCTTGGCGATGCCGTGCGAGATATAGTTGACCGCGTCGAACCGGGTCATGTCCTGCTCTTGCAGGAAATAAACGGCGTGGCTCTCGCGCTCGGCGAACATCGCGACCAGCACGTTGGCGCCGGTCACCTCCTCGCGCCCCGAGGATTGCACATGGATCGCCGCGCGCTGCAGCACGCGCTGGAAGCTGGCGGTCGGCTTGGCGTCCTCGGAGTGGTTGTGGCCGACCACGAGATTGCCGAGCTCGTTGTCGACATAGGTCAGCACCTCGCGGCGCAACCGGTCGAGATCGACGCTGCACGCGCGCAGCACCGCGATGGCGTCTTGGTCCTCGGTCAGCGCCAGCAGCAGGTGCTCCAGCGTCGAATATTCGTGACGCCGCTCATTGGCGTAGGCCAGGGCCCGATGCAGCGATTTTTCAAGGTTACGTGAGAGCACCACGCTCTCCTTTCTGCCAATGAACGATCACGAAGAAAGCATCAGTCCTTTTCAAGCGTGCACTGCAGCGGGTGCTGGTTCTGCCGTGCGAAATCCATGACCTGCGTCACCTTGGTCTCGGCGACTTCGTAGGTGTAAACGCCGCAGATCCCCACTCCGCGACGGTGAACGTGTAGCATGATGCGCGTCGCCTCCTGGCGATTCTTATTGAAAAACCGCTCAAGGGTGTGAACGACGAATTCCATCGGGGTATAATCGTCGTTCAGCATCAATACTTTGTACATAGCCGGCTTCTTCGTCTTCGGCTTCGCCTTGACGATGACGCCTGTACCCGGTCCTTCCTCGCCGCGCTTTCCGTTATCGCTCATCCAAGGCCTGCGCTGTGGCGGTGCATGCCACATCCTATGATATGGGCTTTGGCTGGCCGCGGAAATGAAATTTCCCGGATACCGGCAGCGACAAAATTGGCAAACAAGTGGTTGCTCATTCGGCGCGGCGCGGGCGGGCGAGCAGCCCTTCGATCATCGGCGCGATCGCCATGCCGCGATGCAGCACGGCATCGACCGCGGCGACGATCGGCATCTCGATCCCGAGCCTGTCCGCCAGCGCCGCGATCGAGG